>ERZ781275.693-NODE-693-length-33810-cov-3.034750_pt1 | contig 33810 bp, 22 predicted proteins | sample MGYA00375853_ERZ781275 | MGnify/ENA primary metagenome ERZ781275 (study PRJEB29790, sample SAMN03653691) | human gut metagenome | host: Homo sapiens | place: USA: Dallas, Texas | collected 2012-07-23 | study: EMG produced TPA metagenomics assembly of the Gut...
GGTTTCTACGAGCACTGCCCGATCCTCAGCGCGGAGAGCGAAGCGACCCGCAACAGCCGCCTGAAGCTGGCGCTGCTGACGGCGAAAACCCTCAAGCTGGGTCTTGATACCCTCGGTATCGAAACCGTCGAGCGTATGTAAAACCAACCCGGCGAAAGCCGGGTTAGTTTTTTCAGGCGCCGCGCCAGCGGGCTCTCTTGCTCAAAAATACTTGCGCAGATACTCGGTCAGACAGAGGATCGCCATCGCCTGGCCGTAGGGCATCGAGGTGAGTGGGATCTGGCGATAGAAATCGAGGTCTGACCCCATGCCGGTGCCAAAGGAAGTCTGCAGCAGCTCCCCCTGCGGCGATATATTCTGCACAATTCCGCGAATCGCTTTTTCTGCCACCCCGGCATAGTGCTGCCCGACATATCGCTTGCGCACCGCTTTAAGTATGCCGTAGGCAAAGCCGGCGGTCGCCGAAGCCTCAGGATAAGAGTGCGGGTCGTCCAGCAGGGTATGCCACAGGCCGCTGTCATCCTGGCATTTCGCTAAAGCGGCAATTTGCGCGTTCAGCACCTCGGTCAGATAGCGCCGTACCGCATTTCCTTCCGGAAGATCCACTAACTCAAGAAAATCCGGGATCACCATGGTGAGCCAGCTGTTGCCCCGTGCCCAGCGCGCCCGGGCAAAGTTATGCCGGCCGTCATAGCTCCAGCCGTGAAACCACAGCCCGGTTTCCCGGTCCATCAGGTTTTGCACATGAAGCAGGAACTGATAGGTCGCCTCCTCCACATACTGCGGACGGTGAAGCAGCTTGCCTATTTTGGCTAACGGCAACACGGTCATCATCAGCGTGTCATCCCACATTTGCTGGTGGTTCTCTTCCGCCAGGGTGATGTGCTGCATACCGCCCTGCTCGGTACGCGGCATCTCATACATCGCCCACTCCGCCCAGCTCTCCAGCCACGGCAGATACGCCTTACACCCGGTCTCTTCAAAGCGATAAGCCAGGGTCAGGAACGGCGCCATGGTGTTGACGTTTTTGGTCGTGGCCCCCTCGGCGAAGCGGTCGGCAAACCAGCGGTCGATGATATCGCGCATCTCGATATCGCCGGTTTGCTGATAATACTGATAGATGCCGTACAGTCCGACGCCGTGGGTCCACTCCCAGCCGGCCCAGCCTTTGGTATCAATAACGCGCCCGTCATCCAGGCGCAGTAAAAATTGCCCGCTCTCATCCTTAATATTCACCAGGTTTTGCGTCACGTTGCGGATCAGCGCCTGCAGTTCGCTGCGGGCGATAAAACGCTCAGGCTGACAGAGTAATGGGCTATGTTTGACCGGCCAAACTTTCATGTTGTTAACCTCGGGTATATGTCGAATTCAAAGCGCCGCCCTGGGTGAGCGCCGGGGCAGCAGGTTTATGACGATTCAGATAGCCAATATTGTTATTCCCCCACAGGCAGTCGTAGGGCATCCCCGCCAGCATCTCGACCACCGCGCGGTGTTCCGCACTGGTCAGCTCCGGCCGGGCGTGACCGCTTTCGCGCATTCTGAGGGTTTCGCTGCGCAGGACGCTGTGGGTATGCAGATTGAGTTTGAAGCGCAGTGAAACGAGGAAACCGCAGGCTAACACCACCAATGTACCGACGCTGAGGATCAGCAGAATGGTGTGGCTGACCCCTTCAGGCTGTATTTTTTGCCCGGAGACAAACCCCGACAGTTGCATAATGATGCCCACCAGCATCACCGCCCCCGCCTGCGAGGCTTTGCGGGTCAGGGTCATGATGCCGGCAAAAATCCCCTCCCGGCGCTGGCCGGTGATCGCTTCGTCGACGTCGGCAATATAGGTGTAGGTATTCCACGGCACGTAGTTAATCCCGCCGCGTCCCAGTCCGGCGACAGCAGAGATGAGCAACAATAATGAATAGACGTCGCTCAGTCCGGCGTAATAGAGCAGCGCATAGGAGAGCGAACTCAGGCCAAAGAGGACCACCACCATGCGGTACGACGGCGCGGGGCCAAAGCGAATGCACAGCGGGATCATGGCGATCACGGCAATAAACTGGAAAATCGCCATCGTCCCCAGCAGATTCGAGGCGACAGAAGCTTCCTGCATCAGAACAAAGACCACGTAGTAGGTAAACACGGCATTGAAGACGTCCTGGGCGATATAGCCCCCCAGATACATGCCGAGGTGCTGGCGGAAAATTTTTATCCGCAGCGTAGAGCTCAGCTCAATCACCAGGCGATTGAGGCTCTGGGCGAGAGTGAGGTTCTGTTTTTCCGCTTCCGCCCGCAGCGCCGCCTCTGACCAGGCCTCACGCGGCCGCTCCCAGGTGAAACACCAGACGAAGGTCAGCATCACCGCGCACAGGACCGAGAACACCAGACTGGCATAAAAGAACGAGCTGGCATTGTCTTTGCCGAGCCAGGTAAGGAGGATCCCCGGCAGAAAGGAGGCTAAAATCGCCGACATTTGCGCCATTGAGATGCGCGCGCCGGAGAATTTGGTTTTCTGTTTAAAGTCATCGGTCATCTCCGGCACCAGCGTCTCGTAGGGCACCAGAATCATGGTGTAGACCATATCAAACAGCAGATAGGTGACGAGGTAGTACCAGAAGCCCATCTCGCCGACCCACATCGCTGAATAGCTGAATACGCAGGGGATGCCGAGCAGAATAAAGAATTTTCTGCGGCCGAAGCGCTTGCCGAGCCAGGTGGTGCCGAAGTTATCGGTGAGAAAGCCCATCAGCGGGCTCACCACCGCATCCAGTACGCGGGCGGAAGCGAATATAAGCGTGGCTTCTATCGGGGAGAGTCCGCAGAAGGTGGTGTAAAAATAGAGCAGCCATGCGGCGGTTAGCGCCGTGGTGCCGGCGCCGAGGAAATCGCCCGCGCCGTAGGCCAGGTAGTTAGCCAGTCCAATCTTTCGTGTTTTCATCGCCGTGATCCTGTGTCTTTTTTTAAGAGAACGCCGACAATCTTTCCGGATTTGCCACCGGAAGGGAGTGGGTACCTGGCTACACTAAAAGCAGTGAAACGACGTTACCTTTGTGTTTTTGCCACGGAAGAACCGCCGATGGCAAAATGACAAAGAGACGATGTCTCAACTTCACTCATTTATAAAACAGCATTTCTTTTAAATAAAAAGACAGGTTCATTTATGTGATCTTGTCGGGAAAACGCGGACTGGCGAAGAGCGTCGCAAATCACGGGAGCGGCCCTTGCGTAGCCGGGTAAACAGGAGTAAAGAAGGAAAGAAAGGGTTATTCCGCGTATCTCAAGGAGGCCAGATGCCTTATTCACATCTGCTGGTTGCCGTCGCGCCAACGCCGGAGAGTCAGGTATTAATTAAAAAAGCGGTGTCAATTGCCCGCCCCGTGAACGCGAAAGTGAGCTTTATCACCCTCGCCACGGATCCGGAGCTGTATAACCAGTTCGCCGCGCCGATGATGGAAAATCTGCGCGAGGTGATGCAGGAAGAGACGCGTGATTTTCTCAACGAGCTGGCGCGTCACGCGGACTACCCGATAGAAAAAATGACCATCGCCTGCGGCGAACTGGGTCATCATATTAAGGACTTCTGCCGGTCACACCAGGTCGATCTGGTGATCTGCGGCAATCATAACCATTCCCTTTTTTCGCGCGCCACCTGCTCGGCGAAAAATATCGTCGGCAGCTGCGGCGTCGATGTCCTGCTGGTTTCCCTTGAAAAGGGCTAACGCCGGTTAGCCCTTTTCCTGAACTAGGCCAGTTTAGGGAACGTGGCTATCTTCCCCCGCAGGCGGCTCTCCTCGCTGCGCGGCGAAATATGCTGCAGATCGTCGACAAAGCGCGCCTGCCAGTTATGAATATCATTTTCTCTGATCACATCCAGCATCGCGGAATGACGGGCAATACGTTCCGCCAGCGGCATGCTTAGGGCGCGATCCAGCGCGGCAGCAACCTCGTCGCGATCGTAGGGATTGACGATCAGGGCGCTGTTCAGCTCCTGCGCCGCGCCGGCAAACTGCGACAGGACCAGTACGCCAGGGTTATCCGGATCTTGCGCCGCCACGTATTCCTTCGCCACCAGGTTCATGCCATCGCGCAGCGGCGTCACCAGCCCAACGTCAGAGTAGCGGAAGACCTTCATCAGCAGCTTACGGTCAAAATGCTGGTTCAGATAGTAAAGCGGAGTCCAGCCAAGCTGGCCGAACTGGCCATTGATGCGTCCGGCTGCGGTTTCCAGCTGGTGGCGGATATCCTGATAGGCCTGCACATCGCCGCGGGACGTCGGCGCGATCTGGGTATAACGGATCTTGCCGTGATGCTGAGGATACTTCTCGAGCAGCGTCTCATAGGCGAGAAATCGCTCCGGCAACCCTTTCGAGTAGTCAAGGCGCTCCACCGAGAAGATATTCTTTACGTTTTTGAGCTCGTTTTTAAGCTGGACCAGCTTCGGCGGCAGCGGACCTTTGGCGTTGCGCGTAATCTCGTCCGGATCGATCCCTATCGGATAAACCTCGGTGCTAAACGCTTTACCCCACGCCTGATAGCGTTTGTCTCCGAGGTCGGAGAGACGGGTCTGCATGGCAATGCTGTCGAGAAAGGCGGTTCTGTCGCTTTCAGTCTGGAAGCCCAACAGATCGTAGTCGCACAGTTGCTCCAGCAGCTCAGCGTGCGGCGGTAGCGCATTAAAAATCTCCGGCGTCGGGAACGGAATATGCAAGAAGAAGCCGATGCGGTTGTTGACCCCGCGCTTGCGCAGTTCGCTGGCGAAGGGCAGCAGATGGTAATCATGGATCCACAACGTATCATCTGGCTCGATCAGCGGTAGAAGCTTGTCAGCCAGCATGGCGTTAACTCGCTGATATCCCTCCCAGGCTTCGCGCTGGAAGCTGACCAGATCAAGACGATAGTGGAAGGCCGGCCACAGCACGGCGTTAGAGAACTGGTTGTAGTATTCATCATGGTCACGTTCGTTAAGGTTGAACGATGCCCATGAAATATTTCCGCGGGAGACCTGCTTCAGCGGCTGCTGGTCATCGCCAATTTCGCCGCTCCAGCCAAACCACAGACCCCCTGCCGCTTTCAGTGCCCCCAGGATGCCGACGGCCAGACCGCCAGCGCTCGATTTTTTATCGTCCGGTAAGGCGATACGGTTAGAGACTACGACTAAACGACTCATGGTCATCCCTCCTTTCGGTTTGCGCGTCATACGCCAGATGTTGCAACCACGTCCTTACAGCGGCGGCATCCGCCAACCGCCAGTGCGCCTGAGTTTCCCCGGCGCCAACTTTTATCGACATTCCCTGCAGTTGATTCACCACGCTGAATCCCGCCTCGTCGGTCAAATCATCGCCGACAAAAACCGGTTCGCGACCGGCAAACGGCGCTTCCTGCATGAAGGCAGTGATCGCCTCCCCTTTGTTGACACCGCGGGGTTTAATCTCCACCACGCACTTGCCAAGCTGCAGCGCCAGCAGCGGGTAGCGCTGAACAATGCGCTGCGCCAGCTCCAGCACCGCGCTCTGCTGCTGCGGGGCCTGACGGTAGTGCAGCGCGAAGGCCATCTCTTTACTCTCCAGCTCGCACCCGGGGAGCGCCTGCAGCGCCGAGCTCAGCTCAGCCGCGATTTCATCCCGCAGGGCCGACGGCAGAGAGACAATATAGGTTTTACCATTGATATCACGGCGCTCGGCCCCGTGAACGCCGGCCAGCGGTAGCCGCCAGGGATGGGTCAGCGCGTCAAGTTCAGCCATTGAGCGCCCTGAAATCAATGCCACCGCCCCGCCCTGCTGCCGGGCCAGCGCGTTGAGCGCCTGCAGCGTGTTGTCGGGTATCACCACCTGATCGGGGTGCGGCTGGATATCGGCAAGAGTACCGTCGAGGTCAAAGAAAAAAGCGTAGTTTCCGGTTAGCGCAGGCGGTACAGATATCTGGTTATCCACCCTGTTTCCTCCTTATCATGGCCAGCCGAAGCTGGTTGTTAATTATATGTTAGCCATGTAAGTATAGACAGTGTGACCAACCTCGCCATTTTTGATAGATACCGCCAGCGAAACGGGCGCTGGCGGCAATTACTCTGTAGACTTAAAAGTTATGCCTGAAATCAGGCCGCACGTTTGGCTTTTTGTTTGTAACGGTCAAAGATCACCGCCGCCAGCAGGATGACCCCGCGCACGACGTATTGCGAGAACGGCGAGATGTTAAGCAGGTTCATCGCATTTTCCACGGTCCCGAGGATCAGGATCCCGGCCACCACGTAGGAGATCTTGCCGATCCCGCCCTTCAGCGACACCCCGCCCAGCACACAGGCCGAAATAACAATCAGCTCATAGCCAATCGAAGTCATCGGCTGGCCGCTGGTCATTCACGACGCCAGGATAATCCCCGCCGCGGCCGATACCAGACCGGAGAGCACAAAGATAATAATCTTGGTGCGCACCACCGGAACACCGGCCAGACGCGCTGCCTCTTCATTGCCGCCTATAGCCAGCGTATTACGGCCAAAGGTGGTTTTGTTTAGTAATAATCCGAAAACCACCAGGCAGGCGACCGTCAGCCAGATCGGCGCCGGCAGACCAAACCAGTTGGCGTAACCGAGGGTGAAGAAGCGCTCATCTTCGATCCCCACCGCTTTACCGTCGGAGATAATGTAGGCCAGGCCGCGGACAATCTGCATAGTGGCCAGCGTGGTGATCAGGGCGTTTATCTTTAGACGGGCAATGACAAAGCCGTTGACCAGGCCACTGACCGCCCCCAGCAGCAGACCGGCGGCAATCCCGAGCCACAGACTTTCGCTCAGGTTAATCACCACCGCGGTAGTGACCCCGGCACAGGCGATAACCGACGCCACCGACAGGTCGAAATCGCCGGAGGCCAGGCAGAAGAGCATGCCGCAGGCCACCATCCCGGACATCGAGATCGCCAGCCCCAACCCCTTCATGTTGACGAATGAGGCAAAGTTAGGCACAAAAATTACGCAGCCGATAAACAGCACCGCAAACACCACCAGCATGCCAAACTGATCCCAGATACGGGCGAAGCTAAAGGCAGAGCGGGTAGCGCCGGACGTAGTCACTGATGACATCATTTACTCCTTACTCAGGCGACAGCCTGACTCACTTTTGGCATCGCAAGGCTTAACGCCTGCTGTTCATTGGCTTCTTCATGCAGCAGTTCGCCGGCGACTTGCCCTTCACGCATCACCACGATGCGGTCGGCGACGCCCAGCACTTCCGGCAGGTCGCTGGAGGCAAATACCACGGCGACACCGGCGGCGGCGAGGCCATATATCACGTTGTAAATTTCATGTTTGGCGCCGACATCGATGCCGCGGGTGGGCTCATCAAGCAGGATCACCTTCATCTCTTCCGACAGCCAGCGGCCAAGGATCGCTTTCTGCTGGTTGCCGCCAGACAGGTTCATGATCAGCTGTTCCGGGCCCGGCGTTTTAATGTTCAGCGACTGGATATGCTGATCGGCGTTGTCCGCCTCCCAGGCGTTGTTGATCAGGCAGCCAGCGTGGATATGCTTGCGCCGGGCGCTGATATTGATGTTGTCGCGCACGGAGTGAACCGGAATAATCCCCTCCGCTTTACGATCTTCCGGACACAGCATCATCCCGGCCTGGATGGCCTGGGCCGGTTTGCGGATGTCGACGGGCTGGCCATCGATATACACCTGACCGCCGGTGATCCGCGTCCCGCCGAACAGACCTTTCATCAGTTCGCTGCGCCCGGCGCCCACCAGCCCGAACAGGCCGACGATTTCGCCACTGCGCACCGAGAGGCTGACCGGCGTGCGCACGCCCGGGGCTTTGACCTCCTCCAGACGCAGCCGCTCTTCGCCATAGGGACGAGGTTTCCAGCCGTAAATATCACCCAGATTGCGCCCGACCATCGCCTGGACCAGCGCGTCGTGGCTGACGCTCGACATATCGTCAAAGGTGCAGACGTAGCGACCATCCTTAAAGACGGTGATGGCATCGCTGAGGGCAAAAATTTCTTCCATCCGGTGTGAGACATAGATGATGACCCGCCCCTCCTCCCGTAGCTCGCGGATAACGCGAAACAGATTGTCGATCTCCCGGGCGGAGAGCGAGCTGGTCGGTTCATCGAAGGCGATAATCTTGGCATTACGCGCCAGCGCTTTGGCAATCTCCACCATCTGCCACTGGCCTATAGAGAGATACTTCAGCGGCGTCTCCGGGTCGATATCCAGCCCCAGATGCTCCAGCTGCAGACGGGCCTCATAGTTGAGCAGCGAGCGGTTGACGATGCCGCCTTTGTGCGGCAGCTGGCCAAGATAGATATTTTCGGCGACGGTCATCTCCGGGATCAGATGCAGCTCCTGATAGATAATCGCCACGCCGGCGTTGAGCGCCGCCATCGTATTAGTGAACGCCATCTGCTGGCCGCCGATCTGCAGGTGGCCAGCGGTGGGGGTGTAGTTACCGCTGAGAATTTTCAACAGCGTCGATTTGCCTGCGCCATTTTCGCCCATCAGCGCGTGGATCTGTCCTGGGTAGCAGTCAAAACTGATATCGGACAAGGCCTTTACGCCAGGGAACGTCATGGTGATGCCGCGAAATGAGAGATAAGGGGTAGACTGTTGCATAACGACTCCGCTCTTCTGCACTCAGCCCCCGCCGCGGCGGGGGCCAGTTCAACCGGGCTGTTACAGCCCTTTTTTCGCCAGCTCTTCTTTGAAGTTATCGCGGGTAATCAGCACCACATCGGTCACCGCAGTGAACTTCGGCGGCTCAACGCCCTTGGTGACCCAGTTGTAGAGCATTTCACTGGTTTTATAGCCATGGATATCCGGGCTTGGCAGCAGGGAGCCATAGAAGCCGGTCGGCTGCGCCTTCGACAGTTCGTTGACAGCATCCACGCCGTTGATGCCAATACCAATCACATCCGGCGCTTTAAAGCCCTGCCCTTCTGTGGCACGCACGCCGCCAAGCACAGTGTTATCGTTCATCCCAACGATCAGCCAGTGTTTCACCTGCGGGTGCTGGACCAGCATTGAGTTACCGGCGTCAAACGCCCCCGGGATATCGTTAGATTTTGTCGGAACGCGGTAGATTTGCGCTTCCGGGAAGCCGGCCGCCTTCAGGGCATCGATGGAGCCGGTGGTGCGACGACGGGCGGTGTCCAGCTCATCGGCGGTGATGGCCATCACCGCAGTGTCTTTGACATCCCAGCCGCGTTTCTGCATTTCTTTATACAGCTCCTGTCCCTGGCGGGCGCCAATTTCGCTGGCCGCCATCATCACCAGCGGCACGCTCTCCATCGGTTTACCTTTGGCGTTGACGAACTGGTCATCGACGGTAATCACCTTCATGTCATAGCCGCGTGCTTTAGCGACTATCGCCGAGCCGAGCTTAGGATCGGGGGTACAGATGACAAAGCCCTTCGCGCCGCTGGCCGCCAGGCTATCGATGGCGTTCAGGGTTTTCTCACCATCCGGTACCGCTATTTTAATGACGTCAAAGCCTAAATCTTTTCCTGCTTTATCAGCAAATTTCCACTCGGTCTGGAACCATGGCTCTTCCGGCTGTTTCACCAGAAAACCCAATTTAAGGTTTTCCGCCATAGCTGATTGTGACATAACCGCTGCGAGACCAATGGCCGCCAGCGCTTTAGTAAATTTGTGCATGGTAAACTCCAGCTTTAATTCGCTTTCATGTAGGGAAAAATCGGAATTAACTTTTTTATCAGCATCAAAACAAGGCATTAGAAAAATCGCATCCCCTACTGCCGTTGTTAGAGTAGTAATACCCGGAAATTATTTCTCCATACGAGAGCATTATCACATCGCGGAATTACAGTAATTGCGTACATAGATTTAGCAAAAAAAGACATAAAAAAAGACATAATTGTCATACAATTTAACCAGTGAATAGCAGGATCATCTATACCACCAGCAGGCTTATCCTTGTGATGTCAGTGGGTGTTTAACAGAGGGTTACGGCACTGTTATAACCAGCGGCTAAAGGGTCGCAGCGGCGGTCGACTGCCCGCCGGCGCTGTTGTGCAACAGACGCGCGCCGCCAGTCCAGCGTCGGCCGTTTTATATCGCGATAAAACGGATCTTTTGCGTAATTTATTCCGAATTGATAAAAGATATTCCCGCTGCATAGAAAAGCCTGCAACAAAAAATAAAAATAATTATCATCACAACGAAACATTGCCCTCTGAAATAACTTATAGCTTTGAGTTATACGATGAATCTCGTAGTCAAATATCTATAACTTATACCTGACACACCGCACTCACGCCCCAGCCTGAGCCGCAATCCCACTGCATGTCGTCATGCAGGAATAATGGTGTAACAAAACGTAAATTATCCATCTTGAGAGTTTTCTTAATCGCATTCAGCGAGTATTCTTAAATTGTCGGCAAGTGGAAAAATTACCCGACTCATACGGAATGTGTAGAGTTTTATTATTCTGCAACAGTGCAGCGCGTCACTCTTTTATCCTGTTGTTTGCTCCAGGAACCGCTGACGCGCACCAGTAACCCCTTCCCGGTTAATAAGGATATTTTTATGGCAGTTCCAGGAAAGGCACAAAAACTAAAAACCCAGATGAACCTTGAGTTCCACGCCTCTAACGTTTACCTGAACTTAAGCGAGTGGTGTGCCCGGCATCGCTTCGACGGCGCCGCGACATTTCTGCGCAACCGCGCGCAATGCAGCATCACCCTCACCATGCGCGTATTTGACTATCTGAAAAAAGCCGGCAACTGGCCGATAGTCAATCCCGACCGCGCCTGTAATCCCGAATGTACCTCGCTGGAAGATCTCTTTACCCAAACCCTGGTCGATTACCGCCAGCGGAGCAGTATGCTGAGCGGTCTCGCCGAGGAAGCCAAAGCGCAGAGCGATGACAACACCTGGCGTTTTCTGACCCGCCTGGCGGAAGAGCAGCAGCAGGATGGGCTGCTGCTGCAAAGCGTGCTCGAGGAAATTCGCAATGCCGACAAAGCCGGGATAGGTATGGAACAGACCGATCGCCGTCTGATGACCCTCGTCGGAGCGTCACAGAACCCCCACTAATCAGACGCGCCGGGCCTTTCTCGCCCGGTCAGGGGGAGCGCGTTCGCGCTGCCCCGCCCTGTTTATTAATCCGTTCTTGCTATTCTCCCCTGCTATTTATTCCTCAAACGAATAAAAAAGTTTTAACTCGATCCCATTCCCTCGTCACCGTTACCCCTTAGGGGGGATTAGTGAGCGCGGTCACTTTTTGTTGAGTCATAAAGAAATATAAAAACACTGTTTCAAAAATATAAAACACGAGGTTTATTTTTTATGGCTAGATACACGGCTTCAGCCTCTGAAGGGCTGCAGGGAAGACCGATCTTGTTACGCCATCAGTTAGCCTACGGCGGCGGTAACCTGTTAGGGAGTGGCGCACTGGCGATAAGCGGAGCATGGCTACTCTATTTTTATACGACCTTTTGCGGCCTGACGCTGATCGAGGCCTCATTTATCTTCTCCGTCGCCAGCATCATCGACGCCATCAGCAACCCGCTGATGGGCTATCTGACGGATAATTTTGGCAAAACGCGGTTAGGCAAGCGCTTTGGACGTCGGCGCTTCTTTTTGCTGATCGGCATTCCTCTGATGCTGTTCTACCCGCTGCTATGGGTAGAGGGCCTGAGTTTCTGGTACTACCTGTGTACCTATGTGGTGTTTGAGATCATCTATACCTCCATCATGGTGCCCTATGAGACGCTGGCGACAGAGATGACCGATGATTTCTCGCTACGCTCAAAGCTCACCGGCTATAAAGCCATCTTCGGCAAGCTGGCCAACTTCCTCGCCGCGTTTATTCCCGGACAGTTCATTCTGCTGTACGGCAAAGATTCCGCCACCCCTTTCTTCCTCACCGGGCTGACCTATGGCGCGATCCTGATCGTCGCGATTACCTGCCTGTGGCTGTGCAGCTGGGAGCGCGAGCGTGCGGAAGCCGTGGATACCAGCGCGAAAAAGGGGCTGCTGAGCACCCTGCTGTCGCTGGCGAAAGACATGCGTTCCACCTTTTATCTGCGCGTGTTCCGCAAACATCTCGGTATGTACCTGTGCGGGTTTGGCGCGGAATGGCTGTTTGCCTCCATCTTTACCTATTTCGTGATATTCGTTCTGCAGCACGATCCGGCAATGGTGGCCGGGCTGAACAGCCTGAACTCGATTCTGCAGCTGATCTCCACCGCGCTGTTTATCGGCCTGTGTGTGAAAAAGGGCTTTAGCAAACCCTATATCCTCGCGCTGGGGATCGTGATTTTCGCGGTCCTGCTGTATACCTCGCTGTGGTTCTTCCATCTGCCGTCAGGCCTGGCGACAGTGCTGATGTTCGGTATTACCGTGCTGTTCGGCCTGGGGACCGGCGGGGTTTACTATATTCCCTGGACCGTTTACACCTTCCTCGCCGACGTCGACGAAATCTACACCGGACGCCGCCGGGAAGGCATCTATGCCGGCGCCATGACCTTCTCAGGGAAAATTCTGCGCTCGATTGTGGTGTTTTCGATGGGAGCCATCCTGAGCTTTTACGGTTTCCAGTCAAAAGCGCACAGCCAACCGGAAAGCGCCGTGACCGCCATCGCGGTGGTATTCTGCGTCGGTGTCGTCGCCTTAGCCCTGGCCGCCATCGTCTTCAGTAAGCAGATGAAACTGGACCGTAAAGCTCATCTGGTGGTTCTGCAGGAAGTCGCGCGGATTAAAGCAGGCGGTAAAATCAGTGATATTGCCCCGGAGGTGCGGGCAATCGTAGAGGATCTGGTTGGCCATCGCTACGAAGAGTGCTGGGGCAACAGCAAATTGTTTAAAACCGCTGAGCCTGCGCCAGTGCAGACCGTGGTTTCTCATTAAAGAAAAAGGCCCCGGCGGTAATCCGCGGGGCCGGTTACTAATGCGTTTCTTCCTGCGGGGTAAACTTCAGCTCAATCAGGGCAATCGCTTTTTGCACCGCGCGAAGCGTCACCGGGTCGGCAGAAGCCGGGTGGCTGGCGAAGTCGATGGCTTTCAGCTGACTGGTCATTTTTTCACGCACTTCCACCGGCGCGATGACGTCAATCACGTCGAGGATCTGCTTGATAACCAGCTGGCAGGCAACCACATCGGAAACCAGCTCGTCGTGTTCGGTAAGATGTTGAGACATTAATTACTCCTTTTTTCAGGAGCGTAATAGTACCCTAAATCGATAACGATAATAAAACCTGCCGCGGCAGGTTTTTTTCACCACCCGAGTGGCTGGCGGCGCCTCTGCTGCCGCTTTGCCGAGGATCCCCTTGATGGCAGCGACAACATGAACACCGCGATCTCTTCCGGTAACGAACGTGCTTTTTCAGCCCCGGCGCTGCTGGTGGCTGGCGCCTTTTTTATGGAGTTTCTCGACGGGACGGTGATCGCTACTGCCCTGCCCGACATGGCGAGAGATTTTGGCGTCACCGCCGTCGAGCTTAATATCGGCATCAGCGCCTATCTGATAACCCTCGCGGTGCTGATCCCGGCCAGCGGCTGGATCGCCGATCGCTTCGGCGCCCGGGCTATCTTCACCCTCGCTCTGGCCATTTTTACCCTTGCCTCGATCTTTTGCGGCCTCTCCAGCGACGTGCATACCTTTGTCGCCATGCGTATCCTGCAGGGGATCGGCGGCGCGCTGATGGTCCCCGTCGGCCGTCTGGCGGTACTGCGCACCACGCCGAAACACCTGCTGATCAAGGCCATCGCCACCCTCACCTGGCCTGCGCTGGTGGCCCCCATTATCGGCCCGCCTTTGGGAGGCTTTATTACCCGCTACGCCAGCTGGCACTGGATCTTCTTTATCAATGTCCCGCTGGGCGTTGCGGCGATTATCCTGTCGCTGCGCATCATTCCTGATATCCGCGAAACGGAGCGGCGCGCCTTCGATATGACAGGATTTATCACGACCGCGGTGGCGATGGTTAGCCTGGTCACGGCGATGGAACGGCTCGGCGATCGTCAGCCGGAGATCTGGCCCACGCTGGCCCTCGCCGCGCTGGGCTTCGGCTGTCTGTTATATTCCATTCGTCATTTCCGCCGGGCGGCGGCGCCTATGGTTCGTCTCGACGCCCTGCAGGTGCCGACGTTCCGGGTGACGATGTACGGCGGCTCGCTGTTCCGGGCCTCCATCAGCGCGGTGCCCTTTCTGCTCCCCCTGCTGTTCCAGGTGGGGTTCGGCATGGATCCCTTTCACTCCGGTCTGCTGGTGCTGGCGGTATTTGTCGGCAATTTAACCATTAAACCCGCCACCACGCCGCTGATCCGCTGGCTGGGCTTTCGTCGCCTGCTGTTGATCAACGGCGCGCTGAACGTCTGTTCGCTGCTGGCCTGCGCGCTGCTCACGCCGCAAACCCCGGTCTGGGCGATCATGCTGATCCTTTATCTCGGCGGGGGGTTTCGCTCTGTCCAGTTCACGGGCGTGAGCACGCTGGCCTTTGCCGATGTCCCCGCCGCGCAGATGAGCGATGCCAATACCCTGTTCAGTACCGCGTCGCAGCTGGCGGTGGGGCTGGGGATCACGCTTGGGGCGATCGGCATTCGCCTGGGGGAACAGGTCGGCGACTGGCTGCACCTTTCCGCCGTGCCGGGGATCAGCTTTCGCCTGGCATTTGTGTTTATCGCGGTGATCTGTCTGGTGGGGATGATCGACAGCCTTCATCTGGCTAAAACGGCAGGCAGCAGCGTGTCGGCGAAGAAAACCTGAATGATGGAAGGGCCAGCGGCGCTGGCCCTGATAACGATTACCCGACGATCTGACGGACGAACGCTTCGATCGCTTTATCCTGGCAGTTTTCGAAGAAGCACTGCTGGAAGCGAGGGCCAGAGACCGCAGTTTTCACCAGCTCCGGATCGATGGCGCGCAGGGTGTCGAGATAATTTTCTTTGACTACCGCCGCTTTGACCTGGTTGAGGATCCCGGCATTACGCACCTGCGGTTCTTTGCGCTCCGGCGGATAGCCTTCCCCGTTACGACCGGTAAAGGCTTTTTCAAAGATAAAGCGCACATTCAGCTCGGCGCCCCAGCCGAAACCTTTGGCAAACGGCAGCGACAGCGCGTTACCGTTGTTGATCTGGGCAAACAGGAACGCGTCCGCCGGGTCGATACAGTAGCCGCAGACCACGCCAGGATGGATGTTCAGCGACATCAGTGCTCCCTGGCCGGTACCGCAGCCGGTGACCACGAAGTCAACCGCCTTCGAATTCAGCAGGATGCTGGCCATGATCCCGAGGTGAATATAGGTCAGATGATGATCGTTCTCATCGCTCATACCGACGTTAAAGACCGGAAATCCTTTTTCGTCGGCAACCGCGTTAAGCTCCTTGAGAATGATGGCGTTTTTGTTCGCCTGGCTGTTCTCCATCATCAGTGCAATCTTCATGGTTTACTCTCCTGAATGCTGTGCGGGCCTGCCCGCAGAATGTCATTGGCGTTGACTGCACTCTACTACCTGGAAAACAAACTTTCAAATTTTATGAAAAGTTGTTTTAAAAATTACGCAGCGCTTCACACTTTCACCGCCTCTGCCGCTCAGGTTACCGTGTCGCCCCTCATCAGGACCACTCCGCCTGGCGCTCCCCACCTGGCAACCCGCAGAGGGCGTCGTTTCGCCTCCGCAAAAAACTAATAATAAATTAAAACCATTCTCATTTATTATTAAATTGCCAATGCGTGTTATTCCCATTAGCATTTTAAATAAATCATTTTTAAATTTACTTTTTGCAAATAATTAAATAACAAATTATAGTGGCAGCCGATAACATCTATTTTTTAATTCCAGGAGCGCGACGATGCTGAAAACGGAAATGATCGACAAACTGAATGAACAGATGAATCTTGAACTTTATTCTTCTCTTCTTTATCAGCAGATGAGCGCCTGGTGCAGTTACCATAGTTTTGAAGGGGCTGCGGCCTTCCTGCGCCGCCATGCCCAGGAAGAGATGACCCATATGCAGCGCCTGTTCGACTACCTGACCGACACCGGCAGCCTGCCGCGCATCAACGCCATCGCCTCCCCGTTTGCCGAGTATGCGTCACTGGATGAACTGTTCCGCCAGACCTATGAGCACGAGCAGCTGATCACGCAAAAAATTAATGAACTGGCGCACGCGGCTATGACCAGTCAGGATTACCCGACCTTTAATTTCCTGCAGTGGTATGTCGCCGAACAGCATGAAGAAGAGAAATTATTTAAATCGGTAATTGACAAACTGACCCTCGCCGGGAAAAGCGGTGAAGGTCTGTACTTTATCGACAAAGAGCTGGCCACTCTCGATACGCAGAATTAATTGCTCGCGCCGCGACGCTTCTCCGTCGCGGCATTTTTAATGCTGGCAAATCTTATTTTCTGCGGTGGTAAACCCTGCCGCTCTGGCAATAAATTTGCCTTTTTGCTCTAAAAACGCCACCAGCTCCGCAGCGCTCAGATTTTCCGCCGAACAGGTGTGAAAGCGCGCCTCTGCGCCAAAGCGACGGTGTATGGCCGCCTCCAGCGAAGCTGCCGTCCAGCACTCCCCCGACGCCAGCATCATCTGCAGCACTTCATGACCATGTATAGAAGACATAACCCCTCCGGAAAAAAACGTCAGCTTAGGCCAGACCGGCGGCCCGCGCCTTGCGCCAGCGCAGGCTTTCGCCCTTTCGAATTCGTAAAGTTTTGATTACACTGCTTGTAACCCTGATTTGACGAAAGACGCAATATCCCCTACTCTGCGCGGCATAAATTATTGTGATTTGCTGTAGGGATAGCGAAAAGCGTGAAGAACCGCACTCTGGGCAGTATTTTAATCGTAGCCGGCACCACAATCGGTGCAGGAATGTTGGCAATGCCATTGGCCGCCGCAGGCGTCGGGTTTACCGTCACGCTGGGTTTACTTTTCACCCTGTGGGCATTGATGTGCTATACCGCCCTTTTGCTGCTGGAAGTCTACCAGCATGTCCCTGCCGATATGGGGCTCGGTTCTCTGGCGGCGCGCTATCTGGGCCGTTACGGACAGTGGATCACCGGGTTGTGCATGCTGTTTCTGTTATACGCCCTCACGGCGGCCTACATCAGTGGCGCCGGCGAATTACTCGCTTCCAGCCTCAACCAGTGGCTGGACTGGCAGCTGCCGCCGGCCGCAGGCGTACTGATCTTCACCCTGCTCGGCGGGGCGGTGGTGTGCATTGGCACCGCGCTGGTCGACCTGTTCAATCGCTTCCTGTTTAGCGCCAAAATCGTCTTCCTGGTGATTATGCTGGCCCTGCTGATGCCGCACATTCATCAGGTGAATCTCCTCACGCTGCCGGTTGAGCAAGGCCTGGCGCTGTCGGCCATTCCGGTGATCTTTACCTCCTTCGGCTTTCACGGCAGCGTGCCGAGCATCGTCAGCTATCTGGGGGGCGATATCCGTAAACTGCGTCGGGTGTTTATTATCGGCAGTTTTATTCCGCTGGTGGCCTATATTTTCTGGCAGCTGGCGACGCTGGGCAGTATTGACGCCCCAGCCTTTACCGCCCTGCTGGCGCAACATGCCGGTCTGAACGGTCTGCTGGAGGCGATCCGCGAAGTGGTAGCGTCACCGCACGTGGAGCTGGCAGTACACCTGTTTGCCGACCTTGCGCTGGCGACCTCCTTCCTCGGCGTCTCGCTCGGGCTGTTTGATTATCTGGCCGATATGTTTCAGCGCAAAAACAACGTCAGCGGGCGTCTGCAGAGCGGGATGATCACCTTTTTGCCGCCGCTGGCGTTCGCCCTGTTCTATCCCCGCGGCTTCGTCATGGCCCTGGGCTACGCCGGGGTGGCGTTGGCCGTTCTGGCCCTGATGTTACCGGCCATGCTGGTCATGAAGAGTCGCCGACTGCATCCGCAGGCCGCCTGGCGGGTGGCCGGCGGCGCCCCGGCGCTGTGGCTGGTCCTGCTGTGCGGGATCGGCATCGTGGCGATCCAGTTCTGCATCGTCGCCGGGCTGTTACCGGCGGTGGGATAAAAGAAGGGGCCAGCCGGCCCCTTTTTCATTTCGCTAAGCAACACTGCTTATACTTTTTACCGCTGCCGCACGGGCAGGGATCGTTACGTCCGACTTTCGTCTCATTTCTTACCGGCTGCGGGACCACCTCCGGCTGCGGATTCGCCATCCAGTACTGGTAAAGCGCCAGCGCCGCCGGGGTGATACGCTCGATACTGGCGATAAATTCATCCGCCGTCAGATTATCCAGCGCGGAAAACTGTTCTTCGCTACCGTGAAGCGCAATCGCCTCCAGCTCAGGCTGAAGTTCAGCGGGTAGCGTCGACCAGTCGCTCAGCGCCACGCCGCGCAGATAGCCAAAACACCACTCTTCAACGATGGTTAGCTCCTGACCTTCCGCTTCGCGGGTGCCGAACAGCGGTTCGAACTGATCGGGATAAGACTCAAGCCGTTCGGCGATATCGCTCATATGCTGCAGCGTCAGATTGACAAAGCGATCGCGCTCGCGGTCGTTGGCCCAGCGTGGCACATTATCTGCGCCACCCCAGATCGCCAACAGCCACTGGGCGGGTTCAATAGCGGTGGGCGCCGAGAGGATCGCCGTCAGCAGGCCATCCAGTTCAGAGACATCCAGAATAGCGCCTTCGGTGGCGTATTTCGCCAGCGTCTCGTCCAGCCATTCCAGTTCGTTTTCGTTTAAGGGTCCGGTATTCATTCACAGGCTCGCATGGTAAAAATCGGGCCTACAGTAGCCGAAATGCCGGCAGAAAGCCACCCGGCAGCGCCCATTGCGCCTGCGCTGACCCGACACAATCAGGCCAGCCCTTGTAGCGCCGCCGCCGCGTCGCGACAGGCCTCCTCCCCTAACGGCAGCAAGGGGCGGGGAAGCGAGTCAGGGTCGCACAATCCCAGGATGGCCGCAGCGGCGGCGATCACCCGCAGGCTGCCGCCGTAGCGGTCAAAGCACCGCCAGAGGGGCGCCAGTTGCTTATTCAGCGCCGCCACCTGTTCCGCGTCGCCGTGACGGATGGCTTTTACCAGCGCCAGTGAGATCCGGGGAAAGAGTCCGCCGCAGACCGAGTACCAGACCTCACAGCCGGCCTGCAAGCCTGCTGTCGCCCGGACGTCACCGCTCACGCCAAGCGTGACGCCGCGAGGCAGATGACGACGCAGCGCCGCCACCCGTTCGCTGGCCTGTGGCGCGGGCAGACCGGGAATTTTAATCGAGGCGATGGCCGGTAAGGCGGCAATGCGCCCCTGCAGCTCATCCGATAACGTCACATGGGTGGTACGGGGATTGTCATACAGGCAAACCGGCACCGAGGCATGCCGGCAGACCTCCTCGTAAAAAGCATAGATCTCCTCCGCAAACAGCGGCTGATAGGACATCATCGGCAGGAGCAATGCATCCGCCCCGGCCTGCTGGGCATCTTCCACCAGCCGCAGCACCTCGCTGGTGGCGATGGCGCCGACGCCGACCATCATCGGGGTCGGCCCGGCATGCGCCTTCGCCACCTGCACGACCCGCTTGCGCTGCTCACGACTGAGATAAGCGTAGCTGCCGGTTGAGCCTAAGATGCCCAGGGAGTCGACTCCGGCATCGGTAAGACGAGCAAGAATACGAATAAACGCTTTTTCATCGATATTTTGCTGATGCAGCGGCGTTAACGGAAATGCGCAAAGCCCTGTGAACATGATGCCTCCGGCAGGCTGGGAGAAGTGTCCGGACGATAGTAGCAGGGAGAGATGGTTTTGTCCTGGGACAAATCAGCGATTGCCGGTGACAATGGGGTGGTTCCCCACTACGGGGTGATCCCATTCGCGATATTGCCGCTTTCAGCCCAGACATCGATAGCCACCCGATTCTGCCGAGGATATTCAACGACGCCGTTCCCTGCAGTCGCTATTTTTGCTGCATTGCCAATCTTAAATCAATTTGCCATAAGACCGCATGATTGATGTTGTTATATATAAGCAGCAATTAAATAAGGTACCACTACGGCTTCAAATGGATAAAAAATGGCAGATGACAACCAGGAAAAATATCTAAAAATATGATTAATAAAGTCAACGTATAAAATATTACTGGGTCGACCTGGAGATCCTGACGGTCCTGAAAACTATTATCACGCAACTTCTGACAAGCCGCTTGCAGAATCAGCGCAACTTCTTAACGCATCGCTGATAAACAGTGACGAGTTCATGGGATTAACAACATCCAGAATGGCATTCGAGAATATGTGTCTCCCGCCACATTGTGTATCAGGGACGGAGACTCAAGAGCGGTTGGCTGTAAAGCACATTGTGTCGCCAGGAAGCCATTGTTTAACATCGCGGACACTGAAAAAATTCAATCTGAAAACACCTCTCTGCCTTTTGACTGGATTTTTTCCTGCCCCGCGATGGTCATCGATTGCCTGTGGGACGATTTTCACCCATCGCGATCCCTCGAACCGTTTAGGCGTATTACGTCCGGGCAGTAAAGAGGTTCAGGAACATATTAAAAAGCGCGGATGGCAAGCTTTTTGTCATTTGCTGCAGAGAAGAGATCAATCTTGTAAAGGTGCCCCCGGCATTAGTCGCCGAACTTGCTCAGCATACGACGAACTTCTATCTGTTAGCTTTTTCACTGCGGAAACCCTCTCATATTCAACTGGAGAGCATCGCTCCTGGGGACAATTATTCGCTATATCGTTTTACCCCGGAGTCTGAAGAAATATTTACCGGCAAATTCCCCTCGCTTACGGATGAGATGGTATTTATATCGACAGTACTTTCTTTCAACCTCGAACTATAGAGACGGTTTCAACGCCGGTCCGCTGTCTCGTCTTGTACCCACTCGCTTCCTCCCTGCTGGCCTGGGGGAGCGAGATCGTCCCGAACGCCTTATCACCCACCCGTTAAGCCGATTATCCCCCGCGACCCGGACCTGCTTCGCTACGGTAAGCCTTTACGCCAGAAGTCTGTGCCGGTCACAGACCTTGACTTCAAGCTTCTCCTTGCCCGGAGTCAGAACGCCATCCCGTATCATCAGGCGCAGGCTTAGCCAGTGACAATAATTCGGGTGTAGCGCAAGATGGACAAGAGAAACAGGATGACATGTCGTGATGAAGAGGGATTTAAAAACAAAAAAACCACCCGTAGGTGGTTTCACGACACTGCTTATTGCTTTGATTATTCTGCTTTTATCCCAATGGTACCCGGAGTGGGACTTGAACCCACACAGCGCGAACGCCGAGGGATTTTAAATCGTGCGCTTTTTACCTCATAATCAAAGATATATAATCGATTTTCATAACAAACATAAATTTTATTATCTATACTTATCAGATAGTTAAAGACCTGCAAGCCACTTAATTATGAACGGGTTAGGCCTAAAATGTCATGTCGGTTGTCATACCAAGCGCTGTAGATGCTTACTTGCAGAATCCTATTTACATGCTCATATTAATCACGATGACTGACTGCTAAGTGCCAAGAGCAGACGTCACACTCAACCGATTACAGTGTGCAAGGAGGTACCAAGTTAAAACATAACGACAGTATAAACCAGAGGTGTATCTATAATACTGGCTTGAAATTGAATTTACGCACAGCACGTAAACTAAAGGGGTCGAAGAAAAAATGAAAGGTTCTGAGTGGAATAAATGGGACTTGCATATTCATAGTCCAATGACTTGGTTAGCTAGCAAATTTAAAGCACATGAAGACATTCCAAGCTTTGTTAAAAAAATTGGTGAATCAGAGATTTCCCTCATTGGTCTGACAAATTATTTCTACTTTAAAGAAAATGAGATAGAGATTATACGCGATGAAATAAAAAGACAGAACTTAAACATAACTGTTTTACCAAACATTGAACTAAGGGTGTCTCAACAAAATAAGAAAGGTGAATGGATCAACATTCATTTACTTTTTTCAGAATCTATTCCCACCGAGAAAATTAATGAAGCACTTTCAACTCTGCCTATAGCCACGACTTCGGTTGGCGGAAAAAAAGTCTTTTGCAGTCAAAAAAGTCTTGAACTACATCGCAAAGATATCAATTCTATCACTGTAGATTATAACACCGTATGTGAGCATATGAGCTCGCAGTTCTCACTTTTCAATGAAATGATCCTGGCGGTCTGCCCTAACGGTTATGGAGGTTTTCGTGCCGGTGCGGAAGGACGCTCTCATGAAATCGCGACAGAATTTGATAAAGACGGACATATTATTCTAGACCGTTCGGAAATGAGTGGGGCTCTTAAATCGCGAGAATATTTTTTAAACACCGGACGATATGCCGGAGCTGTCGCTATGCCTGTATTTCGCTGTTCTGATGCACATGAAATGGATGAGATTGGCACTATTTTTAGCTGGGTAAAGGCTAAACCAACTTTCGAGGGACTTCGCCAGACTCTAATAGAGCCAGAAGCTAGGCTAGAACTAGATGAAAGCTGGCCTCTCAAAAAGACAGCTAAAGTACATTTCAGCAACATCGAAATCGAAGGAAAAATATTTGATGGCCAATCAATCAGTTTTAAGAAACTTTCCATACCACTGAGTGAAGATATGGTTGCTATTATCGGGGGACGAGGTACGGGTAAGAGTTTAATCTTAGATGCTATTCAGTCCCGCTTCACTCCGTCACGCCCAGATAATATCCGCCCACGCTTAGTATCTCCTGAACGTCTCTGTGTTCAGTTGAATAAGGCTGGGGGAGATATACAAGAATTCGATGGCAAAGACAACTCCTACAGTTATCTTCATGTCTCACAAGGAGAAATAAAAGATTTGTGTCAGGAGCCCGAAAAAATCAGTGATGAAATAAAGAAAATGCTTCGCCTTCCACCGCAATCGTTTCCTCTTCAACTTAGAAATGATTTGGAATCTAATCTAAGTGAGTTTCGTGCTTTTTTTGATTTCTTCAACATAAAGAATGAGAAAGGCATTAGGATCAATAGACCTGAATATCACATAGCAAGAATAGTCGACACACAGAAACACATTGATACTCTGACCAGTGAGAAAAATAGCGAGTTGATAAAAACTTTTCAAGATAACGCCACTCGCATTTCAGAAATTAATGCGCGTTCAATTTTGATGAGTAACTTTCTTATCAAGTTAAAAGAAAATGAATCTGAATTAAATGAACAGATTGATGTTATTAATACTAAAAGTACAGATGGAACTATTGTTCCACATATAAATTTTGAGAACCAAAGACAAACAGTTGATAAAAAGTTAGAGCTAGCAAAAGCTGAGTTAGATAATAAAAACCTTAAAAACAAAGAAATAATAGATAAATTTCGGCAGTTAGGGTTTGAACAAGACATATCAGGCCTCCTTGATAAAGTGTCAGAATACCAGCAGATTATTAATAATGCAGAGCAGGAGCGAAATGAGTCGCAGCGTAGAGTTGACTTAGCAAAAAAAAATACAGCTAATAGAAAAGATTTAGCTGAACGAATATTAAACCACATACGAAAAGATAAGCATACTATAGACTCGGCCTTTGCCTCTCTTTCTGAGGTTAAAGAACATTACACTCAGTCGCAGCAAGCCCTTGTTACTGATATTCTTAAAGATATTGGCATCTATGGAGAAGTGGTCTTTGATAGAAATGCATTTTATACTGGAGCTTTGAAGTGTATGAACGGAGGGAAATTCCGTGCAACTCGAGAAGAAGAATCCTCTCTAGATAAACTAGCAGCAGTATTCAATGTTGATTCCGTAGAAGATTATAAAAATCTGATTAAGGGAGAGAGCATTTTATCTATACCAAACGATAAGCAAGGTGTTATAAAAATTTCGCTCGGTGAGCTCTTATGGAGGCAAGAATATTTTAATAGCGCCGGCCCCCACGAACTCTTAGCTCATTTATTCAGTCCAGACAGGATAACCGCCTATCTCAGTGTTAAGGCTCAGTTTACATATAAAAGTAAGACTGTCGAAAAATTATCAGCTGGTCAACGAGGAACATTTTATGTCTGCTTAAAGCTTGCAACTGACCCGTTTGGCTCTCCTTTTGTGTTCGATCAGCCAGAGGATGACCTTGATAATGACTTTATCATGCATCATTTAGTGCCTCTTTTCCGTAAAATAAAGCAGTACCGCCAAGTTATTATCGTTACTCACAATGCGAATCTTGTGGTGAACTGTGATGCCGAGCAGGTTTTAGTCGCAAGCAATAATGATGAAGTAATTAGTTACCGCTGCGGTGCATTGGAAGACGGTGAACACGCGCATGACAACACAATGCGTAAGGCAATATGCGACGTACTGGAAGGCGGGCATGTCGCATTTGAGCAGCGTGAACGAAAGTATGGCCTGCTCAGGCCAGCAATATAATAACTTGCGGAGCGAATAGCGAAATATGTCCGCTATTCTCTTACATCGAAAATTCGTCATCATTAGGCCAAGCGCGATTGATGACGAATGTTACAATTCGACTACCACATAGTCAGGCACCTCACCATTCTAAGAGATAAAAGCTTTCCCCAAAATTTTTCTGGGCATGGTAAATCCATATATGTCCCAGTTGTATCATGAACGGTCGAGGATGGAACCAGAACGTAATACATACAAAGCCCAGTCCCGGTACCACCAGAATGACAATTAGAAAGAATAATGCTTACCTATGCTCATTTTTATCGGCCAAAACTCAGTGCCCGGCAGTATTATCGGGATAACGAAAAGTGTGTATTGCGCACTTAGAGTAGCAAAAAGTGATTAGACCTGCCGCCATATCGAATTGGCATTTAGAGACAAAAACCATTTTATGGGCTAGAATGGTATATCGTCCTAAGATGTTTCATCCGGTCATGGCACATATTCTGATTCTGACCTGTCATGATTGATAAAACCTCAATCAACACTGGTTTCGGCTTCGTTCGAAACTTGCAAATATCTTGGGATGTGATCGGTTTCATATATTTTTCTAATAAGATAATTCATAAGCTTTACAGGTTCTTTTTTTTGACTAAATATTATGTAACATTTTGCTTGGGGTGATTCTATGGTATGGACTATTGATGATGTCATCTATGTGCAAAGAAGGGATGTATTCCTGCTTAAACTGCAGGGTGGCACGTTAAAAATGATTGTGGAAATTTTCTCTGCAACTCCAGTATCTCGCGGCGATACGCTTTACCCCATTAAAGATGCAAAATACCTTATTAATAAAGATTATAACCGTCCTGTAAAGGTTATTTGTGCATCAGAGTTTTCTGCGACCTACTGGCTCTCTCAAAAGAGAACTGCTGTTCGTCAAACCAAAAGACAGTGTGTGCTGCATGCCAACTGAACTGCACCGTTCCTTACATTTAACAACAGTAAGTCAGATAGAATGCAGCATGTGCTTCAGATTATTTAATTACTTCTAAGATGGTTTAGTTCTAATTATAATACCACAAACCAATTTCAATCGACGCCCCCTTATTATCACTGTTTTGTACGAACCAACTTATTCAAATCGCGCACTTGTTTTGTTAACTCCTGCACTGACGACACAAGATCAGCGATGATGGCTACATAGTCCACGTTCATAACCTGAAACTTTTCCCCATCGATCTCCTGCTCACATCCCATAAAGGTGTAAGTTGTGTCCACAGTATCAGCCTGCTGCGCGATAAATCCCCGGCGCCGGCGGTGTTCTCCTTTCATCTGATACTCACATACCCCTAGCCTTTCAACGCGCTGCAGCGCATTCTGAGGCGCTTCTGTGAAGTCTTCTTTCAGCCGAATATCTGAGCCGCTCGTCAGTACGTCGCCCTTACCGGTGGAGATCGTACCGCCAGCGCGAAAGATCCATGCATCGGTTCGCCCGAATCCGTCGGCGTACAATACAAGCCGGTGTTCGGTGCCTACCAGCTCTTCCATGTACATTTGGACGTAAGCACCATCCACGTCACCATATGCCCCACGCCCCTGCATCAACGAGCGCACAGGGTTGGAGGTAAGCTGCGTTCCTGTTGCTGGGTTCGCTGGCATGGTCGATGACGCGGTGATACGGCCATCCGTAACCCAAAAACTCGCCACCTGACAATTTAGCCGGTTCGCTCGGTCATGAATGATGCGAGCCGTATAGTCTGCGCTGCTGCTGTTGTAGTGCCAGTCAATGTAAGGTGTGCTCATGGACAGCTCGATCGCCTGCGTCAAAACCTTACCCTTCGACGTGTTGTCGATGTTGCCGCCAGCCGCCAGCGCGCCGGGTAGCGTCGTCTGCTTGTCCACGCCAATAACAAAGATATCTTCCATTGCGGAACTCACCGCAACGGTTGCCGTGCTCGCCCGCTGCACCTTGAATGGCGTACCGCTGCCGACCGCAATGGTGCCGCCCTGCCCCTGCTTTTTCAGCAGCGCAAGGTCATTGTTCTTGCCAAGAATGATCATGCTGTTGTCAGCCGCGCAGTTGATGTTGCCGGTAGTGACGTTGATTCCGGCAGTGAACGATTGCAGCGCCGTGAAGGTGTTCACCGTACCGCGCTGGGCTGCAGTGTCCACTACGCCGATAACCTTGTTCCACGAGCGTACGGCTGCGGTGGTGCCGTCCTGTTTCGTGATCTGCACGTCGCCGACGCCGAAGAATATTTGATCCTGGTTGGCGAGGTCGGTGTAGTACTTGCTGAATGCGTTGTGAATATCAGCCGCGAGTTGGTCGCTAATTGTTGCCATTCAATATCGGCCCCCGCAGGGGCCGCCTCCATTAGCTGAATGAATTGCTGTTAGTACGGAACGCCGTCGCCGTGATGTTCTGGATCGAGCATGCGTAATCGATCGATGCATCATTACCGCGGGCCTTGATGAAGAAACTCACGTTGTTGTTATCCGCAGCAAGGTCAGCAGCGAAGCGGAATTCCTGGGTGAAGTCACCGCCCTGGAATCCGCCTGCGTTCGCGAAGAAGCGGCGTGTTACTTCCTGCCCGCCGATGTTAAACGTGATGTCAACAGAGTACGACTGCTGGACGTTACCGGCACCGGTCAGTTGATAAACCAGCGTACACGACAGCACAACCGTCATCGCATAGCCCCTGTTCTGATACGCGCCGTTGCGCTGCACAGTCTGGTTGCGGCGGAATGACATGTCATCGTAGCGACGCGCCACCGCGATATCGCCGATAAAGGCGTCAGCTTGCAGCGTACCTTTGAACGTACCGCTAAGAGCCTCAATGTGACCTCGGAAGATCGCATTGTTGAACTGCGCGCCGCCGTCCTTGTTGACGCTCCAGCCGCTGGAGCCGTCAACATAGTTGTTCGACTGGATGACGTTGCCGATCTTCGCGTTGGTGATCGAACCATCACGAATTAACGCTTCCTGCATGTAGGCCACACCGCCCTGCACAATGAACGGATAGGCTTTCCCCGTGCCGCCGGTATACACCGCGAAAGTGTCGGCCTGTACCAGGAACTGTGAGCTACCGGTTGCATCAATACCCAGTTGGATACCCGCTATGCGAGGGTTTGCACCACCGGTATCAGTAGCCACTTTGACGCCCCACTGCGCGCCCAGCTTGCCATTAATGTCCGCCACGGTGCTGGATACTTCCTGAACAGTTGCCGACATACCGTTTACCGACGACTGAACGGTATTTATCTGCTCAGCTGTCGCTTTTTCCATATCAGCTACGACTTTGTTGGTCTGCGTGATGGCAGCCTGATTGTCACCAATTTGCGCGCGCAGCTGCTGGAAGCCGTTTGCCATCGCCAGCCCGTTCGCTGCGGTGGTTTCGTTCAGGCCGTCAATCGACGCTTCTGCATCATCAACGCGTGAGGTGATGCTGTTCAGCGCGGTTGAGTTCGCCGTGATCTTCCCTTCCGCGTTGGTAACGCGGGTGGTCAGCTCGCTAACAGCTGCTGCGCTCGCCTTCGTGCCAACCACGCCAGACAGGTCGGACAGGTCGCTATTCAGCTTGGTAATCGCCTGGCCTTGAGAGGTCAGCGTATTGCCCTGCTGGGTGACTGTCGTCTGCAAGCTGGTGATCGCGTTGGCGTTCGCCGTGATCTTCCCGTTTGCGGTGCTGAGATCTGTGGTCAGCTGAGTGATCGCCGTACCCTGCGACGTGATTTTGCCTTCTGCCGTCGTGACGCGGGTGGTCAGGTTGGTGATGGCTGTCGCGTTCGCAGCGTTGTTGATCTCGTCGGTGACATCCACGAAGAAGACATCATCAAAGTAAGCTTCACCGGTCGCCATGTTGCAGTTAATGGTGTAGGTCATATTCATATCGGCGGTCGGGACGTAATCCTTCGTGAGGAGCGTCCAGTTAGTGCCGATATTGTCCTGCGAGAAGTTCAGCTCAGAAAGCGGGCCTGCGCCGGTGTCTGCGTTACCCAGTCGGAACTTGTTATTCCCCACGGTGTTCGGGCCGATGGTCATATCAGCTGTGCGCTTCGCAAAACCACCGAAGCGGTAGGTACGACCCTTCTTAACGTTAAGAACTGTCTGACCTACGCCGATGTTGCCACCAGCCTTGCAGCGCAGGATATACGCGCCAGACTTAGGAGCCTGAGCAGCATAGACGTCAACAAGGGAGTTAAAGCCCGCCCAGTTATCAGTCCCACGTTCGAAGCCGGTGTTCGTCAGCATGTTATCCGGGTTGGCTGCCAGTGCTACCGCGTCGTTCGTCAGACTGGATTTGAGCTGAGTAAGCGCGTTGGCCTGCGCGGTAATGTCTTTGCCATTCTGCGTAACGGTGTTGGTCAGGCTGCTGATCGCTTCACCGTTAGCCTTGATTGTGACCTCTTCGGTGATGTCATAGACCTTGAACGAGTCCACCCACACCTCTGCATTTGCCGGGTGGCAGTACATACCGAACGACGAGCCATCGAAGCCGGTGGCCGGGGTTAGGTCGGTTTCCCAGGTGAAGGTCTGCCAGCTGGCCGTTAGTGTCAGGTTTTTATCCGCGTAAGTACCCTCAACCGCGCCGTTGTAGTTCCAGCGGCGAAGTAAAAGGTTCATGGCGCCAGAAACCCCCTTAGCACGCACAACGTAGCGGTAGCGACGCTGGCCGTTCTGAGGAACTGGCTTCTTGTTGTTTGCGAATACACCCGGACTGTTTCCGTCAGCACGAACCAGGCGAACACCCACCTTGCCATCACCGTAGTCACCGAACGTCACGGTACTGGCGCTGCTGCGCTGGATGGCGTAAGCCGTGTCACCTTGCAAGAAGTCAAAGTTTTGTATCAGGTTCTCACCGGTGCGGCGGTACGCCTCCACGCTGTTATCCAGCCTGGTGATAGCGGTTCCCTGGCTCTCGATCTTACCTTCAGCGGCGGTTACGCGGGTTTGCAGCGAGTTCACTGCGCCAGCGTCCGCTTTCTGGCTCAGCGTGCCGTTGATGGTGCTGATGTCACCGGTCAGCCTGGTGATGGCGTCGGCCTGTGAGCTGATCTTACCTTCCGCCGAGGTGACGCGACTAGTTAGCCCGGTGATAGCTGATGAGTTTGCATCCGCAGTGGTCTGTGCTTCATGGGCGTCAGTTACATCGGTGACCACCAGATCATCGATATAAATCCGATACCCTGGCCCACCAGCGGTCCCGCGAGTGGAGATCCATAAACGCCCACGTGTTTTCTTTGCCCCACCCGCACCAATCTTGCCTGTGAACTTGACCCACTTACCGCGCCCACCGCCTGCGGCAAGACGTTCCTCATTGATGTTGAACACCGTCGGCCATGCGGCCGTACCTTCAGCGGTACGCACCATTAGGCCAACGTAACAGCCCCAACCGTCTGGCGGCGTCTCGTCTGCTGGCATCATCGCCCAGCATTCGAAACGGTAAACCGCCGACTCACGAATAGCCGTTTCATAACCGAAAGTCTTGTCGGAGTTTCCGGTTTCACCGTCGCCGCGGCGGCACATAAGTGATTTAGTCCCGCTGAATGCGTATGCGCTCGTAACCAGACCGTTTGCTCCGCCAATAGCCTGATTGTCGGTGTAAGATTCGAAGGTGCCATCAACCCACGGGTTGCTATTCGAGTACTGTTCAGTGAGCACACGGTTGGTCAGCTGCGTAAGCGCGTTGCTCTGTGACGTGATGTCGTTACCCTGCTGCGTGACTTTTGTGTTCAGCGAGGTGATGGCATCGGCGTTTGCCTGGATCCTGGTGTCGTTGGTGATGTCGACCACATAGACGTCATCAAAGTACATAGCGCCAGCACTCAGCCAGGTGGTCAGCTGGAAGTCTGCCGTAGTGGTCTTCGTCGCCGTCCATTCCATGAAAACGTGCTGCCAGTCTGCGGTAAATGGCCCGTAGTTCTGACCAATCAGCAGCCCGGATGCGTCAGCAATGCGGAACTTCGTATTACCAGCGTTTCCGATGACAGTCCCGTTATCCTGCTTCGCGAATACGCCAAAGCGGTAGCGGCGACCCTGCGTGATCTCCACGCTCTGGCCGACGCCTGCGCTTGCCCCGCTGCTCATCTTGACTATCTTACTGCCGGAATGCGGTTGCGTTGCCGTGATGATGGTGGCAATGCTGCTCCAGCCGGTGAAGTTAACCGGGCCGCGTTCGAACGAGGCGTTCGCCAGCAGGTTGCCGGGGATCTTGCCCTGCGCGTCTATTGATGAGTCGGTTGCTGACAGGCTGTTATTGAGTTGGGTGATCGCCGTCCCTTGCGAATCAATCTTACCCTCAGCCGTCGTTACGCGCGTGGTCAGGGCGATAAGCGCTGCCGCATCTGCCTTACTGTTAACAATACCGGTCAGCGTGTTGAGGTCGCTGGTCAGTTTGGTGACGGCCTGAGCCTGAGACGTGATCGAGTTTTCCGCAGCGGTGACGCGGGTAGTCAGCTGGTTGATAGCCGTGGCGTTAGCGTCGGCCTTACCTTCGGCCTTCGCTGCTGCGGTGACGTCGCGAACAGACCAGTCGGTTGCGTACCAGATTGTTCCGAAGTCCGGGCCGCTCTGGCTGATTTGCAGGAATGGACGGAAATAACCCTTCGCGCCCTGAGCCGCGTTGACAGTCCATCGCCAGGTGGTGCGAGTCCACTGTGCGCCGGTGGCTGCGGAGATCTGGCCGCCGTTCGCCTGCGGTGAGCCGATGCTACCGGAGTTGTTCTCAGAAGTGCCGATATAGTGCTGGAACGGTGCCGCACCGGTGCCGCACGCCGCCAAAACGGAGAACTCAAAGATCTGACCTTCGCGACAAGGGATGTTGTCGATTACCGGGACATGGTCACGGTATTGACACTTGATCACCCAGTCGTAAGGACAGCCCACCGGGATACCTTCGGACGAAGCCGCGACCACCGTTAATCCCATCTGATGATAGGCCGGGTTTACCGTCGGATTAGGGATAAGGTTCGCCGCCTGCGTCAGAATGCCCTTAATCGATGAGTTGATCGTGGTGATGGACTGCGCTTGTGAGTCGATCTTCCCTTCCGCCGCAGTGACGCGGGTAGTCAGGTTCGTGATGGCGTTGGAGTTGGCGGTGATCTTACCGTTCGCCGTCGACAAGTCGTTGGTCAGTTGAGTGATAGCATTACCCTGCGAGGTGATCTTACCCTCTGCAGTGGTGACACGGGTGGTCAGTGACTGCAACGCGGTCGCATCGGCCTTGTTGTTCAGCGCGGTGTTGATGTCCTGCACCGAGTTGTTTAGCGTCAGGATAGCGGCGCTGTTCGCGTCAACCTTGCCTGCGGTCTGCTCAACCTGAGAAGAGAGGATCTGCGAGGCGGATGCCGCGGCCAGCTGACCGGCACCACTGAACAGCTGATCGACGTTGTCGGATAGCTTGAGGCCGAAGTTGATAAAGAACTGGCCGGTGATCTGTGCAACCACAAATTCCAGCGTGTTCCAGCCCTTCTTAAGCACCAGCGAATACTTGACCGTGCTGGCTCCCAACGTTGTCACTTCGACGCTGTTCACGTACAGGCGGCCTGTGTCGTCGACGATGCGAGATCCGGGGTTGAGTTCAATGGTCTTATCAGCGTTGAGATACACCAGCGCCTTCACGTAAGCGATCTTGTAGTCACCGTAAGGCAGGAAGTCCAGCTTAGCGGCATCCGCCATCTCGGACACAGTCAGCGGAGGGACGCCAGACAGGTCGGTCAGCTTAGGGATGTACCCGCTACCGCTCACCTTGATGTCGAAGACCTTGGTCAGCCAGTACTTCGCTTTACCGTTCTGCGCGGTGTTCTGCAAATCGGTGATAGCCTGGCCCTGAGAGGCGATTGTATTCCCCTGCTGGGTGACAGTGGTCGCCAGCTGCTGCAACGCGCTCGCTTCTGCCTTGTTCGCCATCTGGCCTTGCAGGGTGCTCACGTCACCCTTGAGCTGGGTGATCGCCTGGCTGTTAGTGGTGAGGGAACCTTCGGCAGCAGTGACGCGGGTAGTCAGTGCCTGTAACGCTGTTGCACTGGCATTGTCAGCCGGTGCTTCGCTCCATTCTGTCGGCATTGTGCCGTATTCAAACTTTGGCGAGCTGACGTAAACCTCGCGATCTACTGACCCTTTAAGCAGGCGGCCAAAGATCACGCGCTGGGTGCCAGTCTGCCCGGCTTTACGGGTGTACTTGACCCAATAGCGTTGCCAGTCGGTCGTCAGATCGATAATCATGGAACCATCGCCACCGGACGACCAGCTCCCCTTTTTACCCTGGCTACTAACGGCAGTCAGCGTGGCATTCGGATTGTACAGGTAGACGTAGATCTGCTTGCTGTCGGCATTGTTCGCTTTCGCGTAAAAACTGACGACAACCTCAGTACCGTCAACCGGTGCGGCAAGCTCATACTCAAACTGGTCGTAGGAGCCAGCAGACGCTGCTGCAATCGCAATTCGACGAATGGCATTGCTTTTGTACGTCTGGCCCTGCACGACGTTACTCACGCCCGCCAGTGTCCCGGAGTTCGGAATAAGGTTAGTCCCGCCCACGCGCATATTGCTGAGGTCACTTTGAAGACCGGTGATCTGCTGGCTGTTCGCGGTGACGCGGCCACCAATGGCAGTGACGTCGGTTTTAAGCTGATTAATAGCCGTGGCATTAGCACCGATCTTGCCGTTTGCATCAGTCAGCCCGGATTGCAGTTGTGTGAGTGCCTGAGCCTGAGCCTGGTTCTCAGAGGTTAGCGTGTCGAGGCGCTGGGTCACTACCGCCTTGTTCGCGTTATAGTCGGTGCGCAGGGTGTTGACGTCGCTGGCGATCGCCTGTTCTGCGGTAACGCGTGTCTGGCGCTCGTTGTAAATGATGCCAGTTACCAGCTTCGCCGGGTCGGTTCCCTCATAGTTGCCGCGTAGCTGAACGGCCAGCGTGTTACGTTCCGCAGCCTCTGCAGAATCCGCAGCGGTCATGGCGGTCTTGAGATCCTGTATCTGCGCCTGCGAAGCGCCAGGTGTCGGACGGCCTACTGCCATCCAGTCAACGGCGTAGTAGTTATTGGCATCCTGGTTGGTAGAAAAGTCCAGACGCAGGCGGCGCAGGGTGCCGGATGTCGCCCACAGCAGATCGGGAAGCGATAGAACAGTCACGCCGGTTGCCGGGTCAAAGTCAGGTGCCGGGATGGTCAGTGAACGGGCGTCAGTCCAGCCTGTTTCCTCAGCTCCGATCCAGTACAGCTTGCCAGCCCATGCAGGATTACCTGTGCGCTTCATGCGAAGCCGCATGTACTTGTAGCTGCGCGCGTCGATCGCCAGCGGGTTCGGTGAGCGCATCGTTGACGTTGCGCCAGCCGGGTAGATCCAGCCGTCTTGATCGACCGGCAATAGGTTGGTGTTGTTGTCGTTCGATGCCCAGCCTTCAGGACCGTTGTCGAAGTACCAGATCGCGATACTGTCGAACTGCTCGCCAGTGCCAGCGGAGATGGAAGCCATCTGCTGCGCCAGGCTGTCGAAGCCGTCCTGCATCGTGGTGTTAGTGGTGCTGATCTGCGCTTCAACTTCGT
>ERZ781275.694-NODE-694-length-33787-cov-3.278697_pt1 | contig 33787 bp, 30 predicted proteins | sample MGYA00375853_ERZ781275 | MGnify/ENA primary metagenome ERZ781275 (study PRJEB29790, sample SAMN03653691) | human gut metagenome | host: Homo sapiens | place: USA: Dallas, Texas | collected 2012-07-23 | study: EMG produced TPA metagenomics assembly of the Gut...
AAATAAATTTATAACGTCCATGAGTATGCTGATCATCGTGGTCAGCCTGTATGTCACCTGCTATATGCTGTTCTTTCGCACGGTAGAGGTGGATGTCACAAAGGATGCAGGCATTGAATACCGGGGAGAGGATGGCTCCGCCAGTGTGCGGGTCATCAATCGTAACCAGAATTACAATCAGCGCATTCAGGAATTTATGGATTCTATCACCTATGAGGTGAAGCCTGCAAAAAAGCTGAAAAACGGAGACGAGCTTACCATAACCGCTCAATATGATGAGACACTTGCCAGCCGGTACCACGTGAATCCGATACAGAGTGTTCGCAAGGTGCGGGTAAAAAATCTTCCGGAGCGATTTGCGGATGTAACGGATATCCCTGCTTCGTTTCTGTCGAAGCTGGATGATCGCACCAACAGCTATCTCGATAAAAACATGGAACAAATTCTAAATGAGGATTTTACCTCGTTCTTCATCCGGTCACAGCCTGAGCTGGTTAATCAAAAGCAGATGTATCGCGTCTTCCTGGATGGAAAGAAATCCAGCGCCAAGGATAAAATCATCGATATTTATGCGATTACAGCAAAGGGGGAGGTCAACACCTCCAGTAAGAAGGAAACACTGGAGATGAAAGAGGATACCATTTATTATATGATTACATACAATGAAATCAATACATCCTTACGCATACTGGATGAGAATGTGTATGGAGAAAAGCTGATTATCGCAGAATCTCTGGATATGACGAAGGAGAAGCAGTTTATCAGCTTTATGAAAAATAAGTATAAGAGTGCATATGAGGTGCAGATCATGAAATCCGAAACAAGCAGCTGATAGGGTAAAGAAGCGAATGTTACCGTATTTGAAAAAGGATTTCTCTTTGCTGCCTGCTGTTTCTTATAGCATACAAGACTCCGATTTGCCTGTGAATGCAGGAAAGCAGGAGTCTTTTTTGTATTCTGTATCAGATATTGAAGCATGCAGGAGCTGGGCTGTTTTTTTCTTATGTTGCAGATTGGCAGTGTAAGATTTCAGCGGCGATGGGATTGGAAAGCAGAAAGCACAGCGCATATTAGCCATTTTATCATATGCATACGTGAAACTTCATGCTTTTTCAGCTTGTATAGCTAGGGACCTTGTGCTGTAAAAACTGAAACTATAGGGAATGGCGGTTTACTGTCACATTTTTGCGTTCTTTTCCTCTTATACAAAGAGCTAAAATGCAAACTACAATAGGAAAGGCTGTCTGCATAGATGGTTCTTACCTATATAGGTGTAAAAGCGTTTAGAAAGCTAAAAAGAAGAAATAAATTCCAGAATTACAGGGATTTATTCCTTCTCTTTTTTTAACAGCTTCCTAAATGGGTCATAAGCGAGGAAGAACTGCATGGGAAGACAGCCCTTTTGTTAGGCTCATCAGCACAACGTTATTTCAGCAGTGCGCCAACTGCATCCAGGTCCTGCGGTGCGCTCTTGTCAAAACGGATGACACAGGCATCCTGCTCACTATAGCGGGGAATCAGGTGCACATGGAAATGCAGAACGCTTTGTCCAGCCACCTCATGAATATTGCTTAATACATTCATTCCCTCAGCATGGGTACGTTCCATGATGCGTTTTGCGAGCATCTGTGCAACCTCCATGACATGCTTCATAAGCTCCGGCTCACAGGTTATGAAATTCTCTGTATGCTGTTTGGGAATCACCAGGGTATGCCCCTTAGTCACCTGTGAAATATCAAGAATAGCAAGCACGGTATCATCCTCATAGATACGGGTTGAGGGGATTTCACCGTTTACAATACTGCAGAAAATACACATAAGAATCCTTCCTTTCCTTTTTACGTATTATAGCAGAAACAGACAAAAAGAAAAAGAGCACGAAGCTCTTAATCCTGAACGATATAGGATTCATTGGTGGATTTGATACCATCGTAAATTTCCTTATCGTAGACTGTAAAATCATATTTTTTCAGATAATAAGCGGTTGCTGCCGGCTCAATATCGGTAGATGCCTTTTCAACGATGCTGTTGATGGCTTCCTCTTCAAAATCCTTCGGTGTTACACTTGTGACCTTTACAACGTAGTATTTCTTGCTTGCTGTATCCTCGATCACACCATCGATCAATCCCTTTTTGTTCGTGGATTTGATTTTGTCGAATACCGTTGTCGGTAATCCGCTTTTGGAATTGTAGATTTCCTCTGTTCCCTTATAGGTTGTCGTTGTTCCATATTCCTTCACAACAGCCTTGAAATCCTTGCCGTCCTTCAGCGCTTTTTGTGCATTTTCAGCTTTTTTCTTGGAATCAGCCTCCAGAATCTGTGCCTTGATTGGGTAATAGCTGTCAAACATGGCTTTTTCCTTTGCTTTTACATATTTCTTATTTAATTCCTTCTGCTGCAGGCCCGGATAAATGGATTTTTCCTTGTACTGCTCCAGATTATCGAAGCCGTACTGCTTCAGTGTATCCTGCAGACTGTCGCCATACATGCTCTTCAGGGATTTTACAGACTCCTCTGCTTCCTTTTTCATGGCATCTGTGATTTTGATATTTTCCTTTTTGTAAATCTGTGTTTTGACCAGGTTCAGGGTTTCACTTGCTCCTGCGCTGGTTTTGATCAGACCGAAAACATCCTCATTGGTAATTTTGTTGCCCTCGATGGTGATCAGTGCTTCGCTTCCATTTGAAATTCCTGCCGTGGCATCCTTACAGCCTGCCAGCGTGAACAGCATCATAGCGGCGAGCAGTGTACAAAGCTTTTTCATATCTCTCGTCCTCCTATTCCTTTACGTCCAGGATGTCCATGATCTGTTTTTTGACATCGTCATTCGCATATTTGATATCCAGCTTCTTTGCGGCTTCCCACAAATACGTGTTGGACAGATTTTCTGTACCGCTGGCAATCGCCTTGTACAGGGAATCCTTTGCCTTCTTATCTTTTTCCAGTTTCGCTTTATCTGTTTCTTCCACCTTGATCAAATGCCAGCCGTTATAGTTGTCATTGCTTTCCTTGACCCAGTCGCTGGTTTCTCCGGCTTTCAGCTTGAAGGCTGCATTTTTGAAGCTGTCCACATAAGAGGTGTCGGAATCCATATAGCCCAGATAACCGCCGTCGCTGGCACTGCCATCATCGCTGTATTTCTTGGCAACATCCGCAAAGCTGTCACCCTTCTTTAAGGCGTCCTCCACCTTTTGAATCTTTTCCAGCTCTTTCTTGGTCGGCTTGTTTGCATCCTCCATCTTAATCAGAATATGAGAAACCGTACGTGATTTCTTTTCCTTGTAAATCGGTGTAAACAGCTCATCCAGATGCTTGGAGATGTAGTCATTCTGCATTTTTTCCATTTTTGCCACAGTCATGCAGTACTCATACAGCTGATCGGAAGTAAATCCGTACTGTGCGATGTTTTGTGCAATCAGCGCATTTGCATCACTGCCGCTGCTGGCTGCCTGACTCTCCGCACTCTGCTTGATATTGGATTCATACTCCTCAGCAGTCTTTTTTAATTCATCTGTAGTTTTGATGCTGCTGTTGATAACCTCTGCCTGAAACTTCATGAACAGCATGCTTTTCCCATACGTTTTACTCAGATTCTTATACAGCTCATCCGCGGTGATATTGACATCACCCTTCAGTCCTGCAACCACATCCTTGCCGTCGACACTTTTTCCGGGAAGCTTTCCCTTGTTGGTGTCATAGACGCTGAATATCGCAAAGCCGATAAAAATCAGCGCAATCAGTACGACAAACCATTGCTTTTTCAGTATCTTGATCATAATGTCCTCCTAAATGAATACCGTAATATTATAGTGTATTTGCCTTCTAATTGCAATTTTTTGGAAGTGTTTCCTGTAATTTCACACAAAAGTTCAGAAAGAAATCACATGGCATTCGGCATATGTCACAGAAAGGTCTAGTTTTGTAAAATAAGCGGTTTTGCAGCCGTTTTTTGATCAATTCCTATTTCTTTTGTATGAAATGCAGCGAAATCAATCGTTTGAATTGTGAATTGCAGGAAAATTTGGTATGATAATAACCGGACGAAAGGATGATAATGATGAGTTGTTTACGTATTAAGGATCTGCACGTCAATGTAGATGGAAAAGAAATCTTAAAGGGGCTGACCCTTGACATACATAGTGGAGAAACCCATGCACTGATGGGCCCCAACGGGAATGGAAAATCCACCCTGCTTGCGGCTATCATGGGCAATCCGAAGTTTCAGGTAACCGGTGGCAGCATCACACTGGATGAGCAGGATGTTTTATCCATGGAGGTGGATGAGCGCAGCAAGGCCGGTCTGTTTTTGGGAATGCAATATCCAAGCGAGGTCAGCGGTGTTACCAATTCCGATTTCCTGCGCGCTGCGATCAATGCCCGCAGGGAGCGGCCGATTCCGCTGTTTTCCTTTATTCGCGAAATGGAAAAAACAATCAAGGATTTGCAAATGAAGGAGGATCTTGCGCATCGCTTCCTCAATGAGGGCTTCTCCGGTGGAGAAAAGAAGCGAAATGAAATCGTACAGATGAAGCTTTTAAAGCCGTCGATTGCCATGCTGGATGAAATTGATTCCGGACTGGATGTGGATGCTTTGAAAATTGTGGCTGAGGCTGTTGCGGCTATGCAGAAGGAGCAGAATATGGGGCTTGTCATCGTATCTCATTATGCCAGATTTTATGATTTGCTGAAGCCAACCCATGCGCATGTTCTCGTGGATGGACGTATTGTAGTCAGCGGCGGCAGCGAGCTGGTGGAGAAAATCGATCAGCAGGGCTATGACTGGATCGAAAAGGAATACGATGTGCAGGTTGTCAGAGAGGAAGAAAAGAAAGTTGAGCTGCTTGGCTCCTGCGGCGCAAGCAGGGGTGCATAATATGGAATATAGCGTACGCAGCGGCTTTGAAACGCTGGCTCTTTCACCCCGGAATACGGAAAAGCTGAAGCTTGTGGTGGACGAACGCATAAACGCTTCTCTGCTTGTGACATACAGTGGAACGTGGGAGTCTTTACAGGTGGAGGTCATCGTATCTCCGTATAGCTCTCTTACCCTCATGCTGAAAAACGAAGGCAGTGAGGATGTGGTGCTGCAGGTTGGCGGCAGTGTCTACCGCGATGCCTCCCTGACACTGGCTCTGTGTGAGCTGAATGCAGGCAATACACAGGCAGAGGTTACGCTTGATTTATGTGAAGAGGGGGCTTTTGCCATGCTGCGCAGTGCATGCATTGCCGCAAGTCGGAAGCAGTTTCACATGCAGTGCAATCATTTGCGGGCACATACCGAGGGTCTTATGGAAAACTATGCCGTTGTGGAAGAAGGCGGACAGTATTGCATGGAGGCTACCGGAAAAATCATCAAGGGTGCCCGCGAAAGCAATTCCCATCAGAAGACAAGAGTGCTGACGATGAGTGAGCAGCAGAGCAGTGAGGTGGTGCCTGTGCTGCTGATCGATGAAAATGATGTAAAGGCAAGTCATGCGACAACGCTTGGACAGCCGGATGAAAATCAGCTGTATTACCTGCAGACACGCGGACTTTCCCGCAGGCAGGCTCTCGGCCTGCTGACGGTCGGCTATATCATGCCGATCACGGAGCTGTTTGAAGAAGAAGACATACGAACTGCATTGAAGGACGAAATCGAAATGAAGGTGGGTCTACATGCTTGACAATGCAAATATCAGAAAAGATTTTCCTATGCTGCAGAAAACCATGCAGTCACATCCGCTCGTTTATCTGGACAGCGGGGCAACGACTTTAAAGCCCCGGCAGGTGATCGATGCGGTCGTCAACTATTATGAAAATTACGGTGCCAATGCGCACCGCGGAGATTATGATCTAAGCTATTTTGTGGATCAGGAATATGAACAGACCCGCAAGGATGTCGCAGCCTTTCTACATGCGGCGGATGCACGGGAAATCGTTTATACAAGCGGAGCCAGCTCTGCTTTGAATCTGGTGGCATACGGCTACGGCCGCAAGTTTCTGCAAAAAGGAGATATCATACTGACCAGTGTGGCAGAGCATGCATCGTGTGTGCTACCGTGGATGCGTGTTGCGCAGGAATGCGGAGCCGTTGTACAGTATGTGCCGCTGGACGCACAGGGACGTATTACGCTGGAGGCAGTTGCTTCCATGATGAATGAGCGCGTGCGAGTGGTTGCACTGGCACACATCAGCAATGTGCTTGGCTATCGTGCACCGATGCGTGAAATATGCGCTATGGCGCATCGCTATGGTGCTGTTGTCGTCGTGGACGGCGCACAGAGTGTGCCGCATATCCCGCTGGATGTCATCGATATGGATTGCGATTTTCTGGCATTCTCCGCGCACAAGATGTGCGGGCCGACCGGCATCGGGATTCTTTATGGCAAGCTGGAGCTGTTAAACGCCATGGATCCGCTGTATCTGGGCGGGGACAGCAACGCACGCTTTGATATGTGTGGAAATATTCAGCTGAAAAATGCACCGTATAAATTTGAGAGCGGCACGCAGCCGATTGAAGGAATCTTCGGTCTGCATGCGGCCTTACAGTATGTACAGGGCATCGGGCTGGAACATATCCACGCATGGGAAATGGAGCTGCATGACTATGCAATTCATGAGCTGCGCAAGCTGGACAATATCGAGGTATACAATCCGGACGCAGACACAGGCATCATCACCTTTAATGTAAAAAATGTATTTGCACAGGATGCGGCGACCTTCTTCAATGCGAACGGGATTGCCGTGCGCAGCGGACAGCACTGTGCCAAGCTGTTAAACAATATGTTGGATACATCCGCAACGATACGGGCAAGCTTTTATCTGTATACATCCTATGCGGATGTCGATCGTTTTCTGGATGTATGCCGCAGGGCTACGATGGAAGCCTGTCTGGATGTCTTTTTTTAGGAGGTCGTAAGAATGAGTGACTTAATGAAGGATCCGATGATTTTGCGTTCGATCATCATGGATCATTATGAATATCCAAGAAATCATGAGCTGACAAAGGAGGACGGCTATGTGCAGAAGCATATGGCCAGTGAATCCTGCATTGATGATATTTATGTACAAAGCAAAATACGAGACGGTATTGTGGAGGACGTGCGCTTTGACGGTGTGGCGTGCACGATCTCCACTGCCTCCACCTCCATCATGAGTGAGCTGCTGAAAGGAAAGCGTGTGGAAGAGGCGAAGGACATCATCGCGAATTATTTTCACATGATCGATCAGCAGGACTATGATGAGGAGAAGCTGGAGGAGGCTTTGGCATTCCATAATGTGGGAAGTCAGGCCAACCGGATCAAATGTGCCACCATTGGCTGGAAGGCGATGGAGGAAATGATCGAGGAAAGCGAGGAGCGTCATGAGTGAAACCAAAATTCCGGTAAATGAAGAATACAAATACGGCTTCCATGACGAGGATGTCAGTATTTACAATACAGGAAAGGGACTGACCAGAGAAACGATTCTGGCAATCTCTCATAAGAAAAAGGAGCCGCAGTGGATGCTGGATTTCCGTCTGCGAGCGTTTGAACAGTTTGAAAGTATGGATATTCAGACATGGGGTCCGGATGTGACCAATCTGGATTTCGATGATTATACATATTATATCAAGCCAAGTGATAAAACGGAAAAAAGCTGGGAGGATGTTCCGGACACCATCAAGGATACTTTCGATAAGCTGGGGATTCCGGAGGCGGAGAAGGAATTTCTGGCAGGTGTAACAACGCAGTATGATTCCGAGGCAGTCTATCACAATATGCTGGAGGAGGTGGAATCCAAGGGAGTTATTTTCCTGGATACCGATACGGCCTTAAAGCAGCATCCGGATTTGTTTCAGAAATATTTCGGTAAGCTGGTGCCCTATACGGATAATAAGTTCGCAGCACTGAACAGCTGTGTTTGGAGTGGGGGAAGCTTTATCTATGTTCCCAAAGGGGTGAAGTTGGATAAGCCGCTGCAGTCGTATTTCCGCATCAATACGGAGCGCATGGGACAGTTTGAGCGGACGCTGATCATCGTTGATGAGGGTGCGGATGTACATTATGTCGAGGGCTGTACGGCGCCGACCTATTCCAAGGATTCGCTGCATGCGGCTGTCGTGGAAATCTTCGTGCATAAAAATGCACGCTGCCGGTATTCCACCGTGCAGAACTGGAGTGATAATATCATCAATCTGGTGACCAAGCGTGCAAAGGTGTTTGAAAACGGAAGTATGGAATGGATCGATGGAAACATCGGTTCTCAGACGAATATGAAATATCCGGCCTGTATTCTGGCAGAGCCGTATGCAAAGGGAACCTGCATTTCCATTGCGGTCGCCGGGAAGCATCAAATTCAGGATGCCGGAGCTAAGATGATTCATCTGGCAGATCATACCTACAGCAATATCGTTTCCAAATCCGTTTCCCGCAACGGAGGCGAGGTCAATTACCGCGGTCTGGTGCTGCATGGACCGAATGCTTCCTTTGCCAAAAGCAAGGTGGAATGTGATACGCTGATTTTGGATAAGCAGTCCCGCAGCGATACCATACCGACGAATATTTCAAAAAATATGACGTCTCAGATCGAGCATGAGGCAACGGTTTCCAACATCAGTGAAGAACAGCTGTTTTATCTGATGAGCAGGGGACTGAGCCGCAGTGCTGCGACGGAAATGATCGTAATGGGCTTTTTGGAGCCGTTTACAAGAGAGCTTCCGATGGAATATGCGGTGGAGCTGAACCAGCTGCTGAAGCTGGATATGAGTGATTCTATTGGATGATGTCAGAGCATGTGCGCTGCAGCGTAGAAATGCGTTGGATGAGAAAATGCGCATACAGTATAGCAGAGGCATCTGTGAGCGTGTACAGCCGCTGCTGCAGGGAACGGTTGCATTGTATTATGCAGCTGGCAGTGAGGTTGATCTTCGCTATCTGAATACAAGCGGGCTGCGTCTTTGTCTGCCAGTATGCAGCAAGACGGAAATGCGCTTTTATCATATTGATGAAACAACTGAATATCGGAGGAGCAGCTATGGAATCTGGGAGCCAGTCCATGCGCTGCCAGCCGAAGCATGGGAACTGGACATTGTTCTGGTACCTCTGGTAGCCTTTGATGAAGCCTGCAACCGCATGGGGCATGGCTGTGGCTATTATGACCGCTATCTGCCAGCGTGCAGAGCAAAAACAATCGGTATCGCCTTTGAATGCCAGAAGGACACCCTTCAGCTTCATGCTCATGACGTGCCACTGGATATGATTGTGAGCGAACAGCAGATTTATAGTAGAAAGTGAACCGAATGTGTGTCCAGCACATTCGGTTTTTCTTATAATTATATAAATGATGACATAAAAGAAATGAATTTTCCGAAGCATCAAAACTTTTTTGAATCTGCCTTCGTCTAATGAATGTAAGGCTTTAGGGTTTCTTCAAAAAAGCTACATTTTTGGCTGAATCCTTTGAAATACTGTATAATTCTAACGGAATGAACGAAAGCTTGTAGAAGATGGGAGAGATTATATGAATTACAAAACACCAGTTTCCCTTGTGATTGCGGCGTCAGCCTTGCTTATGCTGGGCGAACTGTTACCGTCAGCGACAGCTGATGAACAAAGCACACAGGTTGAAAAGGGGCATGCGGTTATGGCAAAGCTTGCGAAGCAGAGCGTGGCTTCCGTGGATAAGAAAATTGCGGCCCGGGAGCAAAAGGAACGTCTTCAGAAGCTTTCTTCCCCTACGTTGTCCCTTCGGTTTCAAAATTCACTGATTATGGGGGATTCTCTGGCAGAGGCATTTGGTGATTACCAGCTGGTGAGCAGCAGCAATCTTCTTGCCACACGGGGACGGCGGACAGACAATATCGATCAGGAGATCACTACGGCGATTACCATGGCACCGCGTACGATTTTTCTGTCCTATGGGATGAACGATCTGGAATATTGCAGGGGAAATGCACAGCGGTTCATCCGGCAATATAAGGAACAGATTCATAAGCTGAAAAAGGCATTGCCGGATACGAGAATTTTTATCAATTCCCTCATACCGATGGATGCGGCTGCGATAGCAAAAACGCCTGTATATGCCAGATACAGGGAGTTCAACCGTGCGTTACAGCAGATGTGCGAGGAAGAACAGCTCACCTTTATTGACAATACCACGCTGATGGACTGGTCAGCGGACGTGTATGAGCTTGACGGTGTGCATCCCAAATATTCCTATTATCCGATCTGGCTGGCACATATGGCAGGCGAGGCCGGTTTATGAAACGCAAAAGTATATATGCACTCTGTATTCTGTTCGCTGCCTTTGCATTTGCACTGCCCTTTGCCAGAGGGAGCAGGGAGATTGATCTGGACGCACTGAGGAAGCCGCTTACTCCCTATGTAACGAATATGGAGGTTAAGGACAACGCATGGCTTCGCAAGCAGTACCATCTGGATACCGCTGCTTATGAGCAGGTACTCGTCTATGGTACAGCATCTGCAATCGAGGCAGATGAAATCGCAGTGTTCAAGCAGTCGGATCAGACGAAGCGAAAGGCGCTTCTCAAGCTTTGTCAACAGCGTGTAGACCGGCAGCTGAAGAGCTTTCAGGGGTATGCACCCAGACAAAGTGCGCTTTTGGAAAAAGCGTCTGTTTATGAGGATGGGCGTTATGTTGTTGTCCTGATTCATCCGCAGCAGTCCCAGCTGCGGCAGCTGTTGAAAAAGGCCTGGTAGGAAGTGCTATGACATTTCCATCCATGATCTTCCTGTTTCTGTTTCTCCCCTGTACACTGGGACTGTACATCGTGGTGAAGCCGAAGGCAAGAAGGGTGCTGTTTCTCTTGTTCAGCCTGTTATTCTATGCATGGGGCGGGATTGGTGATGCCTGTCTATTACTGCTGTATGTCTGCCTGGTCTACGCCCTTGGCCGTTATATCGGTGCGGTTGAAAAGGAGCATCGTACACGGCGGTTGACGGAAAGCATGCTGCTTTTGGGGCTGCTGCTATTCTATTATAAATACTATGGATTTTTTCTGGATAATCTGTTTGCTGTTTTATCTGTTCCCGTATCCTATGAGGTGCTGCCGATGCCGCTTGGTATATCCTTTATCACCTTTACAGCTATGGCATATCTCATCGATATCCGTCGCGAGGTCATACAGCCTGCCTCCTTTTTACAGCTGGCGGTATATCTGACGTTTTTTCCCAAGCTCATCATGGGGCCGATCGAACGCTATGATGGATGGGAAAGACAGCTGAAAAGCACCTGGCAGCCTGCCATGCTGGAGGAAGGTGCCATCCGCTTTCTGATGGGGCTTTCTCAAAAGCTGCTGCTGGCAGATGCACTGGCACCGCTTTGGTCCTATACGAGCACGCACAGCGTATCGACGGCCAGCGCCTGGCTGGGGCTGCTCGCCTACACCTTTCAAATCTATTTTGATTTTCAGGGCTATATGAATATGGCGATCGGTCTGGGAAGAATGTTCGGTATCCGTTTGCAGGAAAACTTTGACCACCCCTACACCTCCACCAGTATCACAGACTTCTGGCGCCGCTGGCATATGACGCTGGGAGGCTGGTTTCGCGATTATGTGTACATTCCGCTGGGAGGAAATCGAAAGGGCTTGCTTCGGACCCTGCGAAATCTCCTGCTTGTATGGGGGCTAACCGGCTTTTGGCACGGTGCCAGCTGGACCTTTCTGCTCTGGGGGCTGTATTATGGCGTATTGCTCATACTGGAAAAATTTGTGCTGCACACATACCTGAAGCGGCTGCCATCAGCTGTGCGCATGCTGCTTACCTTTGTTATGGTGATGCTGGGCTGGGTGTTGTTTGCCAGCAACGGACTGCCTCAGGCGGCCACGTATTACAAACAGCTGTTTACCGCAGCAAATGGCTTCGCTGATATGCAGACCGTGTCACTGCTTGTAAACTACGGCTTCTGGCTGTGTGCGGCAGCCGTGTTCTCCACCAGCGTTCCGCTTGTATTAAGCAGTAATGTCATGTATGCTCTGCGTGCACAGCAATGGTATGTGAAGCCGGTGCTGACGTTTGTCGTGCTTATCATCCTGCTGTCCTGTCTGATGTCCGCAGGATACCAGTCATTTCTATATGTACAATTTTAAGGAGGTTCCGCTATGAAAATCAAAAAAGCTCTTCGCAGCTACGGTGTCATCGGGACGATGCTGCTATGTATGATCGGCTTTTTGCTGCTGCGTATCGGACATAGGGACATCGCTTTTTCAGAAAAGGAAAATCGTGTGTTGCAGCAGCGCCCCGCTTTGGATATGGCGGCTGTATGCAACGGCAGCTTTCAGAAAGAGAGTGAGGAATGGCTACGTGATCAGTTTGATCAGCGCTTTGCACTTGTACAGCTTCATGCCAACCTGAGCTATGCATTGGGAAAGCGAAAGCTGCAGGATGTCATAATCGGTCATAATGGCATTCTGTTTCAGGAACAGGAGAATCCAGATCATGAGCAGCTACAGAAAAAAGCACAGCAGCTGCAGGCATTCGCAAAGCGGCATACGGATAAAAAGCTGTCCATGCTGCTTGTTCCCAATAAATCAGCAATCTGGAGGGAACAGCTGCCAATGTACGAGCAGGGCGGTAATCAGCTGGATACGCTGAAGGACTTTCAGAAAGAGCTGTCATCTGCTATCACCTGGATCGATGCAGCAGCGCCGCTTATGCAGCATCAAAAGGAGGAACTGTACTATGCGAGTGATCATCACTGGACCACCCGTGGTGCCGCAGTTGCATTTGCGGCATGGTGTGCTGCAGAAAAGAAAAAAGAAAAAACAGAGTATGTGGTGTACACGGTAAACGATCAGTTTTACGGCACTCTGGCGAATGCCAGCGGCTACTATCGCGGAAGAAAGGATCATGTGGATATCTATGTACCGAAGAAAAAACAGGAGCTCATTGTCACCTATGTTGAGGAGCAGCGAAAAACTGCGACTGTATTTGAACAGGATAAGGCAGCATCCGCAAATCCATACGATGTATTTTTCGGAGGCAATCACGGTCTGTTGAAAATAGATACAGCACAAACGGGCAAGCGGCTGCTTGTTATTAAGGATTCCTATGCAAACTGCTTCCTGCCGTTCCTTGTGCCATATTACAAAAGCATCACCGTCGTAGACCCGCGCTACTATTATGATGATCTGGACAAGCTGATCAAGGAACAGGACATACAGGAAATTCTATTTCTATACAATGCCAATACCTTTTTCAGTGATACCTCACTCGGGGAGCTTCTGGAAGCAGGAGGATGAGCGTGAAATAACCGGTCAGCGGCTGAAAATCAGAATACTGCTCATATGCATCATTCCTTGAAAATATACTTTTATAGTCATACATGTGCCTTAAAGCGAGAACCCCCATCATTGCCATCCTTTCATTTTAATGCTTACGATACATCCGTTTATCTTGCCTGTAATACACCTATATGAGTGAATCGTGATACGATGCTGTTCCCTGAAAGAAATATCCGTTTCATCCTTTAAAGCCTCCTGAATTTTTGCATATGCCTGACATCGCGCATCGTAAGAAATGCACAGCACAGCAATAAAACAGTCTTATATAATAAGTCCTTTTGTGATACTATATACATACAGGTAAAAGCAGGAAGCGGTTATGGTAAAGGGAGGGCGACTACATGGAACAGGAAGCGACATTATATCGTCAGATCCAGCGTCAGATTCTGCAGGATATTTATAAAGGAACCTATCCCTATGGCACAAAGCTTCCTTCTTTACAGACACTGTGTGAGCAGTTTGGTGTCGGACGGAATACGATTCGGGCGGCACTTGCTTTATTGGAGAAGGATGGGGCGTTACAGCGAATTAAGGGAAGCTGTGCACGGGTAAGTCTGGATATCCAGCATTTGGAAAACAATCGTTATTTTCTGTATCGGATGGCCTGCTCACGCAATGGCATTGCGCATGTGTATGATGCTCTGGGTGTTTTGATGCCGGTAGCGATTCATGCGGCCTTACAGCATGCCGATGCAAAGCATTTGGAGGAGCTGCAGTGTGGGATTCGACAGCTGACACAGAAGGAGCACACCCTGTATGAGCTGAATGAAGCTTTGCAGCAGCTCTATCTGCAGGTTTTAGGCTTTCTGGGAAACACCTATCTTCTGGAGCTGGCAAAGCAGCTTCTTGATTTTCTGTACCTGCCCTATGCAAAGCAGGAGAATTGTGAGGAGGCACTAGCGGATAATAAGGGTAAGCTCAGTGAAACGCTCGCAAAGATTCTGCTCTTTGTCATGCAGAACAATCCATTTATGATGAAAAAGACGATTCGCTATTTCTGTGAGGCAACGAAAAAGGATAGCATGCGTTATCTGGATCGGGTCTGTGAGGGAATACATCCACAAAAGGATATTGAATTTGAATGGTATACGGGACGGGAGGTATCCTTTCTGTATATGAAGACGGCGGGAAGTATGGTAAGGGATATCGCGGAAAATCGTTATCCTGACGGACAGCTGCTGAATCTGGAGCGGCTGAGTGAGCGCTATGCGGTATCCCTGCGCACGATGCGCAGGACAATAAAGTTCCTGAATGACTTACAGCTTGTGGAAACACGCAACGGTCTGGGCAGTCGCATTGTATATTCCGCGCAACAGAAGATTTCCTGTATGCAGCAGCCACAGATTCAGACCTTGCTTGACTATTATATCTGTATGCTGGAGCTGACAGAGCTTCTTGCCAGAGCGACCCTTTCATCGTGTATGGAACGCTGTACACAGGAAGAGCTGGATGTGCTTGCGGAGAGGATTCAGGCACGGGAAGGTCTTTCACCGGAGCCGGTTCTGGATATCATAAAGCATCATGAGAATCCGTGTATCCGCAATATTGCAGAGCAGCTGAGCGAGTCGGTGAGTGGCAGTATGCTGATTCGGACGCTATTTCAGCACACGCCTGAAAAACAGATAGAGCAGAATGTAAAAGGACTGCGTCAGGCACTTGTAAACAGAGAGCGGCGCAAGGTGATACAGCTCATGCTGGAGCTGCTGCACGGCGAGACAGACCGCTGGAAAAAGCAGAAGTGCTAAAGCTGTTATCATTTGTATTCATAAAATAAATTGGCATATTTATAGAAAGCCATGCACATTTACTTATTGGGATACCGGAACCTGATAAGTTTTTTTCATATTATGAAATTGCTTTTTAGAGAATATTGAATATCTTACTAAAGAGGATGATTTCGCAATGAAAATAAACTTATATATTGAAATTATCACACATACATCATATAATATTAAGAGGTACTATGACGCACAAGGGCTTTGCATAAAGGATATATGGAAATCCGAGGTGGATGAAATGAAAAAAAAGCCAGAAACAGGCGTGCAACGGACAAAACGCTATCGGATTTCGGATAAGAAGCAGACGCAGCCGATATATGAGATGGTTCCCTATTTTGAGGAGGCTCTGCTTCTGGGGGATTCGCTTGCTGAATCCATTCTGGATTTTCGCCTGCTTCGGAAAAACAATGTGGTGGCAAACCGGAGCCGCTGCATTGACGATATTCAGGGAGATCTGCTGTTTGCTATTTCCATGCAGCCGGCTGTGATTTTCATGGAATACGGGAAAAATGATATTCTGCACTCTCATAAAGATTTTGAAGCCTTCATCACCTGCTATCGAAAGCAGATACGGATTTTGCAGAGCGCTTTACCAAAAACAGCGATTTATATCCATTCCATTCTGCCGCTAAGAAGTGATATCATGTGCTCACATGATGCAAAGGCATCGTAACTTTAATCAGGGGCTTGAGGACATGTGTGCAGAGCTTCAGCTCACCTTTGTCGACAACAGCCAGCTGCTGAAGTGGGAGGATGCGGTCTATGAGTATGATGGCATTCATCCCAAGTATCCCTTTTATCCGAAATGGCTTCGCCATATGGCTGATTGTGCGGGTCTGCTGTCGAAATAGAAGACTGACAAAGCCTTGCCACCGCTTATAGATATGAAAATCAAATGCAGCTGTGTACAACAAAAGGTGCAGGCTGTGCCCGCACCGAAACGTCTGTAACAGATCGGCTATTATGGAAGAAGCCGAAGCCTTCCATACCGCCTGCAGTATTATTTCAAATATGTATTCAGAATAGCATCCAGCTGTTCTTTTTCTTTTTCCAGCCAGGTATTGAAATCGGTGCCGGCTGCAGTTACCGCATCGGCGATTGCCGACAGAAACAGACACATATCCTCTTCCAGGATTACCCCTGCTATATTTCCAAAGCGTTCCTGATACAGGGAATCACTGCCCGATACACTCAGATGGAAGGCCGGATACGGCTTGCGGTCAATGACCTTTACCGTTCCCTGAAAGCCCAGCTGACCAATCTGATTGGTTCCGCAGGAGCTTGGACATCCGGAAATGAAAATTTTCGGCAGCACGTAATCTGCATAATTCTTTTCTCTGAGATAGAGGATGGCATCCTTCAGCACGCCCTGAGAATCCCGCAGTCCCACCTGACATGTGGAGGCTCCGATACAAGCTGTACTTTCTTCAAAGGTATTGCGGGCGCCATCTCTTGTGACAGCGAGCACACGCTTTGCCTCATCAGCGGTACAGTTGATGATATAAACACCCTGCTGCGGTGTCAGACGAAGCTCTACAGCCTCCATATCCCGGATGCAGTCATAAAGCTCCTGCAGCTTCTGCGGCGTCAGACTTCCGCCAATCGGATGATAATAGACGGCGTACAGTCCATGCTGCTTCTGTGCAAGGATGCGACGGTCATTGCATACGTCCTCGTTTCCTGTTTTTGTAATAGCTTTTTCTTCAACGGAAATGGTAAGGCTCTGCCCCTGCAATGCGCGTGCTAAGCGCTCCTGATATGCCTTCACAAAGCCCTCGCTGCCCAGCGTTTCCTGCATATAGCGCGTTCTCGCCTTGGCGCGATTTTCATAATTTCCAAATTCCATAAACATCAACACCATCGTAGATACATAATATAGGATAGTATCCGGTGCGACATGCTTGCCTACGCAAACACCCATGCGCGGATTGTTTCCTAGCCCTCCTGCACAGTATACATCAAAGGTATGGTCAGCATTTGCTACAAAGCCCAGATCGCGGAAGGTTGCATGTGCTTCGTTTCGTGATGAATTTGTGAAAGCAACCTTCAGCTTGCGGGGAAGGGTATATTTGTTGACGATGGACAACAGATAGTCTCCGACACGTGCCGCATAGGGGAGGACATCGAAAGCCTCCTGCGGATCAACGCCGCTCAGCGGTGAACACATGACGTTGCGGGGAAAGTCACCACCGCCTCCTCGGCAGACGATGCCGTGATCCAAAGCATCTGACATGATATAGGGAATCTCCATGCCGCTTAAATCATGCAGCTGGATGGTCTGGCAGGTCGTGAAATGCGCCCGGCTTACCCCATGCTCCCGACAGGTATCGCATACGAATTTCAGCTTTTCCTTTGTCATGACACCCTGATTCATACGAAGGCGCAGCATGAAGCTGGTGGCACCGCGCTGGGCATAGCTTCCAAAGCCTCCGGAATAGCCTTTAAATTCCTTTACATTCAGTTCCTTGTCCAGAAACCGCTTGGTCTGCGTGCGGAAATCCTCAATCTCCGAACGCAGTTCTTCTCTCAGATCTTCGTTCATAAGTTCCTCCTTGTCAAATTTGCACTCATGTATCATAGTAGCACGAAATTTAGACAGCGACAAATTTTTATGTGTTATAGGAGTATAAGGAATTCTTATACGCTTTCTATCCTGCCTGCTTGTATCTGCATCCCACAGCCTTTATAATATATCTGGTTAGGTTTTTAGGAAGAGGTGAAGGCATGGAGTTCGGTGTATTCGGTGTATCGTATAAGGAAGCCGATGCGGATGTGAGAGATTGCACTGCATTTTCCGACACGCAGAAATTGGAGCTGTACAATCAACTGCTGGATGTGGATATTACACAGGCTGTGATTCTATCCACCTGCAACCGCAGTGAGCTGTATTTTATATATGAAAAGGAAGAGCAGCTGGATCAGATTAGGGAGCTGTTTCTGAAGGCTGCCACAAAGAGTGTCCCACTGTTTTTGAAAACAGGAAGAAGGGCTGCCTGTTACCTGTTTGAGGTAGCTGCCGGATATCATTCCATGGTGCTTGGTGAGGATCAGATTTTGGGCCAGGTGCAGAGCAGCTATCAAATGGCGAATCAATGTCAGGCCTGCCAAAAGCAGCTGCATCGCATGTTTCAAAGCTGCTTTGCGGCAGTGAAGCAGCTGAAAACAACCTATCGGATCAGTGAGCATCCGGTTTCGATTGCATATCTGGCTGTGAAAAATATCCGCAATGCCATGTCTTTGCACAGGGCGAGCATCTTGGTGATCGGGAGCGGGGAAATGGCTGCATTGATGCTGCAGTATTTACAGGAAGAGGAGCTGTCAGCATTGTATGTGTGCAGCCGCAACCGGCATAAGGCGGAGCAGGTGATGTCTGCCTCAATGCAATACATTCCCTTTTCAAAGCGCTATGAGATTCTTCCACACTGTGATGTGATCTGTTCCATGACATCCTCTCCACATCGTATTTTACGCAAGGAGGATATGCCGCCTATTCAGCGAAAACAGATGTATGTGGATTTGGCGATGCCAAGGGATATCGATCCACAGCTCACACAAAGCGGTGTGGTAATCGATATCGATCACCTGCAGCGGGAAGCCGATGAGCAGCTGGAGCAGCGAAAAGTCTTGCTGCAGAAGGCACATCCCATGCTGGAGGCTGCGGCACAGGAGGCGTATGCGTATCTGCATGCACAACAGGTAGATTATCTGATTCAGTCCTTGCAGCAGCGAAGCGAGCAGATGGCGGTTGATACCTATGCACTGCTCCGTGCAAAGCTGCAGCTCAGCTCGCATGAGCAGCAGGTATTGAAAAAGGTTCTGCACACCTCCTTTCTGCGAATGGTCAAGGAACCGATGCTGACCCTGAAAAAAGCGAAGGGGCAGGATCAGCAGCTATATGCGCAGCTGCTGGAAACGATGCTGAAAGGAGATTAGTATGCATATACGAATGGGAACCAGAGGAAGTGCACTGGCACTGGCGCAATGTTCAGAGGTAAAACGGCTGCTGGAGAAGGCGTATCCTCAGCACACCTTTACGATTTGTGTAATATCGACCAAGGGAGACCGTATCCAGCATGTGGCATTGGACCAGATGAAGGATAAGGGAATCTTTGTAAAGGAAATCGAGCAGCAGCTGCTGGATCACACAATCGATCTGGCAGTACACAGCATGAAGGATATGCCCTCAGCTCAGGATGAGCGGCTGTGCTTTACCAAAACGCTTATACGAGAGGATGCCCGTGATGTACTCGTGCTGCGCAAGGCAGCATCCCTGCAAGCACTGCCTCTGCATGCACGCATCGCAACAGGAAGCAAGCGACGTAAATTTCAGCTGCTGCGTCAGCGTGAGGATTTGGAAATCGTCGGCATTCGCGGAAATATTGAAACGCGACTGAAAAAGATGGAGGAGCAGCAGCTGGATGGGATTGTTCTTGCTGCCGCAGGCTTAAAGCGGCTGCAGCTGGAACAATATATCACACAGATACTGCCGGAGCATATCATGGTTCCGGCTGTGGCACAGGGAGCAATCGCGATAGAGGTCTGCAAGCAGCGAAGCAATCTGATCGAGCTTGTTAATGCACTGTGCACAAAGCGTGTGGATGAGGAGGTCTGTGCCGAGCGTGCCTTTCTGCAGGAGCTGAACGGCGGCTGTCATACACCACTGGGTGCCAGATGCAGACTGCAAGAGGACAAAGCGGAGCTGTTTGCTGTTTATGGCAGTGAGGATGGGACAAAGCTGTTTGATCTGCATATGAGCGGATCAAGAACACAGGCACAGGAGATGGCAGTTGAGGCTGCCAGACGCTTGCGAAACAAAGTGGAGGAGAATCTATGATATATCTTACCGGGGCAGGCTGTGGTGATTGGGAGCTGCTGACATTGCGTGCGATGCGTATGATTCAAAAAGCGGACTGCATTTTGTATGATCGTCTGCTTGACCCTGAAATCCTGACGTTTGCACCGAAGCACTGTGACTGCATTTATGTCGGCAAAAGCGCTGGACAGCATGCCATGGCACAGGAAAAAATTCAGCAGCTGATGATTGAAAAAGCTGCACAATATGATATCGTTGTACGGCTCAAGGGCGGGGATCCCTGCGTATTCGGCCGTGTTGGGGAAGAAGCACAAGCATTGGCGCAGGCCGGTATACCATTTGAAATCATCCCCGGTATATCCAGCGGCATCGGCGGTCTGGCATTCGCCGGCATTCCGATTACGCATCGTGATTATGCCAGTGGTGTCCGGATCATGAGTGCACATGGCAAAGCAGACACTGTTTGCAATCTTGATTATGCCTGGATGGCCCATACCCGTGATACACTTATTTTCTATATGGGGCTGCGACAGCTGTCTGCCATCGTTGCGGGACTGCTTCAGGCAGGGCGTGATCCCAAAACACCGATTGCACTTGTCAGCAATGCCAGCCGTGCGACACAGACAATGGTTACCGCCACCCTGCAGGATATCGAAAGCAGAGATCTGTCCGCCATCGTTTCTCCCGCACTCATCGTTGTGGGGGAGGTGGTCCGGCTACAGGAGGAATTGAATTTCATGAAGCGGCGTCCCTTATTTCAAAAACGCTATCTGCTTCCACAATTTGCCGATGCGTTGCGGGAGCTGCAGCTTCAGCTGCAGGATTTCGGTGCTTCCGTTGATTGCGTAACAACAGGCCGGATTTGCGCAAACCCAGCTCTGCTGGATACAATCGATATAAAGAAAACAGATGTTCTTGTATTTTCAAGCCGTAATGCCATTGAGATTTTCTTTACACAGCTGCTGCAGCAGAAGCTGGATTTCCGTCAGCTCTTTGCTGTTAAAATCGCCGTTGTAGGAGAGAAAAGCCGACAGGTGCTGGCACGATATGGCATACAGGCGGACATTCAGCCAGAGCAGGAGGACAGTGAGCATCTGGCATTGGAGCTGAAAAAGCATATTCAAAAAAGCGACCGCATTGTCCTTGTAAAGGCGGACAATGATAATCACGTGCTGCTTGAGCAGCTGCAGGCGTATGCACATGTATCGCTTTGTAAGGCCTATACGGTGGAAGCACAGCCCTTTGCATTGCCACAGCATGTCTATGACGGTGTGCTGTTTACGTGCAGTTATCATGTACATGCCTGTCTGAAAAGGCTCATGATGCAGCAGGATGTTACAAGGCTGAAGGTCTACTCCATGGGGTCGCATACCACAAAAGCATTACGCAGCTATGGCTGTAAACAGATTATTGAGCTGCCGAAGGCGGATAAAGGGCTGTTCGGCGCCTGTATCATAGAGGAGGAAGCACATGTATAGAGGAAGAAGACTGCGGAAAAATCCAGTCATTCGTTCCATGATGAAGGAAACGGTACTGACAAAAAGAGATTTGATATATCCGCTGTTTGTCGTAGAGGGCGAAAATATATGCCGCGAAATTGAAACACTGCCCGGAGTTTATCATTACTCCATTGACCGCCTGAGTGAGGTATTGGAGGAAATGAGGCAGGCACAGGTGCTGTCCTGTATTCTGTTCGGCATCCCGCATCATAAGGATGCCTGCGGTTCTCAGGCATATGCGCAGGATGGTATCGTACAGAGGGCGATTCGCTTTATCAAGTCGTATGCACCGGAAATCTATGTGATTGGGGATGTGTGCATGTGTGAATATACCGACCACGGACACTGCGGCATTCTCAATGCTGAGGGGGACGTGATGAATGATGAAACGCTGTCCTATCTGAATCGCATTGCGCTTAGCTATGCACAGGCCGGCATCGATATGGTTGCGCCAAGCGATATGATGGATGGACATATTGCGTCCATTCGGCAGACTCTGGACAGTGCAGGCTTTCAAGCTGTTGCCATTATGGGCTACAGTGCAAAGTATGCCTCCAGCTTTTACGGGCCATTTCGTGCCGCTGCCAATTCCGCACCGAGCTTTGGAGACCGAAAAGGCTATCAAATGGATTACGCAAACAGGGAAGAGGCATTGCGCGAGCTGCAGGCTGATGTGGATGAGGGAGCGGATGTTCTGATGGTGAAGCCGGCGCTCGCCTATCTGGATATCGTCAAAGAAGCGAAGGAACAGTTCTCCCTGCCACTGGCAGTTTATAATGTCAGCGGAGAATATGCCATGCTGAAAATGGCGGTGGATCGAGGACTGGTACGGGAGGAAGCAATCTTTGAAAGTATTTTGGCAATGAAGCGTGCCGGTGCTGATTTAATCATTACCTATTTTGCTTTGTATCTTGCCCGTAAAATAGATGAGGGGGTACAGTGATATGAAGCATACAGCAAGTCTTGCACTGTTTCGTGAGGCCTGTGAGGTGATGCCCGGAGGCGTAAATTCACCGGTTCGCTCTTTTTCCAGTGCCCATGCAGACTGTCTGTTTGCCAAACACGCATATGGGTCGCATGTTGTGGATGTGGATGACAATACATATCTGGATTATATCGGCTCCTGGGGGCCGATGATTCTTGGACACGCGCATCCGCTGCTTTGTGAGCATTTGGAGGAGGTCATTCAAAAGGGCATTAGCTTCGGCCTATGTACACCGCAGGAGGTAGAGCTTGCCGAGCTGATGATCGATGCCTATCCCGGTCTTGCCATGGTACGTATGGTGAATTCCGGTACGGAAGCAACAATGTCTGCCATACGGGCTGCCCGCGGATTTACAGGACGAGATAAAATTATCAAATTTGAAGGCTGTTATCATGGACACAGCGACGGCTTGCTGGTAAAAAGCGGTTCCGGGGCATTGACATTTGGAACACCTACCAGTCCCGGTGTTCCAGCGGATGTTGTAAAGCATACACTTGTATGCAGCTATAATGATCTGGCAGGTGTAAAGCGTGTAATCGAAGCAAACGAAGGAGAGATTGCGGCTATTATACTGGAGCCGATTGCAGGAAATATGGGCGTCGTAAAAGCAGAGCCGGCATTTCTTCAGGGCTTGCGCACCCTTTGTGATGGGCATGGTATCGTATTGATTTTTGACGAGGTGATCAGCGGCTTTCGGATACGGTATGGAGGCGCTGCAGAGTTCTATGGAATTGTACCGGATATGGCTTGCTTTGGAAAAATCATCGGAGCCGGGCTTCCGGTAGGTGCGTATGGCGGAAGAGCAGATATCATGAAATCGGTAAGCCCCAGTGGTCCCGTATATCAGGCCGGTACACTATCCGGAAATCCGCTGGCGATGCATCTGGGCTGCCGTCTGTTGCGCTATCTGAAGGAGCATCCAAAGATTTATACAGAGCTGGAGGAAAAGGGGGCTTATCTGAAAGCAGGCTTGCAGGCGATACTGAACCAGCTGCGATTGCCATATCAGATTCATCAGGTAGGAAGTCTGTTGACGCTGTTTTTTACAGAGCGAGAGATACGCAGCTTTGCGGATGTTCAAACCTGCGATGTGAACTTGTTTGAACGCTATTTCCGCTATCTTTATGATCATGGCATTTTGATTGCACCATCGCCATATGAAGCGATGTTTCTGTCGGCTGCCCATACGTATGAGGAGCTTGATGAGACCCTGCTCATGATGCAAAGGGCGTTGGAACAGCTCTTATGAGTCTGTGTGTGCAGCTGCAGCTAGCGGGAGTGCGCGTGCTGGTTGTCGGGGGTGGTCGCATCGCCTATCGAAAATGCTGCCAGCTAAAGCAGGAGGGAGCCGAGCTCGTCGTTATCGCAAAGCAGTTCGATGCCTGCTTTCAGGATGCTGCGTTCCCCTGTATAACGGCTTCCTATCAACCACAGCAGCTGCAGGGGCATATGCTGGTCATTGCCTGCTGTGATGATTCAAACAGCAATCGGCAAATATGCGAGGATGCAAAACAGGCAGGAATCTTCGCGATGAGTGTTCAGCAGGATTGCGGCGCCAGCATGCATGCGCTTGCCGCGGTGGAGGGGCAGGAGTATGTGCTTGCGGCAGGAACAAAAGGGGCAAGTCCGCTGCTTGCTCAACAAATTCTGAAGGAAATGAATACCTGCGTAAAGGATACCTATGCTTCCCGTATCGCAATGCTGCGAAACCTGCGATCATACGTTTTGCAGCATATACAGAAGGAGGAACGCTCCCATCTGCTTTCCCGTCTTGGAAAACTGTCCCAACATGAGCTGAATTGTGTGGTACAGGCCTTGCAGGGGAAAAGCCTGCAGCTGCTGTGCTTTCATGGCGTAAAGGAGGATGTAACAAAGGAGCTGACTGTCTTTTGCACCGCTTTCGAGCAAAGCAATCCAAGCATTGTAGCTGTGGCGGCATTTCTATCGGACGCTGTCTGCGATAGGTGTGCGCAGCAATCAGTCGAGCAATGGCTGCAGATTGTAAAGCCCTTGCGGATACCGGTCACACTGGTGCCGATGCTGTTTCAAAACGGGCGCTATTACAGCCGTCTTCTTTCTCTTAGGGATGAGACTGTCCGGGTAAAGCCGCTTATGTTTCAGAGGCAGGAAGAGGTTCGCCAATGTCTGTGGCGGATACGAAGGGAGAGCGGCTGTATCAATTTGCTTGTCATTTATCATTCCTGTGTGAATGGAGCATTCTGTGAACTGCTGAAGCGTATTATGAAAGAGGATGTCCATTTCTATGCAATTCATGAAAAGCAGACTATGAATTGTACATTGCCTTGGCGTGAGGAAAGCGTGGCGATTCTTCCCATGTATATGCTGCGGGGGAGACATTACCGTAAGGATAGTGATGGGGGCTCCGCTTTGGTTCAAAGCCTTCAGAAGCATAAGTGCAGCGTGCATATTCTGCAGACATCCTGCATAGAGCTGAAACCGTTTCAGGACTATATCATACAAAAAATGATGGAATGAAGTCGTATATCATTCCATCTTTTTTTAGTATATTTTGAATCCGCCAAGTTTGCGTATCGTTTCTCTTCCTGTTGCCTTGTTTTTGTTTTTTTACATAAACATAGTTTTTTAGAAGGATAAAGGTGGAATTCTACAGGATTCGAGCAGGGGATGGTATTCTGCACTTTTTTTTACATGCAGCTGTACATGGCGTTTAATGTACAAAGGCAATGTATCAGCTTTTAGCTAAGGCTTAAAGCTGCTTATACACAATATTAGAAATTTTTATAAGGTTATTACGGGAAAATAAAGCGCTTTCGTAGTATAATGGAGATAAGGAAAACAATGGAGATGGAGAATATTATGACAACACAGCAATTCCGAATTGAAAAAGATTCTTTGGGGGAGGTGCAGGTACCCTATGACGCATTATACGGTGTTCAAACGGTGCGTGCAACACAAAATTTCCCCATCACGCACCTGCGAACACATCCGGTCATGATCCGCTCTCTTGGCATGATCAAGAAGGCCTGTGCCATGGCCAATCATGAATGTGGTCATCTGGATGATGAACGGACAGGCTATATCATTGCGGCCTGTGATGAAATCATTCAGGGGAAGCTGGATATGTGGTTTATCACGGATGTCATACAGGGAGGTGCAGGGACAAGCACCAACATGAACGCCAATGAGGTTGTGGCAAACCGTGCTGCTCAGCTGGCAGAAAAACCACTTGGGACCTACGATTACATACACCCCAACGACCATGTGAATTTCGGACAGTCCACCAATGATGTATTTCCGACAGCCGGAAAGCTGACAGCTTTGTTTCTGGTTGAAGATCTTCTGGAGGAGCTGATGCTGCTGCAGGAGGCATTGTTGGATAAAAGCATAGAGTTTAACGATGTCATCAAGCTGGGCCGCACACATTTGCAGGATGCTGTGCCGATTCGCATGGGGCAGGAATTCCATGCCTTCGCAACTGCGATCGTGCGGGATATTCGTAGAATCAAAGTGGCCTTTTCCACTCTGAAGTCCGTAAATATGGGAGCTACTGCTGTTGGTACGGGAATCAATACGGATGAGCGCTACAAGCGTATCTGTGTAAAGAACCTGTGTGATATAACGCAGATTGAGCTGACGAGTGCACGTGATCTTATCGATGGTACCAGAAATGTAGATCCCTTTGTCTTTGCACATGCATCTTTAAAAACACTCTGTGTTTCTTTATCAAAGATGTGCAACGATCTTCGTCTGATGGCCAGCGGTCCCAAAACCGGACTGGCGGAAATCGTTCTGCCGGCGAGACAGCCGGGAAGCAGTATTATGCCGGGTAAGGTGAATCCTGTCATTCCGGAAGTATGCAATCAGGTCTGCTTTCAGGTATTCGGTAATGATGTCACAATCACGAAGGCAGCGGAGGCCGGACAGATGGAGCTGAATGTTTTTGAACCGGTTCTGTTTTTCAATCTGTTTCAATCCATCGATCTTCTGCGCAATGCCTGTCATACCCTGCGTGTACATGCCATTATGGGGATTCAGGCTAATACGGAGCACTGTAAAGAGGTGATGGAGAATTCTCTGGGGACAGCAACTGCACTCGCTCCTCATATCGGCTATGCACAGGCGAGCAAAATGGCAAAGCTGGCTCTGAAGGAAAATCGTAAGCTTAAGGAGCTGATTCTGGAAAATGGTCTGATGAGCAAGGACAAGCTGGAAGAGGTGCTCAATATCAGGGAAATGACGCGTGCCGGCATACCGGGTATGCATAAGAAAAGTAAGAAGCAGACCGGGCGTTAATGAGCCAGCTTCTGTATATCCTTCGCAACAGAGAAGAAGATGCGTTGTGCATCCGGAATATCCTGAGAGGGTGAATGCTTCTTTATTCGTTAAAGATATTTCGTATATTATTGAAATAGGCAAGTGGGAGGTTTCCATAGAAAGAAGGGAATCCTTCCTTTTTTCCTGTTCTTTTGACATAAGCCATCATTATCTCCATATACTTTAGTGAGGTAGATGCAAATGAAAAAACTTATTGTACTGTGTCTGAGTATATGTCTTGGCATGGGACTGCTTCCCCAGCAGATTCATGCACAGGATGACAAAGCAAAACAGGAGCCTGCACAAAGCTCGCAGGATCTTGCACCAAGTGCCAAGGCGGCATATCTGGTGGAAAACACAACCGGCAAGGTGATTTACGCCAAGCATGAGACGGATAAGCTGTATCCTGCCAGCATGACGAAGATGATGGGGCTTCTGCTTATCTTTGAAGCACTCCATGATAAGAAAATCAGCTGGGATGAATCGGTATCGGCAAGTGAATATGCGGCAAGCATGGGCGGCAGTCAGGTGTTTTTGGAGCCCGGGGAATCCATGAGCGTGCGCGATATGGTGAAATCCATCTGTATTGCCAGTGCGAACGATGCAATGGTAGCCATGGCAGAAAAGGTCGGCGGCAGCAATGATCACTTTGTGGCGATGATGAATGACAAGGCGAAGGAGTTGAAGCTGAGCAATTCCCATTTCATGAATGCGACAGGACTGCATGATCCTGAGCATTACACCTGCGCAAAGGATATGTCCATCATTGCCCGTGCGTTAATTGCCGAGGGTGGGGATGAGCTGCTGCGTATCACATCCACCTATGATGCCTATATCCGCGAGAATACAGACAAGAAATTCTGGCTCGTCAATACCAACAAGCTGCTGAAGCAGTATGAGGGTGTGGACGGTCTGAAAACAGGCTTTACCACAGAGGCTATGTCCTGTATTACCGTAACGGCAAAGAAAAAGGATCTGCGTCTGGTTGCTGTAGCGATGGGGGAGCCCAGCAGCAAGCAGCGTAATGCGGAAATCAAGCAAATGCTGGACTATGGCTTTTCCCAGTATGCACAGGGACTCCTATATCCGAAGGGGACAAGGCTACAGGCGTATACAATGGAAAACGGAAAGCCCTCCAGTGTCAATCTGGTTACCCTGAAGGATCTTGTCTATGTATTTGAAAAGGGAAGCGAGCCAAAGGAAACAAAGAAGGAGATCACGATTACAAAGGATACACCGCCATACAAGGCCAAGGAAGCCGTTGGTACGGTAAAAATCACGATGAGTGACGGCTATACGATGGAGGCACCAATCGGGGTCGATCAGGATGTCGAGCAGCTGAACTATCTGGATATCTTTATGAAGGCGTTTAGTGACACACTTGCCTGATTGCCAGAACTTGGCGTGTAAGAAAACGCATGACTTCTGCATAGACACATACAATAGAAACAGAAAAGAGGGATATGATGACAAGCGTACTATGGATCGTAGGCATTGCAGCTGTCTTCTTTCTGTTCGTTCTTCTGTATGCCTTGTGCAGAGTCAGTGCGGATGCCGATGAACAGGCCGGCTATATGGAAGAATACAGCAGTGATTTGGATGAAGCATTTGATGAGGAAGAGTTTTAGGCCAATGCTATTAAGATAAATAGAAAAAAGACATTATACAAAAAAAAGTTCTTACTCCATTCTGGAGAGATGAAAACAGCGAGACTTAAACACTATTGTATTTATCAATAGAAGTTCACTATTTGCACACACCCTTAAGTAAGTAAGAACCCAAAAAGTATAGGTGTCTTTTTATTTATGGTTGACAAAAATTAGAAAATCGTACGCTTTGTTACATTTCGCGTTATGTAAAATGTAGGAGATGTTCTTATATGATCCTTCGTAATAAATTCAACGCTTGCTCTACCTTCCTATTCGATAAAAGAATTGAGGGGATTGTGGTATGACTTCTATCCATACATCACCATTCTTTGAAAATAATTATACGCTTGGACTTTTTTGATTTAAGAGTAGGTTTTAATGATATCCTCAGCAATGCTTCTTTTTGTTATACACTGATCCATAGCCTGTTTTTCTATGTAACGATGAGCATCTGCTTCGCTCATTTTCAATTCGCTGATTAATAGCCATTTTGCTTTATTGACAATACGTATTTCTACCATTTTTTCCTCAATAGAGAGTGATTTCTTCTCGAATTGTCTTAGACGTTCACGCATACTTTCCATCCAGTAAAGTGCTTGTGTCAAAATCGATTTAGAGGTTGGTTTTGGTAATGTAAACACTCCGTGCTCAGCTACTTTATCGTGAATAGCGGCATGTATATCGGCTTTTACTAAGAGCAATACAGCGGTTTGCTTTAGCGTGCATGTGTCAATTGCAAAACGTGTCCCTGCATCATCCGGTAACGGGGAATTAATAATAACAAAATCGTAGGATCGCTCAGCAATCATTCTTTTTGCCACACTGATACTGGTTACTTTATGTATAGGAGAATATCTGGATTCAGAAAGCAACTCGCCGATGGCAGAAGTAAAGCTGTCTGTTGCTGATACGATAAGTATATTATAGCAACGCTCTTTTAGGCTCATGCTGCATTCCTCCTTCCATTTATTGATATTATCTATTACAGTATATTTCTAATATTTTAGTGGGAATATGTTGTTTGATGAATTCACTGTTAAGGGCTGATTCACAGGCATCTCTTAATGAAGTTGGTAACATTTTTAACTTGGAAAGTACATCTGCATCAGCTTTATAAAGATCGATATCCGTAGGTTCTGCTAATTGCAAATGATTCTGAATACCATAGAGTCCGGCATATATCAGTAATGCAAATGCTAAATAACTATTGGCTGTCGGATCGGGAGAACGAAGCTCAGCACGACGATATTTTCCTACTGCAGCGGGAATTCGAATCAGTTGCGAACGGTTTTCACTAGACCAAGAAATATACTGTGGTGCTTTATCATTACCAAATCTTTGATAAGAGCAGTTTAATGGATTTAAAAAGAGAGTCATATCACAAACTTTTTCAAGAATACCTGCAATAATCAGGTGTAAATAATCTGAATCATCATCTGCCTTAGCTGAAATGTTAATATGAAAACCGTTGCCTGGTTTATCAGTAAGCGGTTTAGGGCTAAAATCAGCAATCAGTCCATTACATCCGGCAACGGTTTTCACAACTGTTTGAAAAGTCATTGCATTATCTGCGGCTGTAAGTGGATCAGAGTAGCGAAAATCAATCTCGTTTTGCCCGGGACCTTGTTCATGATGAGAACGTTCCGGATAAATGCCCATTTGTTCTAAAGTAAGACAAATTTCACGTCGGATGTTTTCACCTCGATCATCCGGGGCAATGTCCATATATCCGGCATTATCATATGGTTTTTTGGTGGGTTCCCCGGTTTCACTTAATGTAAAAAGGTAAAATTCCTGCTCAGCACCAAAGTAAAAATGAATACCTGCCTTATCTGCATCCTGAATGGCTTTTTTCAGTATGGAACGCGTATCACATTCAAATGTCCTTCCATCAGGATATGCTATATTACAGAACAATCGAACAACTCGTCCATGCTCCGGTCTCCAAGGTAGCGGCATTAATGTATCTGCCTCAGGATGAAGAAGTAAATCAGAATGTGTTTCATCGCTGAAGCCGGCAATAGCGGAGGCATCAATGGCAATACCATCCTCAAAAGCACGAGGCAGTTCATCCGGCATAATGGATAAATTTTTTTGCCTGCCGAATACATCACAAAAAGCAAGCCGTATAAACTTAACATCTTCTTCACTCACATACTGTAAAACTTCTTGTTTTGAATACTTCATAAGCGTACCTACTTTCTTTTAATTTGCTACATACATTTGTTTATATGGATTTTTGCTGTCAGGAGTAATGACGGTAAAAGCGGCATTTAATATAGTTTCTAAATTCTGTCCTAAATCAAAAGAATATTCACAAAGGTATTCTTCGATTTCTTTCATATCATCTAAAGTTGCCACTTTGGCTGTAACCTGTTTTGGTAAGTTGATATTGTCATAATTTCCACGAATATATAGTTTACCACCATGCATTCCTGTACATGGGAAATTACCGACAATATGCTCGGACTTGGAATTTAAGCCTAAAACAATAATGATTCCCCCTGCCTGATACTCACCTAAGAAACTTCCGGCAGAACCACCGATGATCATGACAGGAATCTTACGTTTGTATGCCTTCATATGGATTCCAGCACGATAACCCGCATTGCCTTGTACATAGATTTTACCACCACGCATAGCATAGCCGGCAGCATCACCGATATGACCATAAATGATGATTTTTCCCTCATTCATCGTATCACCAACTGCATCCTGTGCATTTGCCTTTACTGTGATGACTGCATCATTTAAGTACGCACCCAGGGCATTTCCGGGAATCCCGTGTATGGTGATATTTTTATTAGCCATACCGGCTCCGATAAAGCGTTGTCCACAGCACGATTTTATAATGTAGTTATCGTCTGTTTTACGGATCAATTCATTTATTGTTTTGTAATCTAAACCTGTAGCATCTATCAATTGCATTATAGCATACCTCCATTCATATTTTTATGAGTTTCTTTAGAATATCTTTTCAATGTATCGAAATTGATGCTATTAAGTGGTATCAGTTCTCTGATGAAATCCAAACAAGCCGATCATTCACCTGCATAGGAGATACCGAGAATTTCTAATTCTTTTTCATTCAGACCAATTCCACGAAGCATAAGACGATTACCGCGCAGTGCTTCTATAGAATTAATTCCCATGCCACCCATAAGTTCTTTGATTTCATGTTGCCATGCCTTCAGTAAGTTTATTAACCGTTTACTTCCAATTTTGGGATCAAGTCTTTTTACAAGGTTGGAGTTCTGCGTGGCAATTCCCCAATTACACTTACCACTTTGACATGTGCTGCAAAGATGACAGCCCAGAGCAAGTAAAGCGGCAGTGGCGATATAACATGCATCTGCACCTAATGCGATTGCTTTAACTACATCAGCGGCAGTTCGAATGCTACCACCTACCACCAGAGACACATTGTTACGGATTCCTTCATCTCTAAGCCTTTGGTCAACTGCAGCCAATGCCAGTTCGATTGGAATACCTACATTGTCACGTACTCTGGTTGGAGCAGCACCGGTACCGCCACGGAAACCATCGATGGCAATGATATCTGCACCACTACGGGCAATACCGCTGGCAATAGCGGCAATGTTATGCACAGCAGCTACTTTAACGATAATTGGTTTTTTATACGCTGTAGCTTCTTTTAGGGAAAAAACAAGTTGTCTTAAATCTTCAATTGAATAGATGTCATGGTGGGGAGCTGGAGAAATGGCATCAGAGCCTACGGGTATCATGCGAGTACGAGAAACATCACCGACAATTTTGGCTCCGGGCAAATGTCCACCAATCCCAGGTTTAGCACCCTGTCCCATTTTAATTTCAATTGCAGCTCCTGTATTCAGATATTGTTCGTGTACACCAAAACGTCCGGATGCCACTTGGACAATTGTATGCTCGCCATAGCAATAAAAATCTTCATGCAAACCACCTTCACCGGTATTATATAAAATGCCAAGCTCAGTAGCAGCAAGAGCAAGTGATTTATGAGCATTGTAGCTGATAGAGCCATAACTCATTGCAGAAAACAGTAACGGCATGGACAGTTCTAGTTGCGGTGGTAATTTACAAGAGAGATCGCCGTTTGAAAGACGCTGAATCTTTTCCGGCTTTTTACCAAGATAAACCCGTGTCTCCATTGGTTCACGCAGGGGGTCAATGGAGGGGTTCGTGACCTGAGAAGCGTTAATAAGTATATTGTCCCAAAAAACAGGAAGTGGTTTTGGATTACCCATGGAGGACAGAAGAACACCTCCGCTATTTGCTTGCTTGTAAATTTCTTTTATAATATCATTCTGCCAGTTGGCGTTTTCACGTAAAGTACAATTAGTTTTTACAAATTATATATATAATTTTTGATTATCCATATAAACACTATACTTTCAATCATTTTAAAGTATAGAAAAATAACCATTTTACCACGAATTTACCACGATTGACCGAGCCTTGATATGATATAAAACTAAGAAAAGAAGACTAGATTACTTAAATATCTAGTCTTCTTTTCACTGTTTCGACGAAATCAATTTCAGAACACATTTGTTTATTTGTAATAATATACCATTTTATAATGGTAACCACTTGGTTTTTTTGCCCAATATGTACCGTAATATTGAGGTTGTTTTACATGAATACTTGTCCACGTTACTTTAAAAGTATGTTTGTCATACAATCTATAAGCTTTCAGTTCGGCTCTTTTAACTTTCCTACCATTGTGTGTGCTAGGGACTTTTCGTGAACCCGAATGCCCTATTGTATAACTCTTGCTGAAATTAAAACCTAATGTGGCTTGTGCTTTTCCTTTTACATTCCATGCAACATTTGAACTTGCTGAAAAAGAAGTTGCTTTCATTTGACTTAAAGAAATAGTTACACCAGGTTCTCCCGAAACAGATTGTCCTGTGTACGCTCCTATTTCGCTTGTCCGATTTAATTTTGTCACTTTATATGTAATATGACTTCTTGTTTGAATATCAGGTATTTCTTCAGTTGTTTCGATAACATCTGTATTAAAGACATTAAATTCTTCAACAACTTCACTATCAGGTAAATTTTCTTGTTTTGTCTCTGCATGAACACTTAAAGTGTTGCTAGTTAATATTACAGCCGTTGCTAACAATAACGATACTATTTTCTTCATAGATTAGTTCCCCTTTCTGTCAAAAATAAAATACATAGATAACATAAGACATGCAAATCTAATGCTCCATGAGTAATTAGAAATTCTGCTTATAGCGTATTCAGTGGTAGTTACGTCTATACAATCGGAAATAATAGTTGCTATTGGTGTTGAAAGTAAACATATACATACTAATATCACGATTTTTCTAAAATTTCTATTTTGCATTTAACTCCTCCTTTCCTAGATTTACATTAGTTAGTCTAAGCTAATCTTAGAATAACTAATGCTCTTTTATTTGTCAACATTTTTTCACGTGCAGAAAAGAAAAAGCCCTGTCAAGAGCCTTGCCACCATTGGTGGTGCTTTGCACT
>ERZ781275.696-NODE-696-length-33758-cov-3.234905_pt1 | contig 33758 bp, 30 predicted proteins | sample MGYA00375853_ERZ781275 | MGnify/ENA primary metagenome ERZ781275 (study PRJEB29790, sample SAMN03653691) | human gut metagenome | host: Homo sapiens | place: USA: Dallas, Texas | collected 2012-07-23 | study: EMG produced TPA metagenomics assembly of the Gut...
TTTCGGAAACACCAAGTACCCCTATGTCGTGCATGCGGAGCTGAATGCGATTTTAAACAGCAAGCATGACCTGAAGGGCTGCAGTATTTATGTATCACTGTTTCCCTGCAATGAATGCGCAAAGGCGATTATTCAAAGCGGCATCAGCCGTATCGTATATGAATCCGATAAATATGCACATACGGAAGGGACGATTGCCAGCAAGCGGATGCTGCGCAGTGCAGGGGTGGAGCTGGTACAGCTGCCCTATGCCATCGATCTGCAGGTATCCAGAAAAATCAATCCGACAGTTCGATAATGAGAAAACCCGTTTTCTGTAGAAACAATACAGGAAACGGGTTTTTTCAGCCTAAGGCTTTTTTCGTATTTGCAAAATGCAGCTTGGCAACCTGAAGCAGTGCCTCTCTTCCATGCGCTGCAACAAATTCACGAATGTTGGCATCCACCTTGCTGCCGGCCCCCTTTTGGAACGGGAAGTCGTACTGCTCACACATGGCATCGAAGGCTTTCAGAAACGCATAGCGGGCAATAATGGACCCGGCAGCGACGGATAAATATTTATTTTCCGCCTTGGTTTCAAAATGAATGTCGTAAACGACCTCGCGCTCATTTTTCAGATAGCGGTAATAGGAAGTCTTCTGTACAAACTGGTCAATGATGCAAAATTGCGGAAGTGAACCGAGCTTCTTACGCAGGTGCACATATGCCTGATTATGCATGCGGGATTTAATGGCAACCATATTGTTCTCCCCGTGTATCCGGTTGTAGGTGGCGTTATCCAGAATCAGAAGACTGTGTGGAAGACGTTCCATGAGCCGTGGCGCCATGCGTCGTATGGCGGTATCATCAATAGCCTTGGAATCCTGTATGCCTTGCTCTCGTAGAAAATCCACATCCTCTTCACGGACGCAGGTTGCACAAACGGTTACCGGACCGAAATAATCACCGGTGCCCACTTCGTCGCTTCCCGCCTGCGGATAGATTGCTTTCGGCTGTGGCTGTGTTTTTTTTGTTGTCGCCCTGCGCTGTGTTTTCTGCATTGCAGATGGGGCAAGCAGCGCTGCACATTCCTCGGCACCGTTCCCCTGAAATACAAGCTTTCCGGATTCATAAGCAGTGATGACACAATCACTCGTCTTGATCTGATAAATTGCATAGGGAGGCGTCTTGCGGATTTCCGCAGATTTCAACCGCTGCTTCAGCTCCATCATGCTGGATCGATCTGTCTGTATGGTACATGTTCCCATGATATTCCTCCTCATAACTTTTCCATTTTAGCATAAAATGAGACAACAGGATACAGAAATCGGGTGTTCCCATTCATTTTTTTATGTGTTCATGGTAAAATAATGAGACGGACAAAGAAAGTAGGTGATGCCTGTGTCCCTGATTATGGTTGTAAATATCGTCATCCTGTGTGCCCTTTGCGCATTTGTATTCGGCGGATACCGCGACGGCTTCCTATTAAAGCTGTTGAGCATACTGTCTTTCTTTGTATGCGGCTTTCTGGCATGGTGGGCATCCTCCTATGTCGGCAGCTTCATCCACCTGTATCCAAAGCATGCACTCCCGTTGCAGGATACACCGCTGGAAGCTGTCCTGTATGACAATTTGAATCGTTTGCTCATCTTTGTGATTCTCTTTGTCCTGCTGCAGCTGGCGGTGCTGATCGTAAAGCCGTTTACAAAGGCGGCCAATCATGTGCCGGTCGTTTCCGGTATCAACCGCCTTCTGGGCGCTGCGCTAGGGGCTTTGCAGGCTGTGCTTCTCATGGTGCTGGCTGCCATGATCTGCCGCCTGCCATTTTGGAAAACAGGGAATGAAATCGCATCTGCGTCCCTTTTGCGATACAGCGATACGATGCTGGAGGCCCTAACCTTTTATGCAAAGGAGCCATTGCAGGAAGTATCCAAGCTGACATCGGCATTGGAGGAGAAACAAACACTCAGTACAGCAGAAAAGGAGAATATCCGCAGCTGGCTGCTGGAGCAGAATATGAAGAAGGAAGACGTGGACACGCTGCTGTCTGCGCTGCAATAGAGGTAAGAATATGAAAGATATGTATGAGCCGTTAGAGCTGCACAAGGTGAAGGAGCAGGTCGCAAGACATGCGTCCTTTTCCCTGGGAAAACAGCTGATTCGACAAATGACGCCACGCTTTGATGCCCTTTGGGTCAAACGCGAGCTGGCAAGAGTAAAAGAGGCCTATGCCCTCGTCGTGCGTTTTGGAAACATGCCGTTTGGCGGCATTCATGACACACGAGACAGCATAGAGGCAGCCATGAAGGATATGACACTGACACCGCATGAGCTGCGCGAAATAGCGGACAGTACACGCGGTGTAGAGCAGGTCCGCAAATATATGAAGGCAAGTGATCTGGAGACGCCGCTGATCAAAGAGCTGTGTGATTCCTTTGCGGAGCATCAGCGACTGGCTTCCTCCATCGAACGCTGCATTTCCTTAAATGCAGAGGTGTTGGATACAGCGAGTCCGGCGCTGAAAAGCATACGGAAATCCATCTTATCCTGCCATGCGGATATCAGCAGTGAGGTACAGCGGTTTCTTTCACGCAATGCAAGCAAGCTGATGGATACGATAACAACAGTGCGCAATAACCGTACCTGTGTGCTTGTGAAAATCAGTGAGAAAAACAGTGTGGACGGCTTTGTGCACGGAGAGAGTGCTTCCGGTCAGACGGCCTATGTAGAGCCACGCAGCCTGCTGGTGCTCAACAATCGCCTGCAAACGCTGAAAAGTCAGGAGCAGGAGGAAATCACACGCATCCTATTTGAATTAAGTCAGCAGGTCAAGGCGGTCGGCTATGAGCTGCTGTCCAATCTGGAAACCTTTGGTCTGCTGGATAGTATCTTTGCCCGCGGGCTATGGACAAAGGAGATGGATGGCTGTATTGCAGAGCTGAATACCAGGGATGATCACCTGTATCTGAAGACTGCCAGACATCCGCTGATCGATCCGCAGAAGGTGATTGCAAATACATACGAAATCCGCTCACCGCATCACAGCCTTCTGATTACCGGTAGCAATACCGGAGGAAAGACGGTAACACTGAAAACCATCGGTTTGTTTGTCGCCCTGACGATGAGTGGGCTCCCCCTGAGTGCGGAGCAGGCGATCGTACCGCTGTTTGATGCCCTGTATGTGGATATCGGTGACGACCAGTCCATTCAGGAATCCCTGTCAACCTTTTCATCCCATATATCCAAGCTGGCAGCTATATGTGACCACGCATCCCCGCGTTCACTCGTCCTGCTGGATGAGCTGGGGAGTGGAACAGACCCGAAGGAGGGAGAGCCGCTGGCAGTTGCTGTTTTGGACCATCTGCGCAGCATCGGTGCCATGGTGATTGCCACAACCCATTACTCTGCATTGAAAACCTATGGTGCAGACAATGAGGATATCCTGCTGTCCAGTGTGGAATTTGATATGGAGGTGATGCTGCCGACCTATCGGTATATCGAGGGAATCAGCGGTCAGTCCAACGCATTTGAAATCGCCCGCCGATATGGACTAAAGGAAAGCATCATTCAATTTGCGAGGGAACGCAAGGAAGCGGATCGCAGCAAGGCGGATATCGCAATGGAAAAGCTGGAGCAATCCCTGATGGAAAATCATGAGCTGAAGGAAAAGCTGGCTGCTCGCTTACAGGATGTCAAGCAGCTGCAGGCAAGCCTGGAGAAGGAGAAAAAACAGCTGGCGCAGCGGCGGGAGGAAATTCTGGAAACAATCAGGGAGGATGCCCAAAAGCAGCTGGAGTCCTCCTTGGAGGAAGCTCAGGATATCATCGAAGAGCTGAAGCATATGCACAGTGAAGCGAAACCGCATGAGATCAGCGACCGCAAGGCCAGATTGAAGCAGCTGTCATCGCTGGACGATGCAGATACAAGTGATACACAGCAGGAGCTGCCTTCCTATCAGGTGGGGGACTATGTGAAAATCAGCAAGCTGAGCTATTATGGAGAAATCATTTCCATGAATAAGGATAAGGTCTGCGTACTGGCAAACGGTATGAAAATGAATACGACGCTGCAGGAAATCGAACCGGCTGTAAAGCAGGTGCAGAAAACAAAGAAAAAAGGCTTTGCCAAAGCAAGCGTGCGCTCGTTTTCCATGGAATGCAATGTCATCGGTATGCGGGTGGCGGAAGCCCTGCCGATCATCGATAAATATCTGGATAATGCAATGCTTGCGAAAGCAAATAATGTCCGCATCATTCACGGTATGGGAACCGGAGCCCTGCGCAAGGGGGTTCATGACTTTCTGAAACGCAATCCGCGTGTGGAGAGCTTTCGCATGGGAGGTCAGGGAGAAGGCGGACTGGGAGCAACCGTTGTTGTTTTAAAGCAGAAGGGAAGCGGTAAATAATGGCAAATATGGCAAAAATAGAGGATAAGCTGAAAATCCTTCCTGCTCTGCCTGGCTGCTATTTAATGAAAAACAAGGATGGAGATATCATCTATGTCGGAAAAGCAAAAAAGCTGAAAAACCGTGTACGGCAGTATTTTGTCGGTGCCCATGATTTTAAAACCACCCGCCTTGTCAGTAACATCGACGATTTTGAATATATCGTAACATCCAGTGAAAAAGAGGCGCTGCTGCTGGAAATCAATCTGATCAAAAAGCATACACCGCCCTACAACATCATGTTTATGGATGATAAGTCCTATCCATATTTAAAGCTCACAAAGGAAAATGCCCCGGTATTGAAGGTGGTGCGCAATACGAAGGATCGCAAGGCCTATTATTTCGGGCCGTTTCCGGATTCCGGCGCGGCATGGGAAACGGCAAAGCTGTTGAATCGCATCTATCCGCTGCGCAAATGCCGGCGGATGCAGAAAAAGGAATGCCTGTACTATCACATGGGACAGTGTCTGGCGCCCTGCATCAAGGAAATTGATGAGCGTGTGTATGCGGACATGGTCAGCGGTATTCAGAAATTCATGCGGGGAGATGTCAAGGATATGCTGGATACCCTGCATCGGGAAATGGAACAGGCGAGTGAGGAGCTGCTGTTTGAAAAGGCACAGGAGAAGCTGAGCCTGATCCATGCCATCGAGCATGTGACGGCAAAGCAGCAAATCGACTTTAAGGACCGCAAGGACCGGGATGTGTTTGGCTATTATGTTGATAAGGGCTATATATCCATTCAGGGCTTTTTCCTGCGTGGAGGTAAGCTGCTGGAGCGTACGCTTTCCATCGAGCCGCTATATGAAAATGAAGCAGATGCCTTTGTTTCCTTTATCCTGCAGTATTATGCGAACAATCCCCTGCCGCAGGAAATTCTCATACCAAAGGAGTATGATATTACGCATCTGGAAGAAATTCTGGACACAAAGATATTGCAGCCGCTTCGCGGAGATAAGCTGAAGCTGGTGGATATGGTGCTTGCCAATGCCAAAAATGCGCATGAACAGAAGTTCGAGCTGGTGGAACGCAAGGAAAGCCGGCGCTATGAGGGGATGGAGCAGCTGTGTAATCTTTTGCAGAAGGAAATTCATCGCATCGAGCTGTTTGATAACTCGCATATCTCCGGTACGCATAATGTCAGCGGTATGGTGGTATATCGGGACGGTGAGCCGAGCAAGAAGGATTATCGCACCTTTCGTCTAGGCGAATACATAAGCGACCTCGACTCAATGAAGGAGGTCATCTATCGGCGGTACTTCCGGCTGTTGAAGGAAGGGGCGCGCTTTCCTGACCTGCTGATTGTCGATGGTGGCTATCTCCAGATTGAGGCAGCCAGAGAAATTATTGAAGCACTGGATATTCCCTTAACAATCTGCGGACTGGTTAAGGATGACAATCACAGGACGAGCAATCTGATGGATGTAAACGGAAATATTCTGCCGGTAAAACGCGACAGCTCTCTGTTTTTCCTGTTGACCCAGATGCAGGATGAGGTGCATCGCTTCGCCATCTCCTATCATCGCAAGCTGAGAGGGAAAGCTATGACGAAGTCCATTCTGGACGAGGTGGAAGGCATTGGGGAAGTCCGTAAAAAGGAAATCTGGAAGCATTTCAAATCCCTGAAACGCCTGAAAGAGGCCACAATCGAGGAAATACGTCAGGTGGTTCCGGAAAAAGTAGCACAAAATATCTACAATATCCTGCATAATACAGACCAAAAAGCAGAAGATGCATAAGATAAAGGTAGGTAGGAACGTTAGGGGGTAAGTGCTACGCAAAAAATACTGACGCAACGTGAAAAAGAGGTTTTTGAATTACTGATTGCCAATTACAGCACCAAGGAAATAGCGAAACTGATGAACATATCCGATAAAACGGTTAGAAACCATATATCCAATGTTATGTTGAAGCTTGGAGTAAAAGGAAGAGCCCAGGCGGTCGTTGAGCTGCTGAAATTGGAGGAATTAACGCTTGAATAGGCAGGACGTGTATACGTTCTGCTTTTTGTGTGAGCACTTGATAAAATAGCGAAAGCATTGGCAAAACTACTGCACTAACCGCCTGTATGGCATACGAACGCAGGGAATCTATCCTGCGCGGAAAGCCTAGGGCTTCGACAGCTACATACAGATATGGAAAACACAGTCGTGGAAAATTTCCAAATATTGTAAAAAACTATAGTTTTTTGGATTCTTTTGCCGGAAGGATTGATTCTGTTCTACAGATGGTGTAGAATGACGAGTGAAGAATTCCTTATCCGGCAGGACTGTTTTTTATGTCCTGGCGGTTATGGTGGAAAGGTATCGAGGAAGGAGCTCGCATATGAATTATGTTTATACTTATGTAGAGGATGAGCAGGAAGCTGTCCGTATGCGGCAGGCACAGGCAGAGCTGCAGAAGCGTCAGCAGGCTGTCTGCTATTTTGATTACGGCAGTACAAAGCAGTGGGAGCAGCTGCAAGCCGTGTGGAAGCAATCGGATACCCTGTATATCTATGATATCGCACACCTTGCCAGTGAGGTGCTGGAGCTGAAGCAGCGACTGCGCGAGCTGCAAAGCAGCGGTCTTTGTGTCAGATTGAGCGATGAGCGCACGGTTGATCTGGAACAGATGCTGCTAATGATTGATTTTGTGACAGGGACGATTCGCAAACGCAACTATGCCCTGCAGCTGGAGGGCATTCACAGGGCGCTGGAGAAGAAGAAAAACGGGGAAGGCAGCTATGGCAGACCGAAGATGGTATTACCGGATGATTTTGAGGAGAATATCCGAAAGATCATGCGTAAGGAAATGAAGCATGAGGATTATCAGAAGCAGCTGGGCTTCAAGCGCTCCACCTATTTCAAAATGGTGAAGGAGGTTCGGGACAGCTGGAAAACACAGGAAGAAAAGAGTGAAACCTTAACAGTATCCCAAGAGTGAGCGTCTTGCTCTTTTTTTCATTTTGAAAGTCGTGTATAATAAAGAGCGAGGTGAGCCTATGCTACTGAAACGAAGTGTGTTTGTCATCCTGCTGATTGCACTGTTCAGCGGATGCTTTTATATTATGAATCAGCATTATGATGAATTGGCCAGATACCCCCATGAGCTGAGCGAGGAGGAACGAAGTCTGGTGCTGTCCCATCTCAGCACCGAGCAGATCAATTACCTGGTATCGCAAAAGATTGAACCGGAACAATTTCTTCCATTTATCGATATCAAGGATTTTGAGTTGAATAATACCCTATGGTATGATGTGGCGTATCAGACACAGAAGCCGTCGCATACGGAAAGTGATCAGGCGGTTAAGGAGTACATCGTGAGCTTTATCAACCGCTATCGTTCACGTATGGAGTACGGACAGCTGCATGACCTGTTGACGAATTATAGCTACAACGTACTGACACGCTTTTTCGATGAAGGCGATCCGAATATCGAAAATGCCCGTCTGATTGCACAGCCCGATGATCCGTATCTGGTGCTGAGCGGAAAAAATACGCTGTATACCTATGAGCCAAAGAATCTGGTCTCCATCAATGACCTGCCGCACGCCTCCCTTGTACCGCAGGCCAATGATATTACGATCAAGAAGGAGGTCGTAAAGCCGTTGAGGGAGCTGTTGGCAGCTGCAAGGGAAGTCAATCAGAAGGAAAACGGGGATATGAAGGTGATTGCCGGTTATATTTCCTATGAGGATCAGATGAAACTGTTTGAAAAAGCAAAGCTGATCTTTGGGGATGAGGTGCTGCAGCATTGGGATTATCCGGGACAGAGTGAATTTCAGCTCGGCTATACAGTGCGCCTGCTGCCAAACGGTATGACGACGGAATTCGATGAGGAAAAGGAAACTGACAAGGATAAGGATACAGGAAAGAAGGAGGAAGCGAAGAGCTCGGATAAAAAGGATAAGAAAAATCCGAGTGAGGAGGAGCGCGATCAGGAAATCTGGCTGAAGGACAACGCCTACAAATTCGGCTTCATCATCCGCTATCCAAAGCAAAAGGAAGATACGACCGGAAAACGTTACCAGCCCTACACCCTGCGCTATGTCGGCAAGGATATTGCGAAAAAGCTGCATGATGAGGGCTATGTACTGGATGAAGTGAATATCAATGATCTAAAGGAGTAAGAACAGTCTCGTGCTGTTCTTTTTTCTGTTCCTGCCACATACATTGAACTAGAGGTGAACAACGTATGAAGAAAACCTTCAAAAAACAGATGGCTGTGGTATTCGGAGCCATTGCCATGATCGGATATCTGTCGGTGCGCTTTTTTCCGGCACAGGAACAAAACGCAGCTCCGGTGATTTCCACGAAGGATGAAACGAAGCATATGCAGATTTATATGATGGACAGTGACAAGACGCTGGTTCCGCTATCCATACCGGTCAGTGAGGAGATGAGTGAGGAGGATAAGCTGGCACTCATGTTCTCCTATATGAGCGGCAAGCAGGAAATCAAGGGCTTTACGCCGCTGTTTACAAAGGAATGCAGCTTACAGTCCTCCTCCATTAAAAACGGCATCGTATCCCTGTACTTTGATGACTCATTGAAAAATTATGATGCGGATAACGAGCTGCGTATTCTGGAGGCGATCACATGGGGTGCTACACAGTTCCATGATATCGAACAGGTGAAGCTGTATCTGAATGAAAAGCAGCTGAGCGAAATGCCGATTGCACAGACACCGATTCCCGAAATTCTCAACCGCAGCATTGGCATCAATCATTTTGAAACCTCAACAACCTCACTGCATGACTCTGCCTCTCTGACGGTATTTTATACAAAAAAGGTACAGGGGAATGAGTATATGGTTCCCAAGAGCAAGCGGGTTGCACAAAGTCAGGGGGATGCCTTGAAGGCGAGCGTTGAGAATATCCTTTCCGATATCAGTGTATCCAGTGCGCTTGATCAGCCGCTGTATGCCGATGATATCAAGGTTAGCAGCTTTGATGTTTACGATGGCTCCCTGATTGTGAATCTGAACAAGAACATCCTTGCCAGCAACCGCAGTGTGAAGCAGGATGTATACAATGCACTGGTGCTTTCGCTTGCTGCGCTGCCCGGCATTGAAAAGGTGGAGGTACGCGTGGACGGGGTCACGGTTTCACCAAAGGATCAGAAGGAAGATATGGTATCGGTGTACGCTTTGACGTATAATGAGGTGCAGTTCTAGCGTATTTAAAAAAAACACTTCTAAATGTCTGCATTTTTTGGTATGATAATAGCGGTGGTAAAAATGAAGATAGTAGTAGTCAGTGACAGTCACGGCCGTGATGATGCGCTGGAATATGTTCTGCAGAAGCACAGCGATGCCGATGCATATATACACTGCGGAGATATTGATGCGGATCCGGGGGCTTTTCCCCAGTTTGTGACGGTTGGTGGTAACAACGATATATTTTATGATTATCCGGATGAGCAGATTTTGAGTATCGGGACTCATCGTATCTTTATTGTACATTCTCATCAGTTCATGTATTCTCGCAGAAGCCAGCAGATGGCGGATGCCGCAAGGGATCGCAGCTGTGATATTGTCTGCTATGGACATACGCATATCGCGGCGGATGAAACGGTGGACGGGATCCGCTTGATCAATCCAGGTTCCCTGTGGCGAAGCAGGGATGGAAGAGGTCCCAGCTATGCGTTGCTGAGCATAGAGGCTGACACAGTGGATGTACAATTTGAATTTCTGCCGCAGAAGCAGAAGAAAAGCAAGTTTTTCTGGTAGGACGAACCGTACAAGCTGCGGTTTTTCTTGCGTTATCAGGATTTCAAATCACATAGGTGATTGAAATAGATGGAAGATACACAAAGTAAAGAAAGGTGTTAGAGATTATGGAAAGAAAAATAGGAACGGTATCCAGAGGTGTGCGCTGCCCGATTATCCGTGAAGGAGATGATCTGGCTGCCATCGTTTCACAGAGTGTGCTATCGGCGGCGGAAGCGGAGGGCTTTGCGCTGCGGGACCGTGATGTTATTGCGGTAACGGAGTCCATTGTTGCCAGAGCGCAGGGAAACTATGCGTCTGTGGAGGCGATTGCTGCAGATGTAAAGGAAAAGCTGGGAGGAGAAACCATCGGCGTTATGTTCCCAATCCTGAGCCGTAACCGTTTTGCAATCTGCCTGAAGGGAATTGCAAAGGGTGCGAAGAAGGTTGTTCTGATGCTGAGCTATCCAAGTGATGAGGTTGGAAACGAGCTGGTATCCATTGAAAAGCTGGATGAAGCGGGAATCAATCCGTACAGCGATGTCCTGAGCCTGGAAGCATATCGTAAGCTCTTTGGTGAAAACCGTCATGAATTTACCGGTGTTGACTATGTGAGCTACTATGGTGATCTGATCCGCTCCTGCGGTGCTGAGGTGGAAATTATTTTCGCCAACCATCCAAAGGAAATCCTTAAGTATACAAAAAATGTTCTGACCTGTGACATTCACACAAGAGCAAGAACAAAACGCATTCTGAAAGCAAACGGTGCTGAGCGCGTCTGCGGTCTGGATGATATTATGACAGCGTCCATTGACGGCTCCGGATACAATGAAGCCTTCGGTCTGTTGGGCTCCAATAAATCCACGGAGGATATGGTGAAGCTGTTTCCAAGAAACTGTCAGCCTCTGGTACAGGCGATCCAGAAGCAGATACTGCAGGCATGCGGAAAGCATGTGGAGGTTATGGTGTACGGCGACGGTGCCTTTAAAGACCCTGTCGGAAAAATCTGGGAGCTTGCGGATCCTTGCGTTTCTCCTGCATACACCGCAGGTCTGGAGGGCACTCCGAATGAACTGAAGCTGAAATATCTGGCAGACAATGATTTTGCACAGCTGAAGGGAGAGGAGCTGCAGAAGGCAATCGAGGCGAAAATCCGCGAAAAGGAAGACAACCTGGTAGGAAACATGGCTTCTCAGGGAACAACGCCAAGACGTCTTACGGACTTGATCGGCTCACTCTGTGACCTGACCAGCGGCTCCGGAGATAAAGGAACACCAATCGTACTCGTACAGGGATATTTCGATAATTTCACAAACTAAAAGATGATGAGCATCACTACATAAAATACCATTGCGTTCGCAATGGTATTTTGCTATGTCTGCGTTTGCCAGATATCTTCGGCAATAGGGGATTTACAATCATGACTTCTGTGCAGATGGCATGAGGCGTGCTTGCATAAATTCTGGAAGGGGCGGCATGCTGATTCCTATAGAAACAGGCTAAAGCTTCTGCAAGTAGAAACGAACTGAAAGCTTCTGCAAGATTGCGCATAGTCTCGTGTCGCTTTGTTGAAAGCACAGTATGCTGCAGACAACCGGTCATTTTCTGAAGGGGGGTACAGCGATGAACAGGCGTATGCCATAGAATTCGCGAACATGCATCATGAGAGCTTCATAAACGGCATGCGTGTTGAATATGCTATGGAGCAATATGGGAATGCACACGGAGGCGCACCTGCTTTCTCGATTTTTCTTAGGGAGAAGGCTTTTTTTATTATCGACTTGCATCGGATACAGCAGCTTGCTGACATTAAAAGGAATGGAAAGGGTTCTTTTTTTGGATGTCTCGCATACCATAGTATAGAGGTGAGCTTATGTCGTTTTTATCGTTTCAGGAGTTTCTATCGTATTTTTCCAAGGATATGACCATGCTTTTTCATACCGATCAGCTGGAATTGTATTTGAAGCAGTATGTGGCATTCTGCAAAAAGCATCATATCCAGCCCAATCTTCTTGAATTGCACCGGGAGTATGCGAATATGCATGTCTGAGTGTCGAAGCCTGCCGGTTTTCATCGGTTTGCGTATGGCGAATATCGACAGATTCATAACAGCGGCAGGTGTATACTGTGCCATGAAGGAGGGATGCTTGTATGGAGAGCTATGTAGAAGTCAGTATGCTGCATAACACCGCAACCATTCTGTTGTCTTTTTTAATGGCATCCTATGCCTGTGTACAGCCGCTGCCGATACGAAAAATGCTGGTCTATGCGCTGGCTCTCAGCATACCGGGCTGCCTGCTGTTCTTTCCCGGCTCGTGGGTGCTCCTCGTGCTTGAAGAAATCGTCTTTTTTTTCTGGCAGTTTCGCTTTTGCGCAAAAAGCTGGATGATGATGCAGGTGATTCGCATGCTCTGGTACATGACATCCTTCGCGTTTTATCAGGGCGGTTTTCATAACTTTCTCTGGTTTGTACCTCTTCATGCAGCTGTATACTGGCTGTGGCTGATCTATGTGCTTTTGTTTGCGCTGCTGCATGTAAAATGGAAGGATATGCTGGCACGCATGAATTACTTATACCGGCTGCATATCGAGCTTGCGGATACGACGCTGCATTTGAACGGATGGCTGGACAGCGGTAATCTGTTGAGCTATGAAGGGATACCGGTCCTGTTTGTTTCTTCCTCCTATGAGGCATATTTTAAGAAACAGGACATAGAATTGGTAGTAATGAATACCGTTGACGATACCTCTGTCATACGCTGCTATGCCTGCATGGCGGCAATAGAGGGATGCCATAAGCACAGGGTGCTGATCTGCTGCAGAAACCATGTAAGCCTTCCGCTGAACTGCGAAGTATTGCTGAACATGAATATGATGACACTGGGGTGATGATGATGAAAAAACTGCTGCAACTCATTCGCTTTTTATTTGTGAAACAGGATGTCATGGAGGTCTATTACATCCAGGGAAATGATGTACTTCCCAAACCGCTGGACAAGGAGGAGGAGCTGGCTGCGCTGATTGCTCTGGAAAACGGGGATGAGGAGGCCCGCAATACACTGATTGAACATAATCTTCGTCTTGTCGTATACATCGCAAAGCGCTATGAAACCAATCCGATTTTCATGGAGGATCTGATCAGCATTGGAAGCATCGGGCTGATCAAGGCGGTCAACACCTTTAAACGGGACAAAAATATCAAGCTGGTGACCTATGCATCCCGCTGTATAGAAAATGAAATCCTGATGTTTCTGCGCAAAAAAAGCCGCCGCAAGGTAGAGGTCAGCTTCGATGAACCGCTCAATATCGATTATGACGGCAATGAGCTTCTGCTGTCGGATATCCTGGGAACCGATGACGATGTCGTAACCAAGGAATTTGAAAAAAAAGAAAATAAGCGGGAGCTTCTGGAGGCGATGTCAACTCTGAAGGAGCGGGAGCGTCAGATATTGCAGATGCGCTATGGCATTCAGCATGAAGAGCTGACCCAAAAGGATATCGCCAAGCGTCTGGGAATTTCACAATCCTATATATCCCGCTTGGAAAAGCGCATTATCGCCAAGCTGAAGGTACAGATGAAGAACTCACAGTAAGCATATGGATGCATCGCTCTGCTTGGGCGTGCTCGCAAACCCCATACAGGGAATGCAAATCTTCGCATATACGAAAAATATCCTGAGAAGCAGTTGGACAGGCGTTTGATCCGACTGCTTTTATATTACTTTTGTCAAGGCTATTTTCCTTCCAATTACTTACAGGAAAAGCTGCCTGCATTCACGCATAACAAAGAAACGGCTCGGGCACACTGCTAGTACAGACACTAGGAGGCAAAGAGCATATGAGTCGTTATAAAGTAGAAATCAGCGGTATCAATACCGCACAGTTAAAGGTTTTGACAAATGCAGAAATGAAGGAGCTGTTCGTGAAACTCCAGCAGGGCGATGAAAGTGCAAAGGAAACATTGATCAATGGAAATCTGAAGCTGGTGCTGTCCATTGTACAGCGTTTTTCAAACCGCTGCGAGAATATGGATGATTTGTTTCAGGTTGGCTGCATCGGGCTTGTAAAGTCTATCGACAACTTTGATCTGAAGCATGAAGTGCGCTTTTCCACCTATGCCGTGCCGATGATCATGGGTGAAATTAAGCGCTATCTGCGGGATAATCAGGTGATCCGTGTGTCCCGTCATCTGAAGGATCTGGCATACCGGGCCTTTAAGCTGAAGGAGGAATATGTACATAAGCATCAAAAGGAGCCAAGCGTTTCCTGGCTTGCACAGCAGCTGGAGGTAAAGGAAAAGGATATTGTAGATGCACTGGATTCCACACAGAGTGTGCTGTCCATCTTTGAGCCGGTATACAATTCCGATGGAGATGAGCTGTATCTGCTGGATCAGATCAAGGATGATAAGGACGAAATCGAACATCTGAACAATTTGATGGCTTTAAAGCGCAGTCTGACCCGCTTAAAGGGCAAGGAGCTGGATATCATACAGAAACGCTATTATCAGGATATGACACAGACCGAGATTGCCGGAGAGCTGGGCATCTCACAGGCACAGGTATCGCGTCTGGAGAAAAATGCCATCGCGGTTTTGAAAAAAGAATTTGATTCCTAGGCAACATCAGCAGAGACCGGGCATATACTAAAACAGGTGATAGAATTGAAATATACGGATATTTGCGGAAGACAGGTTATCAATGTGATGGATGGCAGTATGATCGGACTCGTCAATGATGTGGAATTCGATCCGTGCACGTACGTGATCCATTCCATATTTGTACATCCTACGCAGTCCTTTGTGAAAAAGCTGTTTCCCTGGTTCTTTCCGTGTGATGAAATCGAGATTCCAACACAGGAAATCGAAAACATCGCGGGTGATGTTATTCTTGTGAAATTTCGATGCTGATGGTTTTTTACAAAAAGGCAGGCTTTTGAAACAGATTGTGCGACTTGTATAAATTTCATGAAAAATCCCTTTTTATAAAGGGGTTTTTGTGCTAGAATATAGATAATGTATAGGAGGGACGCGTAAATGAGCATCAGTCAGAAATTCAAAGAATTTATAGCGCCAATGGATGAAGATGACGTTTTAGAAGTAGAACAGGAAGATGATACTCCTTCTATTTCCGAATATGAAAGACCGAAATCAAAAGTAAATCACTTGCCAACCGATACGAAAATGGTTCTGTTTGAGCCTCGTTCCTTTGATGAGTCAGAAGAAATCGCCAAACGGCTGAAAGAAAACAAGGCGGCTGTTGTCAATCTGCACAAGCTGCAGCGGGACTATGCACAGCGTACCATCGATTTTTTAACCGGTGTAATCTTCGCTCTGGATGGAAGCATTCAGAAAATCGGGCATAATGTGATACTATGTACACCGCGCAGCGTGGCAGTACATGGAGAAATCAGCCTTGACGCAAGCGAGGAAGACTAACCATTGTCTGTCGCAATAGAGCATTATCGGGGTAACGAGGAATTCGTCCGGCGCCTTCAGGATCAGATTGATCGAATGGAACGCTGGAACCGGGTTGTTGTTACACCCTTTTTTTCGCCTGATCAGATACGGATTGCCGAACGCTTCTGCGGACATCAGATTTTGTATCGCAAGGAAGGCGGCTATGCGCAGGCCGAACGCTGCCGGCTTGCATTTCTGCCCTGGGAGGAGGAGATACAGATTCCGGTTCTTCATTTGAAGGCGGCAGTCTCCTCCGGCTTTGAAAAGCTGACGCACCGGGATGTGCTCGGGGCTTTGATGAATCTGGGAATCGAGCGGGAGAAAACCGGAGATCTCATCGTCGATCAGGATGTGGTGCATATGTTCGTGGATCCGGATATCGGAAATTATGTAACTGCCAATCTGACGAAAATCAAGCACTGCGGCATTCATCTGGAGCCTAGTGACGAGTCTGTCAGCTATGAGCCAAGGATTGCATATAAAACTATGATCGTATCCTCTCTTCGTCTGGATACGCTGGTATCTGCGATTGCAAAGCTCAGCCGGGCGAAGGCGGCAGTCCTCATACGTGGCGGACAGGTAAAAGTTGATCATGTAATACTTGAACAAACATCCTATTTGTGCGATAATACTTGTGTTATTTCCATTCGCGGACATGGAAGATTCCAGCTGAAAGAGGTTGTGAAGGAAACAAAAAAGGGAAATCTTGTCATTGAGGTTGGCATGTATCAGTGAATAGGAGAGGGATTATGGACAGATACGCATTTGATACAATGAAAAATGGATATAATCGCTATCAGGTGGAGGATTACATTCAGACACAGAAGCTGCAGATGGAAAGCCTTCAGAAAAAACTGGAAAAAGCCAACTTACTGAAAGAAGAACTAACCAGAGAATATCAGGAGCTGGAAATGCGCTACCGGGATGTCAGTGAGAATCTCGAGGTCAAAGAAAAAGCTGCGGATGAAATGACACGCATGGCGATGAAGGAAGCAAATATGATCGTCGATACGGCGCACCGCAACGCTGATGCCATTGTGAAGGAAGCTTTGATGATGGCGCGTGGAATTTTAATGGAAGTGGCACGCCTTGGTGATGAGGCAAATGATCTGAAGGGCAGTATGCGCAAGGAGCTGCAGAAAATCACACAGGCACTGGATGATTTTGAAGCTCCGGAGATACCGGATCTTGATTTATTGAAAAAAGAAATATAAATGCTGAGATAAAGACCTGCTTCTATATGTGGACTTGAAGAGAGCTGACGGTTGGTGAAAGTCGGTAGGAAGGATATAGAAGATATCACTTTGGAGCAGATTTCCTGAAAGCAGTAGGGAAATACGATACGCTTGTCGTTATAAGCTGAGGGCACATGAGAAGCATGTGAACTAAGGTGGTACCGCGTTACAAGACGTCCTTAGATATAAGGCGTCTTTTTTTCGTAAAAGGAGGAAATTGATATGGAATACAAGGACACACTGTTAATGCCGAAAACAAAGTTTGAGATGCGTGGAAAATTACCGACAAAGGAGCCGGGCTTTCAGAAACGCTGGAAGGAAGGCGAAATCTATGAAAAAATGCTGGAGAACCGTGAGGGCTGTGAAGCGTTTGTTTTGCATGACGGGCCTCCCTATGCGAATGGGGACATCCATTTAGGACATGCCCTGAATAAGATTTTGAAGGATGTCATCGTCCGTAACCGCTATATGGCAGGCTACAAGGTACCGTATGTACCTGGATGGGATACCCATGGTCTGCCGATTGAAACAGCAATCCAGAAGCTGGGGCATAACCGCAAGGAAATGGAGCTGTCTGATTTCCGCAAGCTGTGCTATGACTATGCTATGGAACAGGTTGAGCGTCAGAAAAAGGGATTTTTATCGCTGGGAGTTGTCGGCGATTATGATCATCCCTACATCACACTGACAAAGGAGTTTGAAGCACATCAGATAGAAATTTTTGCATCGATGGCGATGGATGGTTTGATTTACAAGGGGTTGAAGCCGGTCTACTGGAGTCCTTCCAGTGAAACGGCACTGGCGGAAGCGGAGATTGAATATAAGGATATCAAGAGTCCGACAATTTTCGTGAAATTCCCGGTCAAGGACGGCAAGGGTATCCTGGATAGCGATACATCGTTTGTTATCTGGACAACGACACCGTGGACCATTCCTGCCAATCTGGGAATCTGTCTGAATAAGGATTATACCTATGCGCTGGTTGAAAGCGAGAGGGGCAAGCTGATTGTTCTGGAAGAGCTGGTCGATGCACTTTGGGAGAAATTCGGACTTGAGCAGAAGCGAAAGATTGCGACGTTCAAGGGTAGTGAATTGGAAATGATCACCTGCCAGCATCCATTGTATGATCGTGAATCTCTGGTTATTCTGGGAGATCACGTTACGGCGGATGCAGGTACCGGTTGTGTACATACTGCACCGGGCTTTGGTGCCGATGACTTCTTCATCGGACAGAAATACGGCCTGCCTGCCTATTGTAATGTGGATGAGCACGGCTGCATGATGGAGGATGCCGGAGACTGGCTGAAGGGACAGTATGTCGATGATGCCAACAAAACGGTTACGCAGAAGCTGGATGAGCTGAGTGCGCTGTTGAAGCTGGAATTTATCACACACTCCTATCCGCATGACTGGAGAACAAAGAAGCCGATTATTTTCCGAGCAACCACACAGTGGTTTGCATCCATTGATAAAATTCGTGAAAAGCTGCTTACAGAGATTGCAAATGTGGACTGGATTCCGAAGTGGGGACAGCAGCGTATGCACAATATGATCGCTGACCGCGGTGACTGGTGTATTTCCCGTCAGCGTGCATGGGGTGTACCGATTCCGATTTTTTATGCAGAGGATGATACGCCGATCATGGATGAGGCTGTATTTGCCCATGTGGCAAAGCTGTTCAAAGAGCATGGCAGCAATATCTGGTTTGAGAAGGAGGCAAAGGAGCTGTTACCGCAGGGCTACACGCACCCGGGCTCTCCGAATGGAGAATTCCGCAAGGAAACCGATACGATGGATGTATGGTTTGACTCCGGTAGCTCTCATACCGGTGCTATGATGGAACGCGGACTGGGTTATCCTGCCGATCTGTATTTTGAGGGAAGCGATCAGTATCGCGGATGGTTTAACTCCTCTTTAATCATCGGTACGGCAGTGCACGGGCGTTCTCCTTACAAGCAGGTGCTGAGCCACGGCTTTGTTATGGATGGCAAGGGTGTGAAAATGAGCAAATCACAGTGGAACGCGGTAGCGCCGGGAGAAATTACGAAGAAATATGGCGCGGATATCCTGCGTCTGTGGGCGACAAGTGTTGATTATCAGGCAGACTGCAGTATGTCCGATGAGATTTTAAAGCAGATCAGCGAGCAGTATCGCAAGGTGCGCAATACGTTCCGTTTCATGCTTGCCAATGTCAATCCGGAAGAGGATTTCACAAGGGAAGACCTTGTAGCTATCCAGGATTTGCCAGAGCTTGATAAGTATATTCTGGTATTGCTGAATGAAGTGAATGAAAAGGCGATCAAGGCGTATAAGGAATATCGTTTTGCGGATATCACCAATATGCTGAGCAACCTGATGACAAATGAGCTGTCTGCGTATTATATGGATTATACGAAGGATATTCTGTATATCGAGAAAAAGGATTCCCCAAGACGCCGTCAGGTACAGACGGTGCTGTGGCATGCGGTCAATACCCTGGTACGACTGTGGGCACCAATCCTTGTGCATACCTGTGAGGAGGTCAATGATTTCTTCCATACAGAAGCGGAAAGTATCCATCTGGGAAGCTTTGCGCAGCCGCTGGATGTGCACAACGCAGATGCAATCAAAGCGGATATGGAACGCATGATGGCAATTCGTCAGGATATTTTCAAGGCGCTGGAGGAAGCACGTGCGGAAAAGGTGATCGGAAAATCTCTGGAAGCGCATGTTATCGTGAATGTGAGTGATGAAGACCGTGCATTGATTGAGAAGCTGTGCGGAAATCATTTCAACCAGTGGCTGATTGTTTCAAAGGTCAGCTTCTCCGTGGACAAATTGAAGCAGTATGAGGTTTGCGGCGTGGCGATTGAGAAGTGTGAAGGCAAGGTTTGTCCTAGATGCTGGAATATTACAGCATCCCATGCCGAGGACGGTCTTTGTGAGCGCTGTGCAGAGGTGTTGAAGTAGTCAGCGGCATAAGTTGCATAATGAGGAAATGATGAATGACAGATGAACAGCGGTTTGTCTGTCATTTTTCGTATTTTTATAAAAAGAGTTGTTGTTTTCTATGGAAAAGCCGTGTGAAATACAGTACAATAACGGAAGAGATGAAATGAAGGAAAGCCGCGTGAAAGCATGGCGGTTTAAACATAAGGAGCGCATTATGGAAATAACATCACTGACCAATGCAAAAGTAAAGCAGTGGGCGAAATACAAGGAGAAAAAGTATCGGGAAAAGGAACGCAGATTTCTGATTGAAGGGGAGCATCTGATCGAAGAGGCTGTACGGGCAAATCTGGTGGAGTGCATCATCGTTGAAAGAGAAAAACCGCATCCATTTCAGCAGTTTCCGGTGTATGAGGTCACGCCGGAAATTTTGCGGAAGCTGGAAAGCAGTGTTTCCGGTACCTGGATCATGGCGGTATGCCACATGCCGCAATACAGTGAGGCGGATTATGGGCAGCGGGTCATCGTACTGGATGATGTGCAGGATCCGGGAAATGTCGGAACGATCATTCGCACAGCGCTGTCCTTCGGATATGATGCTGTCCTGCTGTCTGCACACAGCTGCGATATTTATAATGAAAAGGTGATTCGTTCCACACAGGGGGCCTTGTTTCACATTCCGGTGATACGGGGGGATGTACATGCCATGCTGATGGAATTGAAGCAGCGGGGAAGCAGGATTCTTGCGACGTCTCTACACAATGCCTCAGCACTTCGTGAGGTGGCAGTACCTGAAGCATTTGCACTTGTTTTTGGTAATGAGGGAAAGGGCGTCAGCGAGGAGGTTCTGCGTCTGGCCGATACCCATGTGTTTATCGAGATGCACACCTTTGAATCCTTAAATGTTGCTGTAGCGGCAGGCATCTGCATGTATGCGTTTAAAAAGTGATACGGCTTATAAAAGTGGTGTCAAGGCAGAAAGAATATAAAATGAATATCACATTAGTATCACACGAAGTTTTGGTTTGAATGCTTATAAATGAAAAACGATATAAAAATTTGACAAAAAAAACTTTCCGTGTTTTTTCTATGCTATAATATAAATGTTAAGATTTTGGCAATACCAAAAGGGGCTTTTGTGAAAATATGGCTGAGTTTTCACACCTTTCATGTTTATGAACCTAATACATTGTAGAGTGGGGAATAGCATGATTCACAGGTGATGATGGATGCTTTTTTGCAGATACTGCATGGAAAACAGCTGATTTTGAAAATCACCTGTTTCATAAATTATAACTTGTGAAGTATTGCCTGCTGAAAAAAGGAGAAGAGAAAAATGAACGTTAAGAATTTGAAGAAGAACAAGAAGGGATTTACGCTGGTTGAAATCATCGTGGTTCTGGTTATCGTCGGTATCCTGATGGCGCTGGCTGTTATGAAGTATATCAATGAGGCAGCAGAAACGAAAGTGCAGTCTCAGGTAAGGGCAGGTTATGTTGCAGCACAGTCTTATGCGACAAGTCAAATTGGAGAAAATCCAGGTATTTCTAATGATGATTTGAAACAGAAAGTTAATAATGTTGATGCCATAAATGGCGAGTTAGGTCTTTCTAAAACCGGTGAAGGCGCTGCGGCTAAATATCCTGAAGGTGCTGTTGAAAGCATTGTGTGTGAATTGACAGATAAGAAAATAGACAGTTGTACTATTAAAGTAGTAGGCTCTAGTGATGAATATACTGCAACACAAACAGATATTAAGAAAAAACAATAGATTTGATTAAATATAAAGCCTCTTTCAAGAGGCTTTATATTTACATGTTAACCTAAAGAAAGATGGTGAGATAATGGACTCTTTAATATTACTACTATATCTATATGCATTCCTGATTGGAATCTGTATCACCAGCTTTTTAAACGTGGTAATATGGAGGCTTCCACAGGGCCTATCCTTTGTAAAGGGAAGATCCTTTTGCCCTGCATGCCATCATCAGCTGCAGTGGTATGACCTGTTTCCAGTGTTCAGCTATCTGTTTCTGAAAGGGAAATGCCGATACTGCGGTAGTAAGATTTCAGCACGTGAAACTATACTGGAGGTTCTTGGCGGCTGTATCGGGATGTTTTGTTTCTATACCTATGGCTTTTCCTGGGATACCATTCTTGTATTTGCGGTATTCATGATTCTTTTAACAATCACCATGATTGACTTTGATACTATGACAATACCAAATGGTCTAATTATCGCTTTAATTGTTCCTGTTGGCATTTTCACAGTATTACATCCGGAAACAGCATTTCTGTCAAGAATAATTGGCTTCTTCGTTATTAGTCTTCCGATGTATGTGCTGACGCTTCTGATTCCGGATTGCTTTGGTGGTGGAGATATCAAGCTGATTGCTGTAGCCGGCTTTCTGCTGGGGTGGAAGCTGACCCTTCTTGCATTTTTTATCTCCGTACTGATTGGCGGAAGCTATGCAGTTTATCTGCTTTTATCAAGGAAAACGGAAAGCGGTGCGCATATCGCCTTTGGCCCTTATTTGTGTGCAGGAATTATGGTGGCGTTCCTATATGGGGAAAATCTGATACAGGCTTATTTATCATTGTTTGGATTATAAAACTGGCTTGGAGGTAATACAGGTATGGCGGTTTATAAATATACGGCAAAGGATATAAATTCCAAAAGAATTACAGGCAAAATGGAGGTAAACAGCAGGAATGAGCTTGCTGCTTTTCTGCGTTCTAAGGAGCAGTATCTGATTGACTGTAAGGATGTGACAAATACACAGCAGAATACGTATAAACTGACGCTGAAGGAGCTGTCTGATTTTTCGCGCCAGCTGGGAGCAATGATTGGGTCCGGTGTCAGCCTGATACGTGCAATGTCTATCCTGGTGCAAAGAGAAAGCAAACCGAAAATCAAAAGTATTTACACGGATATGTACCGCAAGCTGCAGCAGGGACAGACCCTGTCTATGGCTATGGAATCTGAAGGCAAGGCATTTCCCGAGCTTATGATCAATATGTATCGAACCGGAGAAAGCAGCGGGCAGATGGAAAAGGTCGCTATGACGATGGCTTTGCAGTATGAAAAGGATGATCATATCAAACGAAAGATACGCAATGCCATGATCTATCCGATTATTCTGTTATGTGTGACTGTCTTTGTTATCATCGTTGTATTTACATGGATTATTCCAAGCTTCTCAAGCGTGTTTGAGGGAATGGATTTGCCGGTGATTACGAAAATTGTAAATGGTCTTTCGCAGATTATGATACATTACTGGTACTGGCTTCTCGTCGGTATTCTATGTATATTTGCATTGATTACAACGCTGCTTCGCATAGAAAGGGTGCGGTATCGTTTCGACAAAATGAAGCTGCGCATTCCCAAAATCGGTAAGCTGCTTTGCATTATCTATACAGCGCGTTTCGCAAGAAATATGTGTTCCCTGTATACAAGCGGTATTTCCATTATCAATGGTATGCAGATCATTCGTAATACCATAGGAAATAAATATATAGAATCACAATTCGATGGGGTCGTAAACATGGTGAGGAACGGAACCTCTCTGTCACAGAGCATACAGAAAATTGATGGATTTGATTCTAAGCTTGCAAGCTCCATTTATATAGGGGAAGAGAGCGGGCGTCTGGAGACGATGCTGACATCTCTGGCTGATGATTTTGATTATGAATCCGAGGCCGCATCTCAGCGTATGGTCACATTGCTGGAACCGGTTATGATTATAATTCTGGCGTTGATTGTATTGTGTGTTATGCTTGCAGTATTGCTTCCAATCTATCAGATGTATCAGAATCCAGCAAGTCTAAAGTAAAGGGAGAAGCTTATGGTAAAAGAATATGTATTATTTATATCATCACATGCTGTACAGATGATTTACGGATCATGTGATAAGAAAGATATGATAAAGGTAGAAGCGTTTCATGAATATCCTTTGGAAGAAGGAGCAATGATCAATGGTGTAATTACGGATGATACCTCCATCCTAGACATTTTGAAGGAGCTGCATGAAAACGGATTAAAGGAAACCAGACTCGTGATTGACAGCGGGCAGATTCTGGTGAAAAACATACGGGTTCCGCTGCTGTCAAAAAAGGAGCTGCTGAAGGTCGCAAAGGATGAATTATCTGATATTGATGGTAGCTATGAGGATTTGATTTATGATTACAGCGTTTTGCAGCCATCATTTGAAGAAGAAGAGAAAAAAGGCGGCGAAATTCTATGCTGTGCAGCAGAGAGGAAGCTGCTGACAAGCTACATAGAGCTGTTTGAAGCAGCTGGAATCAAGCTTAAAAGCGTTGATATATCCATCAATGCTCTCCATAAGCTGACACAGGAGCTGGCAGACTTAACAGGGAAAACGTATATCGTATCAGTTCTGGATGGCAATAATGTATCCTCTTATTTGTTTGAAAGGAACCATTATACCTTCTCGAATAGAACACGTCTGTTTTCAGAACGTGGGACACAGGCCTTTATTTCAGAAATGAACAGTAATATATCACAGCTCATACAGTTTAGTAAATCCAAGCAGAGTCCATACCCTGTGGAAAGAGCTTATTTTTGCGGTTTGGATGATGCGGAGGAGCTTATGGTGTTTGAAAGTATACGCAACAATCTGAATTTGCAGGCTGATCAATTTCCGGATTCTAAGATTGTCTATGTGACACAGGATTCCTATCACGATTTCCATTTGCATGATTATGTGTTTCCCGTAGGATGTCTAATCAGAAAGTGAGGTGAAGGAGATGTTTCAAAATGGATTGAGAAATAAAGATATTGATTTACTGAAGGTCTATAAACAGAAGAAAGAAGCTTCTCCTTATGCCAGTGCCCTGAAATATCTGGCTTTTCCCATTACTGCAGCAGTTATCCTGCTATCCTGGTTTGGTATCGTAACCTACCAGAATCATGCATTGGATTCTGATATTGCAGCAGCAAAGGCAGAATTAAAGCAGGTGCAGAAACAGATTGCAGAGGATCCGGATTTGGAGAAATACCAGTCCCTGCAGAAGGCGATGAATGATGTAGAGAAATATAAGACTCTGCATAAGGACATTCAGTCCTATCCGCAGCTGAGTCAGAATACATTTGATCAGATATTGATTGCTTCGGATGTGAATACCTCCATTGTATCCCTGTCTTATCAAAGAGAAACTCAGATTGTGACGCTGCAGGTGGAATCTCTTACATCCCAGGATACGGAACAATTCGTCAGAAGACTGAAAAAGAGTAAGACTTTTGAAGCTGTTGACTATGCGGGATATGCGCAATCAGAGAAAACGACAAAGACGGCAGAAACCAATGAGAAAGCGACAGAAAATGTAAATGACAATACAGAAAAAGATGCGGATACGAAAAGCGATTCAGAATCCGCAGCACAGCAGCTGCTGGATTTGTTAAATAAAACAAAGGAAACAAATGCACAAGCTAATAAACAGACGACGACGGTATATTCAGCTACTGTCCTCTGTAAACTGAAGTAGGTGAAGGTATGCAGACATTAACAAAGAGAGAGAAAATACTGCTGTATGTTTTATTATGTATTATCATTTTTGCCGGAGGGCTGTTTTGGATGCTATTGCCGGCTTTGGAAAAGCATACTACGCTGAAAGCTGATTATGATACTGCACAGCTGGAGCTGCAGTCAGCGAAAGCATCGATTATCAATTATGGCGATCTGGATAAGCAGCTGAAAGAGACCTCGGAGGAGTTAAAGAATATCAAGAATAAATTCTATGAAGAAATGAATAAGGAGGATGTTGATAATCTTATCACCTCTATGACGATTGAGCATGGCTTAACTCCTGTCAGCCTGAGTATTGCAGAAGCTGATAAGGAAGACATTGTGAGCTATACCGAATATCAGCTGCAGCAGAAAAAGGGGGCTTCTTCCAAGAGCAAGGACGGAGAACTGAAGGTTTATAATGTGAATCTGAGTGTGTCCGGTGCAATATCGGATGTTCAGACACTGGTGGATGATGTAAGGACGACAAAATCATTGAAGGTGTCGGGAATCACCTATTCTGAAGATGATGAGGAAATGACAACAACGATTACATTTAAGCTGTTTATGATCTAAATATAGAGAGGTGAGAATATGAGAAAAAATCAGAAGGGATCTGCATTGTTGTGGGCAATCACTGTCATCATGGTTTTGATGATAACCGTTGCGGCTGCACTGGGTATTTCATATTCTTACTATAACAGAAGTGTAAACAACAACAGCAAACGTCAGGCTTATCTGACGGCAAAGGGTGTTATTCAGAATATTGTTGAGAAAATTGAACTGGACAACAGTGATTATATCGCTATGATACCGGAAGAGGAAAACCAATCGACACCACTGAATATTGATATTCCGGAAGCATCTAAGATTGGGAAGGTGACAGAAGCGAAAATTTCCCGTGTCAAAGTGGATAAGGATAAAGATATCCGTGGTAAAATTACGATATCGGTTACTGTAGATTATGCAGAGCAGAAGGAAACTGTGAATGCCGATATGCAGCTGGGAAGAACCGGTGATTTAAAAAAATGGCAGCTATTAAAATACTATAAGGGACAGGGTGCTGAGGTACAGGAAAATATCAATATCAAGAATGCGAAGATTATGATGTCGCATTTAACACCTCTATACGAAGCAGCATGTACAAGTAATCAAGCAATGCAGGAATATGTGAAAAGCGATTCTGAAATATATGAACGAATGATCGCAGAGTATGAATCATGGAAAAATTATGCAAATAATGGATATTATAGTAATGATCGTATGAGAGAATATATATATACTGGTATTTATAAAAAAGCATTACCTGTATTTGATGTTTCTGCAGCTGGAAACCTGCCGGATCATATGAAGTCAATTCCTTTATATATGAAAACATTCTGTACAAATGGTAAGAAAACATCATTGATATACGCAAATACAGAATCAAATATGAAATCAGGTGATTGGAGAGCGTATTTGGTGTTTGATATTGAAACAGGGCACTGGTATGATGTTACGAATGCCAAAGGAGAGCCATATAATGGATTGACGCTATTGAATTATAGCCAAGATAAAGGAGAAACAGCTTCAGATGAAGTTGTTAAATGGGAAAATTTCAAAAAAACGTATTTTATACCAGAACGATGTGTTGATTAAAGGAAGAGGTGATGGAAATGAATAAAAGAGGTATGACTTTAATTGAAATGATTGCAGCTCTAGCGATTCTTTCCATCGCCAGTTTGACGCTATTCGGAGGATTTTCCGCAGTATTGCGAATTATGGGGAATTCAAGCACAATTAAAAACAACAGCGATATGCTTCTTTCCTATGCAGAAAAAACAATGAAAAACGATGTGGTGGAGAATATTCAAATACATACAAGCAGTGTAACCTATACGATTTCATCAGATCAGGGGAGTGTGCCGGTTACTAGAAATATATCCATATTGAACGTAAAAGACGATGACAAGGTACATTTAAAGGCACTGGAGGAACCAGGCAATCAGGAAAAAGTAAAGGATACATCGGTTTATAAGGAATTTAAGTCTAATCTGGATGAATTTTATCAATCGATAAAGAAAGCGAAAGAAGAACACGAAGTTATGGAAAGCGGAAATTCATATAACGCTTCTTTGAAAAAAGTGCATATTCTGATGTCATCTAAATGGATGCAATTTCCAAAAGAACTTCTTCCGAATAGCTATCGTTCAAAGCTGGGAGCACAGGATGTTTATGTATTTCCATATTATCCGTGGGAAATAACAAAAGGTGAGTTACAACATGAACATGGAGGTCTCTTGATCATGTTAAATCAAAGAGATAGGTTGGTGGATACAAGTATAGATTTTGATGATTATCTCTATATAATTTATGACTATGATAATGATCGATGGTATTATTGTGATCAGGATGCTTATAGAATTAAAGTTGCTTTTTCTTCATCGGATGGGAAAGTGCTGTATGATGTTAAAAATAACGGTTATATCAAGTCTTGGTCAGATATGAAAGATATTGTTAAGAATCCTAAAAATGGGTGGAAAGTCCTGGATATCCATGCAGAATTTAATAGAGATAATACAGACTCCATGTGGAAAAATGTAAGCTAATGATAGAAGGGAGGCGGCAGGGATGCACTTAGATAAAAAAGGTATGACGTTGATTGAAGTAATCGTTATTCTACTGCTGTCCTCTATTCTGATGGTCATAGCAGGTGGCTTGCTTTTAAATAGTATGGGGTATTTTAATCATACCGCACAGAGTAATTATGAGAAACAGGCGGTAGATGCTATTTCATCCTATGTGAGAGGGCAATTGATTTATGCGAATGAAGTGCAGATTGCCACGCAAAAGCCAGATCAATCCGATGATTGGCATTGGATTTCAGTCAATGACGATCATCGCCTGATGAAGGATGATACAACCGTATATAATGAAGATTTTTATAGAGGGAGAAAACTGAAAATAACTGCAAAATGCTATAGTGATAATTATCGCTTAGATCTATCCTTTGCATTTACTGATGATAATAAGCAGGCTTACAAAACCGCCGCTACTTTGGAACTGGTTAATATAAGAGCAAAGGATAAGAGGGGGGAAGCGATTGTTAACACAGGAATAAAGGGTAGACAGGTAGATATTACAGATCACAATAGCACAGAGGCAGGATATAAAATTTACTATAAGGTTAACGGCTCTCTACATATTGAGGATGATCCCGACTATGAATATCCGGATATTGATTATGATGATCCTTCATTTGAAGGTACCGTATACGATGAATTAAAATGCAAAGATGAAGCGGTTACCAAACCCGGTGAGGCAGGAAATAATAAGGGGACATGGCTTGCAAGCCATGATTATAAAAAGGGTGAGTTTGTTGACTATCTGGGCGTTACATATCGCGCAGTAAAGGATGCGAAAAGTGGAAATAATCCTTTTGATAATGATGGAAATGCATGGAAGCCGGTTAATCCTCCATATTGGGTTAAAGGAGCCAGCTATGAAGCAAAGGATGTTGTTATATACCAAATTACGAACGTATATTATCAAGCTACAGCGGATATCAATAACAGTAATGAATCACCGGATAATGAAAATAAAAAATGGCATAAATTAAGTTCCACAGAATTGAAAGAGATTATTGAAGAACATAAGCATAAGGATTTTTGTGAAGTTGATGAGAAGGAAGAAGGCGATTGGACTGTTGGCGGTGAGAAAGAACGTTGTGGTACTACTGATAATATAAAAGGTGTTTGGCAGATAGGTCAATACTACAAAGCAGGTACAATTATTGAATACCCAGAAGATTCTAATATCTGGTATAGAGTAACGAGTCATGCAGGGATTACATCAGATGCGGGGAATCCGCCAGATAGAATAGGGACATATCTTTATAAAAAATTGAAAGTGGATTATGATGATCAATCTACATATTTTCCAGGTGATATTATCAAATTCACAGATGGTAAATTTTATCAAGCTTATCAATTACGATTTATCACTCCAGGTTATTCTCCAGCAACAGCTCCTGGTTTATGGTCTAATGGATACGATAGTGTTGATGATTTGATAAGTGATACGGGTTACAAACCAAAATGTGATTTATCATGGTAAATAAAGGGAGCGTGTTTTATGAAAAACATACCAATAGGTGAAGTGCTGAAGGATTACGGCTACATCAATGAAGAACAGCTGCAGCGGGCTCTTGCAGAACAGAAAAAAGATCGTTCCAAGCGTCTTGGGCAGCATTTGATTGATTTAGGCTTTATCAGTGAGAACCAGATGCTGAAGGCACTGAGTGATAAACTGAATGAGCCGATGGTTGATTTGAACGAAGAAAAAATTGAAGTGGATGCTGTTGCAAAAATACCGAAGACACTGGCACAGAAATATAATCTGATCGCCATCAGTGAAAACAATGGACGCCTGACGGTGGTAACAAGTGATCCGTTGAATTTCTACGGAATCGAGGATGTTCGTCTGGTAACCGGCATGAACATCTCCGTATGTCTGTGTGAAAAGGCAGCAATCGATCGCGCCATTGATTATTACTATGCGGAAATCAAAGCCAGAGAGGCCGCTAATGTGGCAAATGAAAACGTTGTATCCTTTGAATTTGATGATACCGAGCTTTACAATTCCGAAGAGGATGATACACCGGTTGTTAAGCTGTTTAACAGTCTTTTGACAAGAGGCTACAATGCCAATGCCAGTGATATCCACATAGAACCGTTTGAGGATAAGACCATGGTTCGTATGCGTATTGACGGTATGATTGTGGATTATGTGCAGCTTGCTAAAAATCTACATCAGTCGCTGATCGTCCGCATTAAAATTGTAAGCAATATGGATATCGCCGAGAAACGCGTTCCGCAGGACGGACACTTTCTGACAACGATTGAGGGAATCCGTATGAATCTTCGTGTATCTGTGATTCCAACTGTATATGGTGAAAAGGCTGTTTTGCGTTTTCTGAACAGTAATACACCGATTCTGAATGAAAAGCAGTACGGCATGAATGCGGATAATTATGCGAAAATGTGCCGTATGATGGAGATGCCGCATGGTATCATTTATATTACTGGGCCTACCGGTAGCGGTAAAACAACAACCCTGTATATGATTCTGGAAACGCTGGCAAAACGTCAGGTGAACATCGCAACCATTGAGGATCCGGTGGAGAAGAATATCGAACGTGTGAATCAGATGCAGATCAATACCATGGCGGGACTGACCTTTGAGCGTGGATTGCGGGCACTGCTGCGACAGGATCCGGATATTATTCTGGTTGGAGAAACACGTGATGCAGAGACGGCATCCATTTCCGTACGTGCAGCCATAACCGGCCATCTGGTACTGAGCTCCCTGCACACCAACGATGCAATCAGCTCGATTGTACGTCTGGAGGATATGGGGATTGAACCGTATCTGATAGCAAACTCACTGGTGGGGAGTGTTTCTCAACGTTTGGTCCGTACAATCTGCCCGCATTGCAGAGAAAAGCTGAAAACGACACAGCTGGAACGTCAGGTGCTGGGAAAAGAAATAGAATATGTCTATCGGGGAGCCGGTTGTCATCACTGTAACCAGACAGGCTATAAGGGAAGAACAGCCGTACATGAGATCATACTGATTGATAAGGAAATGCGGAGAATGATTTCCTCTCATAAGGATATTGATGATATTTATGCGTATGTGAAAAAATCACAGCAGCTGCATACCCTGAGGGATGAGGCTGTAGAGCTTGTGATCAATGGACAGACAACGATGGATGAGCTGTACAAGATTACGGCTTATAGCGATTAGGAGGCTTGTTTATGAATGAATTACTGGAAAGTATGATTGCTTATGCCAGAGAGCACGGGTGCAGTGATATCCATCTCAATGTTGGAGGACCTGCCATGATTCGAAGGAATGGTATCCTGCAGGAGTATCCGGCGTTTATCAATGATACACAGACCACAGAGATGATTCTCTCTATGGTGGATGATCGATGGATGGAGGATTTTAAGCAGGGGAAGGATTTGGACTTCACCTATGTCAGTCGCGGAGAAAATCGGCAAAGGGTGAATGTATACCGACAGCAGGATAAGCTGTGTGCAGCGATACGAATCATCAATAATACGATTCTGACACTGGATGAGCTGTTAATGCCGGATATTCTGAAGCAGCTTGCCATGGAGCCGCGCGGTCTGGTGCTGGTGACCGGACCTACCGGTAGTGGTAAATCAACAACACTGGCAGCTGTTATGGATTTTATCAATGAACGTAGAAATTGTCATATCCTTACGATTGAGGATCCGGTGGAATATGTGTATCAGCGTAAGCAGGCCCTCATCCATCAGCGCGAAATCGGTCGGGATGTGGATAGCTTTGATACGGCGCTTCGCAGTGCAATGCGTGAGGATCCGGATGTCATCCTTGTAGGAGAGATGCGAGACTATGAAACAATCGCAGCGGTTGTAACGCTGGCGGAAACCGGGCATCTGGTGTTCTCTACTCTGCATACCATCGGAGCAGCAAAGACGATTGACCGTATCATCGACGTATTCCCGCCACATCGTCAGGAACAGATCCGTATGCAGGTTTCCGGTATACTGAAAGCTGTAATTACGCAGCAGCTGCTTCCAAAAAGCGATTCCAGCGGCCGCGTTGCTGCGTTGGAGGTTATGATCGGGACAGATGCAATCAGCAGCATGATTCGTGAGAACAAGGTACATCAGATCAATTCCATTATACAAACCGGTATGCGCGAGGGAATGCAGTCATTGAACTTTGCTTTGGCACGTTTGGTGAGAAATGGTATGGTAACAAGAGAAACAGCAGAGAAATACAGCGATGATCCACAGGAGCTGAAGCAGTATCTGCAATAGAAATCGGTTGCAGCAGAACAAAATAAAAATCAGACTTGTAAACAAAGTGCAAGTTCTGTATAATAATAAAAGAAAACGTTGAGCAGGAGTAGTAATTTGGACACCGCAGGACAGGGAGAGCTGATGACGCACTGAGAGTCGGCACACTGCAGGCCCTTATGAATTCACCTGTGAGTGGGTTTAATACACCCCCGTTCCATGACGGTTATCCATGACAGAAAGTAAGTGTGTCGCATGACGAAACAGGATGGTACCGCCCGCAAGGGTTCCTGTGTCTTGTGGCTTTTTTTATAAGCAGAAAGGAAGTTGAATATGGAAAAGCTAACGAGTATCAAAGAAGAAGGTCTTACCCGGATTGAAGCATGTGAAGACCTTGCCCAGCTACAGCAGCTGCGTGTGCTGTACCTTGGTAAAAAGGGTCCGATTCAGGAAGTGATGAAATCCATGAAGGATTTACCAAAGGAAGAGCGTCCGGCGTTTGGACAGCAGGTGAACGAGGTTAAAACCCTGTTTGCGAATGCGATTGAAGAGCGTAGGGCAGTTTTGGAAGTCGCGGAGATGGAAAAGAAAATCGAAGAAGAAAAAATCGATATCACCCTTTCCGGTCAGAAGCCGAATCTGGGAAATGCACATCCGCTCATGATCGTCCAGCAGGAAATGGAGGATTTATTCATCGGTTTGGGCTACACGGTAGAGGAAGGCCCGGAAGTGGAGATGGATCTTTATAACTTTGAACGTGCCAATATACCAAAGGATCATCCGGCTCGGGATATGCAGGACACCTTCTACATCAATGCAGAAGAGCTGCTGCGTACACATACAACAGCGATTCAGACACGTCAGCTGGAAAAATTTGCCCAGGAAGGCAAGGAGCTGATCAAGGTCATCTGCCCGGGGAAGGTATATCGCCGGGATGATGACGATGCAACACATTCCCACCAGTTTATGCAGTGCGAGGGGCTGGTTGTTGGAGAACACATCACCCTGTCTGATTTAAAGGGAACGCTGCAGTTTTTGGCGCAGAAGATGTTTGGAGAGGAACGTGTGATTCGTTTCCGCCCAAGCTATTTCCAGTTTACAGAGCCAAGCGTTGAGGTTGACGTCAGCTGTCATGTATGCGGCGGTAAGGGCTGCCCTGTCTGCAAGGGGACTGGCTGGATTGAAATTCTGGGTGCCGGTATGGTGCATCCCAATGTCCTGACGATGGCAGGCTATGATGCGGAAAAGCTGAGCGGCTTTGCGTTTGGTATCGGGATTGAACGTGTGGCGATGCTGAAATACGGAATTACGGATATCCGTAATTTCTATACGAATGACATTCGTTTCTTGAAGACATTCAACCGGTTTGAGTAGGAGGATCTGATATGAATATAAGTAAGAAATGGTTAAGCCAGTATATGGACTTATCCGATATGCGTATTGAGGAAATTGCGGATAAGATTACTTCTGCCGGTCTTGAGGTAGAGGGCATTGAAAAAATGAGTCAGGGGAGCAATCTGGTCATCGGCAAGGTGATAAGCTGTGAGGATCATCCGGACTCCGATCACCTGCATGTATGTCAGGTTGACCTTGGGGATAAAATTGAACAAATCGTATGCGGTGCACCCAATGTAGCGGCCGGACAAAAGGTGATTGTGGCTCGTG
>ERZ781275.700-NODE-700-length-33617-cov-3.323461_pt1 | contig 33617 bp, 27 predicted proteins | sample MGYA00375853_ERZ781275 | MGnify/ENA primary metagenome ERZ781275 (study PRJEB29790, sample SAMN03653691) | human gut metagenome | host: Homo sapiens | place: USA: Dallas, Texas | collected 2012-07-23 | study: EMG produced TPA metagenomics assembly of the Gut...
TATCAAGGGGTTCTTCAGGCTGGGGTGGCCCGCTGGTGATCCAGCCAACCGAAAAGCGTAATAAAATTGTATCTGTTACAGGTGGCGGTATCGACCCGCTCACTAAAAGAATCGCTGAGCTGACAGGAGCGACTGCTGTTGATGGCTTCTCAACAGGTGTTCCTGATGATGAATTTGCATGCGTTGTCATTGACTGCGGCGGTACAGCCCGATGCGGTGTTTACCCTAAAAAGCAGATACCGACCATTAACATCACTTCAGTAGGACAGAGCGGTCCGCTGGCTAAATTTATCACCGAAGATATCTATGTATCGGGGGTAAAGCCTGAGACCATTCAGCTGGCCGATGGCTCTGAAGCACCAATTGCCACTGAAAAAACCATACAACAGGAAAAACAGAAGAAAGAAGAAAGCAAAAATAAGAAAAGCGATAAGGGTGACAAGAAAGAAAGCATTATCGTACGTCTTGGTAAAGGTGTTGGCGGCGTTGTTGGCAAATTCTTTCAGGCAGGCCGTGACACCATCGATATGGTTATCCGTAATATCCTTCCTTTTATGGCCTTTGTTGCCATGCTTATCGGGATTATCCAAGGAACCGGTCTTGGCGACTGGATCGCAAACACCATTTCACCGCTTGCAAATACACTGCCAGGCTTGTTGGTTATCTGTATTATCTGCGCCATACCAATTATTTCCCCAATTATCGGACCAGGCGCTGTCATTGCTCAGGTAGTCGGTGTTTTAATTGGTCAGCAGATTGGTGTAGGCGCCATCAATCCTTCACTGGCATTGCCAGCACTCTTTGCCATTGACGCACAGGTAGGCTGTGATTTTGTACCAGTCGGCCTTTCCCTTGGTGAAGCAGAGCCGGAAACCATTGATGCCGGTGTACCAGCCGTACTGTTTGAGCGCTTGATCACAGGCCCTGTGGCTGTTCTGATCGCTTATGCTTTCAGTATTGGTTTATATTAAAAGGCAGAGATGAAATGGACTATAAAAGCACTGTAACAACCATTGGGCCGCTGGTAGAGGAAATGGCGGAAGAAGGAAATTTTATAATCGTATTTAATGAAAATGCACCAGAATCTCTTGCAGAGATGTCTGTTCTTCACACTATCTGTGATATGGATCAGGAAATTAAGCCAGGAGATGTGGTCATTTTTGGAAACAACCAATATATTGTTACCGCAGTGGGTGAGGAAGCAAACCACACTTTAAAAGCGATGGGGCACTGCTCTTTTAAATTTACAGGCCAAGAGGCTGTGGAACTTCCTGGACAGATTGAACTGTCTGGCGGTGATCTGCCAGAAATAAAGCCTGGAGATCAGTTTGAAATTCTATTCACTTAATATGACAGTGGAGAGCAGACTCATTAAGCTGTCGGATAAAAATCGTTCAACAAATTTTTAATATAGAAAGAGGTATTTAAAATGATTAACATGATGTACAAGCTTCAGAAGTTGGAAGACGAAGGTAAACCAATTAAGGCCAGTATCGTTGGCGCAGGCCAGATGGGCTGCGGTATGGCCGCTCAGATGACAGTTATGAAAGGGATGGATCCGGTAGTTGTGGTTGACGTTGTGCTTGAAAATGCAAAACGTGCGTATCTGGATTCCGGTTATAAAGAAGGCGAAGACTTTGTAGAAGCGGAAACAGTTGAAGAAGCTAATAAGCTTCTGGCAGAAGGCAAGTTTATTGTTACAAAAAATAATGAAATCGCAACAAAATGTGACATTATCGATTGTGCTGTCGACGCAACCGGCGTGCCGGAAGTTGGTGCCAAGGTTGCAATGGACGCCATCAACGCCGGTAAACATATCTGTATGTTAAATGTTGAAACTGACGTGTGCATCGGCCATCTTTTATATAAACTGGCCAACAACGCAGGTGTTGTCTACACTGGTTCCGCAGGAGACGAACCAGGTGCTGTTGTTGAAATGTATGATTATGCAAAAGGCCTCGGATTTGATGTCAAGGTTGTTGGTAAAGGTAAAAACAATCCTCTGGCTCTGGAGTGCACACCAGAAACCGTTGCAGAAATCGCAAAAGAGAAAGGCGCTTCTCCAAAAATGATTTGTGCCTTCAAGGATGGCACTAAAACCATGGTCGAGATGACTGCAATGGCCAATGCCACAGGCTTTGTACCAGATGTTACCGGTGCACATGGCGCCGAAAGCGATGTTGCCCACCTGAATGATGTGTTAAGCCTTAAGAGCGAAGGACGCGGTGGTGTGTTAGACAATTATGGTGTCATTGAATATATCAATGGCGTGGCGCCTGGTGTGTTTGTAATTATCGGAACAGATCAGCCGGATATTGCTGCAGAGCTGACTTATCTGAGTATGGGGCCTGGACCAAATTATACACTGTACCGTCCGTATCACTTAACTTCTTTAGAAACACCAATGTCTGTAGCAAAGGCCTGCATAGATCATGAACCGACGATTGTACCGCGCTGCGGCCGTGTGGCTGAAACCATTGCTGTCGCTAAAAAGGATATGAAAGCTGGAGAAATGCTGGATGGCATCGGCGGGTATACCATTCGGGGAACCTTCATGGCTGCCTCAGAAGCCGACAGACAGAACGCACTGCCGATGGGGCTTGTCGACAAAAAAACACAGCTGGTCCATGATAAAAAGGCCGGTGAAGTGATTACCTATGACGATGTTGTACTGAACAATGATAACCTGATTGTACAACTGCGCAAATTACAGGACGAATTATTTATCTAACCTTTACCCCTTGCCTGGACAGGATGTGGAGACAGCAAGCACTTCACACTTGTCTGGGCACTTTTTAAAAAAGGAGAAAACAAAATGCATACACAAAAACTGACGGTCGTTAACCCTACCGGCCTGCACGCGCGTCCAGCAGCAGAGTTCTGTAAGATCGCTGGGACCTATCAATCAAAAATTAGCCTTAAACGCCTGGGAGAAAACGAAAAAGAAGGAAACGGAAAGTCTGTGATCGCTGTTATGGCTATGGGACTGCCAAAAGGCTGTGAGATCGAAATCAGCGCAGAAGGCGAGGATGAATACGCAGCGGTTGAGGCTCTGGCAGAGTTAGTCAGAGGCGGATTTGGTGAAATATAAACAAGTAACGCCGTTAAACAGAAAGTTTTGTTTGACGGCTTTTTTATTTTCAGGTCAATTTTAGGATATGTGATATAATTAAAAATACAATATTAAATTCGAAAGGGTGAAGGATCATGCAGAAAGTTTATGATTTTTTGAAAAAGTGTAACACCTACTATCTGGCTACAACAGATGGTGACCAGCCAAGGGTTCGCCCGTTTGGGACGATTGATCTTTTTGATGGCAAGCTCTATATTCAGACAGGAAAAGTAAAGGACGTTTCAAAGCAGATATTGAAAAATCCCAAAATAGAGATATGTGCTTTTGACGGTCAAAAATGGCTGAGAGTACAGGCGATTGCTGTAGAAGATGGCCGTGTGGAGGCCAGACAGCATATGCTAGACGGTTATCCAGAGTTGCAGAATATGTATTCTGCGACTGATGACAATACCCAGGTGTTTTACCTGAAAGACGCTACTGCGACATTCTCCTCATTTACGGAAGAACCGGAGATCATTACATTTTAATCAGCAAAAGCCCAGACCAGTAAAAACCGGTTCTGGGCTTTATTGTATTTTTCTAGCTGCTTTATTTACATTCAAAAGCTGCTAAGATATAATGAACTATAAAGATGAGGTGATTAAAAATGTTAGAGGCACTTGTATCCTTTTTTATTGAGCTGGATGAAGATAAGGTTGTTATAACCATACAACGTCTGATAAAGGCGGGAATCGAAAAGAAAAAAGTCGTGGAAGCACTGAATAAGGCTTTGGATATCATCGGAAAAAAGTACGAGACTGGTGAGTATACTTTATCGGATTTAATGATGGCGGGTATCCTCTATGAACAGGTAATGGAGATGGATTGTATTGATATTTCAAAATCCATTGAAAAGTCAGCGTTGAAAAATGGGATGATCGTTATTGGAACGATTGAGAGTGATATGCACGATATTGGAAAATCACTGTTTAAAAGTGTTGCATCCACTTCGGGGTTCCAGGTTATTGATCTTGGCGTGAATGTAAAGCCTGAAGTTTTCTGCCAGAAGATAAAAGAGCTTAACCCCGACATTGTGGGGATCAGCGCGGTGCTTACTGGTGCGATCAGCCATCTGCGGAAAGCAATTGACGCCATTACACAGCAGGGGCTGAGAGAACAGGTGAAGATTATTATTGGCGGTAGCGTAGTGGATGCCGCTGTCTGTAAGGAAGTAGGCGCAGACGGTTTTACGGATGATGCGATTCAGGGTGTCGAAATATGTCAAAAGTGGATGAACAGTGATGGGTGAATATACAAAGTATACGGAAATTATAGAGAACATTAAACAGAAGATACAAAGTAATATTTATAAGTCGAATGAACTGCTTCCCTCAGAAAAGGAGCTGTGTACTGAGTACAGTGTAAGCCGGCGAACCGTCCGGAGAGCGATTATGGAGCTTGTGGAGGATGGTTATTTATATACAGTCCCGGGAAAAGGGACCTTTGTACATGTTTTAAACAAGGATAATTATGAAGTTAACTTTAGACTTGAAGATATTATCTGTAAGGGATTTGATAAGTCAGAGCTATATGAAGCCACTATTCTTTCGCCGGATGTCTACCTTGTTTATAATTTGCAGGTGGCACCGACAGATAAGGTTTTGCGAATTCAGTCCCAGCTAAAAAGAGGCGATCAGATTGTGGCTTTTGATGTTAAAAATATCCCGTATTTCTTGGGAATCCCCCTGAAGGAAGAAAATCTGAATTATAATAGTTTGAGAGATATCTTGAAAAATAAAATTTCTCAGTATGAAATGACAGAGGAAATCTATTTGACCTCAATAATGGCGGATGATTTTTTATGTAGCGTTATGCAGGTGGAAGCTTCAGAGCCTTTGATGGTTTTGGATATTATCATCCGTGACCGTGATAAAATCCCATTGGGATGGAATAAAATTTATATAAAATGGAATGAAAGTGAAATTAAAGGGGTATCGGTTTGACAGTGAACAATCATTTTACAGCCTATGAGCTTATTGCAAGTGATATCCGTGAAAAAATTGAAGAAAATATTTTTAAACCTGAGCAGCGTCTGCCCTCGGTACTTGAGCTATGCAGTGAATATAATGCCAGCGATTCTACGATTCGAAAAAGTCTGGATATTTTGAAAAAAGAAGGCTATATTTACAGCAAAAAACGCGTTGGTGTTTTTGTAAGTTCTATTGAGGAAAAACGCTTTATTCTTAAGTTTAATGAATTCAGCAATTTAAAAGAGCCAGTCACGGCTTCTAAACTGTTAATGTTTAAGAAAGGACCAGATAATAAAGAAGCAAAGGACACGAGATTTTACCATAAAAAATATATTGAGTGTCATCGTATTTACGAAGCGGGAGCGTTTCCGGTGTTGTATAAAGTCGATTATATTCTGTACAATGCTCATATGCGCCTGGAAAGTATTAATGCTGAAAAATGGATGGGAGAGATGGATCTTGTGATGGACAGCCCTGCAATTTATAAACAACTTGCATTGAGAATCGAGATGGGTGAAGAGAAAATTCGCCAAGCTATGGTTTTGGCAGAAGAGAGTATCCTTTATAAAATCAGGCGTGAATATTACACTGAAAAGAAGTCATTTGTGGGTTTGAGCGAAATTTATGTCGCAAATCATGACTTAAAACTACAGATTCATGAAAAATAGGGTTGACAGAAATGTTAAATCTTGATATATTCTATGTGTAATATGTACAACATAAAAAAACAAACACGATTTAATGTGTTTGTTTTTTTGAAAGCTTTCTGTGTGCTACATGTACAACTTAATATCGCGATGTTTTAAAAAATGATTTTATTTTAAAGGAGGGCTCTTTGACAAATCGATTATAATAGTTGTTGAAGGGGAGACTATGAAACCATACGAACGATTTATTTCTAAGAAGAATATTCAGACGATTCACGAAGAAAGTGTAAAAATTTTAAGTGAAATCGGAGTTAAATTTGAACATGAAAGGGCTATTGAACTTTTTAAAAAGCATGGCGCAAAGGTTGATGGGGATATTGTTTTTATTGACGAAGCTCTGTTAAACAATTCTTTGGAAAAGGTGCCGGAAAGTTTTGAAGTGAATATAGGCGATGGCAAGACCATCAATCTTGGCGGAGGATCGAAGGTACGCATGCCGGCAATGGGAAATATTTATATTTCAGAAAAAGGTAAAATACGCAAGATGGATAATAAGGACACCATTAATCAATTCAAACTTGCGGATACCAGCCCGGTCGTCAATGTCGGTTATCTAAATTATCTTCCAGATTTAAAAGGATTCACAACAGAGCAAAAAATGTTTTATTTGATTGCTATGTCTCTGAAGTATTGTAACCAGCGCAATATTATGTTAAAGGTGGATACCTTCCACATGCCTGAGAACCGTTCGGTTCGCGAGGTTACTCAGGAAGGCTACCAGCTTGTCAAGCGATTTTATGGCATTGATGGGTACGTAGCCCTTGGCGATATTAACCCGATTTCGCCATTAACATATGACCATGATCCCATTGAAAAGCTATTAGGTATCTGTGCAGAAAACCAGCCAATCTGGATTTGTCCATGCGCTATGCCGATGATGACTGCACCGGCATCGGTTGCTTCAATGGTTGCGCAGACAAATGCCGAGATTCTAGCAGGATTGACGCTTATACAGCTCATTAATCCTGGAACGCCAGTTTTATATGGAAATACTTCAGGCTCGACAAACCTTCGTACCATTCAGCTAAGTATTGGTGCGCCAGAGACCGCGCTTGTCAGCTATGCCACAGCAGGGCTTGCTGAATATTATAACCTGCCATTCAGAACTGGTGGCGGTTTGAGTGACGCTAAGGATATGGATATGCAGGCCGGCTTAGAATCAATGCTGATGATTCAGACAACAGAAGAGTGCAATCCTGATTTGGTCATGCACAGCTGTGGTACGATTGGATCATTCAATGTCATTAGCTTTGAAAAATTTTTGGTAGATGAGGAAATTTGGGATTATGTCAGGCGCCTAATAAAAGGCGTGGATACCAATGAAAAGAAACTTTGTTTCAAAGATCTTCAAAAAGCCGGGCCGCGTGGAACCTTTGTAACTGGAAGAACACCGAAAATGTATCGGGAAGAGTTTGTTTTACCTAAATATCTGAATAAGGACGACCCCAATCAATGGCAGGCACAGGGAGGGACACCGCTGCGTGATACTCTTGAAGAAGCTGTTAGAAGCCGTATTGACAGCTATAGTCCGCCGGAGATGACCAAAGAACAAAATGAGCTTTTAATGCCATATCTGCCAGAAGCTTATAAGGAAAGAATTTAACAGGACAAAGAGGTTAAGTATGTGCGCTGAAAAAAATTACTTTGAAAAAAATGGGAACCTTCATGAAGAGTCAAAAGCTCTTTTGAAGAAAAACGGTCTGCCATTAGAAGATACAAAATTGGCAGACTGGTTTAGAAAAAGAGGGTTTACAGTAGAGGAAGGAAGAATAAAGTTTAAGGATTACGAAATTGAGCATGCTCTCAAATTATGCCCGTCGGTGATCCAGCTGAAAACAGATGCCTCTGACTTAGCCATTGGAGGATTAAAAAAATATTATGGATTTACAGGTACACCAAAATTATTTTTAAACAACAACGCACATACTTTTCATAAAGAAGATGGTATTGATATTTTTAAGCTGGTCGATACCAGCCGTATCATTGATTTTTTAGCGTGTTATCCTTGGTTTTCAAGTCATTGGGACCAAGTCGAACAAATAGCTTTTTTACTTAAATACAGCAATAACCCCTTGGTTGTTTTTCCAGGAAGATGTGATAATAAAACGGGTTTGTATGAATCACTCAAATTCATTGGGGACTATTTTGAACAAAGAAATGAGTACCAGCTGGCTGTTCCATTGGAGGTCTATGACGACAGAGCTGTTACGTGGAGACAGATGGAGTGTTTGGACTGTATAACCGGGTTTCACCAGGCAGTTTTATTGAGAATTCACAGCACTGTAAAAAAGAATGAGTTGATAACAGAAGAAGCGCTTTGTGCCCGGATTAATACTGTAGCTCTGGGTTACTGCTGTATTATTCAAAGGCTTTTTGCAGGACATGCTGTGATCTTTACATTATCTAACCAGATATCCTGCAGTCATAGTAGTAAAGGAATTGTAAACATTGCGAGTAAAAATATTTTAAGGATGGCAGCGCAGGTGTGGAGGTATTACCAAGTGCCGTTTATGATGAATAATCTTCCTTTTAGGGCACAGAAGATGGATGCTGTTGCTGGTATTGAAGCCATGACGCATTACCGGGAGATGTTTGACGATCTTCAAAGCGATATGATGGGATTCTCATTGGGCAGTCTTGATCATGAGAAAATATTTAGTCTTGAAAAGTATCTGATAGATGAAGAAATTATTGAAATGTTGGCGCGATTGTACCGTGGAATAGATTGCTCAGAGGAAACAAGCTGTTATGATGCTATAAAGAATGCCGGCCCCAGAGGAAGCTACTTTAACACCCGTATGCTTAAAGTTATTAAAAAAGAATTTTATGACAGCCGTTATCTAAATAAAGAATCACTTGGAAATTGGCGTTCCGAGACTGAACAGGATTTGATCGGTTATGTGGGGAAAGCTGTTCAAAAAAGATTGAATACTTATGTCCCACCAGAGGTTACGAGAGAAAAAAGAATACTTTTGGACAAATACCTGAGAGATGAGGACAATTGTATGACTCAATTTCAGAATATAAAAATTTAGAGGAGAAAATTATGGAATTATCAAAAGGGAAGAGGAATTTTCTGGTTGTATTGATCAGTTTTATGGTCGGGATTATTTACTTTATTCCATACATTCGTTTTACGTTTTATGATCAAACAATTGCTGCGTTTCAGCTTACCAATATGGAGCTTGGCAATTTAGGGGCGGTCTACGGACTTGTTGCGTTGTTTTGTTATCCAATTAGCGGTTTTTTGGCAGAAAAGTTTAGTCCTAAATTTTTATTGGCGGCGTCTTTTGTCGGAACAGCGGCGATGACTTTCTGGCAGGCAAGTTTTCCAAGCTATGGTGCATTGCTTGTTATCTATGTATTGTTTGCTTTTTTTACAACTGCAACACTGTGGTCGCCATATATTGCGGTATTAAGAAATCTTGGGACTGAAGAAGAACAAGGCAAGCTTTTTGGGATCAGTGAGGCTATGCGCGGTATTGTCTCTACGGTAACCGGTTTTGTATTTGTCTGGATACTCAGTCTTTTTGCCGATGCGGTCGGCGGTTTTAGGGCTATTTTAATTATCGGGGCAATTGTTTATATTATTTTTGCAGCTTTAGCCATCATTTTTCTGCCTAAAAATGTTTCACGCGATGTAAAAGAGACCGAAGATAAAAAGGAAAAGGGGAGTATCCTGAAAGCTTTGAAGCTGCCAGGTGTCTGGTTGATGGGACTTTTCATTTTTAGCTGTTATTCCATTATCGCTGCGGGCATTAATTATCTGGGAACGTATACCACACAGATTTTAGGTGTCTCAGCCTCTGTATCCAGCAGTCTGGCAATTATCCGCAGCTATGTCTTAACGGTTGTGGCAGGCATTGGGGCTGGAATTATCGCAGACAAGTTTAAATCACGATTGATCTTTCTGGTTTATGTTCTGATCGCGATTATCGTTTGTGCTGTAGCAACACCATTTTTGTCTAATCTCGCTACTATAGCAATCATCGTCACTATGATTTTATCATTAATGTATTTTATGATGAAATCCGTCTATTTTTCCATTATGGGAGAAAGCGGTATCCCTGTGGCCATGACTGGTATTGCCAGTGGTATTGTATCGTTTATTGGTTTTATTCCAGACGCTTTTATTACCTCTCTGATGGGATCATGGCTTGATAAAGACCCTGTAACAGGTTTTAATATGATTTTTGCTTGGATTGCAATTTGGGGTGTAATTGCAATTGTTTTGGCACTTGTTATCTATAAAAGAGGAAAAAAAGACCACCAGATTCTTGAAAAATGATCGAATTAAAAAAGCGGCTCAACTATTTGGCCGCTTTTTTCTTTAGGAGGAAACAATGAAGCATCAAAAGATTAATTTAATAGTTTTTCTGCCAGCTGTGTTGCTTTTCTGCGCCTGTATTTTATTAGCTTTCTTAGACAATTCGGCGTTTATAAGTTTAACCAGCACTTTGTATACGTGGATATTGGATGAATTCGGATGGTTGTTTTTACTGACAGCTTTGGTAGTTTTTCTGATATGTATCGGTTTGTATTTTTCTCCCTTTGGAAAAATAGTCATAGGTGGAAAAGAGGCCAAACCAATGATGTCTGTTTGGAATTGGTTCAGTATTACGCTTTGTACCACTGTGGCTTCGGGCATTGTATTCTGGGGAGCGGCTGAGCCCGTACAGCATATTCTTAATCCTCCGGTATCCAGCGGTATTGTGGCGTTGACTCCAGAGGCTTCGCTATTTGCCATGGCAGCAGTTTTCAGACATTGGACTCTTCTGCCCTATGGGCTTTACACAATTTTGGCGGTTGTTTTTGCATTTGTTTATTATAATATGCGACAGCCTTTTTCTTTGGGCTCTGTCATTGCCCCGCTTATTCCAGAAAAAGGCAGAAGCGGAGTGAGCAGGGCAGTGGATTTTGTCTGTGTTTTTGCACTGGTCACCGGTCTTGCCGCCTCGCTGGCTTCAGGCGTGCTCAGTATTAACGGAGGGCTCAGTAAGCTGTTCGGCATTGATTCAAATGTAATAGTATGGGGAATTATCATTCTGGTGATCGGAGGTATGACCATCATTGCTGCAGTTACAGGGATCACTCGCGGTATAAAATACCTGTCAAATATAAATGTGGCGATGTACATTGTGATACTGGGGTTTATACTCCTGTTTGGGGGGACCGTTTTTATTTTCAGTTTTGGCATTGAAAGCATAGGGGAGTTTATAACTACCTTCTTCAGCGGTACACTGTTTACTGGTACGGCCGAGGGTGACCCATGGGCCAAAAACTGGACGATGTTTTATTTGGGTAACTGGATGGCATGGGCGCCAGTGACGGCAGTCTTCCTGGGAAGAATTAGATATGGACGCCGAGTAAAGGATGTGATCGCAATGAACCTTTTTGTCACCGCTTTATTTAGTATTGTATGGTTTATGATTATCTCTGGAGCAACGGTCAATCAGCTGATGAATAACCCTGCTTCGGGCCTTATTAATGCATATAATGCCGGGTATGAAAATGTAATTTATCAGTTGTTTAAAAATTTGCCTTTAAGCCAGATTTTTATTCCATTGTATTTGGCAGCGGTTTTGATTTCATTCGTAACCGCAGCCGATTCTACCACAATGGCCATTGCAGGCATTTGCAGTAAGGGAATCGCACCGGATTCGCCGGAGCCACCAACCTATTTGATTGCGGTTTGGGGTGTTATTGTAGCGGTGGTAACCTGGATTATGATGTCGGTAGGAGAAGGCATTACCGGCATTAAGATGCTTTCAAATATTGGAGGCCTTCCAGCCATGTTTTTGATTATTCTTGTGGTGATCAGTGTAATAATCATTTCGATACATCCAGAGAGATATAATCTTGTTGATAAAAACAATACAATTGATGAAAAGCATAAAATGAATTGATTTGTACGATGAACCTGTTTTTTAACGTGGTGCGGATAAGAGTGTCATATCCCCCACAGCATAAGCCGTATAGGGCGTTTCCAGACAATAACCAAGGCTCTCGGCAAGGCGCAGGGATTCTGGGCTGACTGCGTCCCAGCTTGGACAGCGGTTTTGCTGCAGACATTCTAAAATAAGGCGTGAGCCTACAATCCGCGCCAGCCCCTGTCTTCGGTAAGGCTGTTTGGTATCGATTTGGATTTCGATACCATTGTCGTAATAAGTATAGGAGGAAGCACCTGCGATGATTTCATGGTTTTTAATGATTACAAAGCCAAGGCCGTTTTGTGTATAGTCCTGAGGGTCTTTAAACTGAGAGCATAAATCTCTGGACCAGTCCTCGCTTTGAAGTGTACTGTAAAGCGAACCGTCAATTTGACAAATTTCGCAGTCCTGAGGAAGCGCTGTGAGATTAGCCCGCAGCTGTTCCTGATCAAAAGCTTCGGGTTCTTTTTTAAAAGCATAGCGCGTAAATTTTTCGTATTGCCCGTTATAGGCAGATTCGATTAATGGATGCCAGTTTTCCTGGCGTGCGACTAAAGTAATAACAGGAACTTTGCTGGGATCGGGAATGTTTCTAATGAGTTCTGGATTGGGTATACCGGCAAAAAAACAGAAATCACCGATTGATATCTGAGCGGACTGAGGGTTATCGGGATCATCTGCAAAGGCCTGGCCAAGATGCCCTTGAAGGCAGGACCATACTGGTGTTTCATTCCAGCCTTCAAATAATGAAGAAATACACCACAGATTTTTTTTCGAAATTGCGTACAAAGCGATCCTCCTGATAATGTAAGATTTAAAAAATCAGCCAGGAGCATAGTCCCCCGGCTTTGTAGTAGCAAAATTATTTTTTAAAGGCTCTGTCCAAAAGCAAGAACCTGTTCCAGCCAGCCGCTTCCCAAAATATCATCCTTTTTCCAGACGTCAGAAGCGATAAAAACACCCTTGTCCTGCCATTTCAAATAATCAGCAGTTAATTTATAGCTGTCAATAGCGGGAAGAAAATCCTTTAGATCACTGCTGGCGCCAGTCATCAGCAGGACAGATTTTTTACCTGCCAGGGGCATCGTCTGATGACCCCTGCAAAAAGCGTACATTCGGTCGATGACGGCCTTTAGCTGGGTCGTCATATTGAAAAAATACAGCGGGGATACCAGCACAACCATGTCTGCAGCCAGAAGCATTGGGTAAATTTTCCAAAAATCATCCTTTTGAACGCAGGGGGCGTCAGGCTCGGCATAGCATTGTTCGCAAGCCAGACATCCGTTTATTTTCATGTGACCAGCAGAAATCATTGTAACCACATGGCCATTTTGCTGAGGGCCAGCAGTTCGCTGTTACCGCCTTTTCTGGGACTGGACGAAATAATTAAAATTTTCATGTTTAACCTCCTGATAACGTGAACAACCATTGAGTAAAATTATAATCCAGTGTGATAATAAAAGCAATGGAAACCTGATAAATCATGGTGTGAATTTTAAGGCTTTCAGAGAGCGTAAAAGTGTTAATCATAAACAGTATACTTGTCAAAACTACTTGTGTTTCATAATAATATATTTTATAATAAAATATAAAATGAACAAGCGTAGACGGATTATTTGCTATGGGAAACAGAAATTGAAAAGTGATGTAAAAAATACAGAGCAGATCATACGGCTGAGGACAGTATACTTGTCAAAGAATGATTTAAGACACCTTAACCGGTATGGATGCTGATGTGAGCAGGCCGGAAATATGAAACAGCTTTCAGAGGTGTTAAAGTGAATGCAGAAAAGGCGCCATGTGCTGAACGGAGGAGAACACCTTGAACGATAATGAAAAAATTATTTTAATAGCAGATGATATTGAGCTGAACAGAGCGATCATTGCTGAGATTTTCAATAAAAACTACCGGATAATAGAGGTCGAAAACGGAAGGAAGGTGCTGGACGCCATTGCTGTACACGGCCGTGCCATTAAAATGGTGCTTTTAGATATTATCATGCCGGAAATGGATGGTTATGAGGTTTTACAGGCTATGGCTGGGAATGGATGGCTGAAGCAGATACCAGTGATCATTATCACTTCGGACTCATCGGAAAAGGTTGCATTGCGGTGCTATAATCTGGGAGTTTCTGATATGGTCAAGAAGCCCTTTAATCCAGAAATAGTAAGACGGCGTGTGGAAAATGTCATTGAGCTTTACGCGCATAAATTTGACCTTGAAACTATGATTAAAAAGCAAATTACAACCATGGAGGAACAGGAAGCCCGTTTAAACCAGGCCAATAGTTTTGTCATTGATGCCTTAAGCACAGTTATTGAGTTCAGGAGTGGCGAGTCCGGACAGCATATCCAGCGTATGCGTGGTCTCACGCGTTATTTAACCAATAATCTGGTCCACCTGTATCCGGAGTATGATATGGAACCAGCCATGGTAGAGGCCGTAGCCAGTGCGGCGACGATGCATGATATCGGGAAAATTGCCATACCAGATTCTGTCCTGCTAAAGCCCGGCAAATTAACCGATAAAGAATTTGAAGTAATGAAGACCCATACCATAAGGGGCTGTGAGATTCTTGAAACGCTGGACTATACCCAGGATGAGGATTATTTTAAACTGTGTTATGAAATCTGTCGTTATCATCATGAAAGATGGGATGGCAAAGGGTATCCTGAAGGCCTACGGGAAGACGAAATTCCCATATGGGCACAGATTGTTTCATTGGCAGATGTTTATGATGCCCTGACCAGTGAAAGGGTTTATAAGCCACCTTACAGTCATGAACAGGCAGTGACGATGATTTTAAACGGAGAGTGCGGTGTTTTTAACCCTAAGCTGATAGCATGCTTTAAGGAATGTGTTAACCATATTCGCGATAATCTGGATGAAAATACAGAGAAAACCGCAGGGGAGGGATTGGTACCGTATCGTCCATCCTCCCATGTCAAGCCGCTCAGGCTGACGGATATTGAAGAGATGGATACCATTTCTGAACGTGTGATGTGGCTTTTGGAGGTTGAACAGGAAAAATATCGGGTCCTGTCTGAAATGTCAGGTGAGATTATTTTTGATTATAATCTTTTAAGTGACCGTATCGAATTTTCAGAAAAGGCCAGTGATATATTTGATATGGACACTCAAATCGAACATTTTATAAAACGGATACAGGAAAGTGGGTTTATAGAGCAGGAACAGTTTAAAGAATTGATCGACAGCATTAAAAAAATTACACCAGAGCAGCCTTTTTTTCGTCAGGAACTGCGGCTTAAATTGAAAGATAGCAGTTATGAATGGTATGAACTGTATGCCAACGCTATTTTTGACAGTGATATGGGGCGTTGTATCAGCATTTTGGGTAAGATTACCAACATACATGAGCGTAAAAAACGCAGTGATCTGTTATATCAGCAGGCAAATACGGACCCATTGACAGGCCTTTTTAATCGGAATGCTCTAAATAAGCATATCTATGCGGTTCTGGCAGATCCAGTACTAAAAAATGCGGCAGTCATGATCATTGATCTGGATAATTTTAAGGCTGTAAATGACAATTTTGGACATTTATACGGCGATGGGGTATTGAAGGAGATCAGCAGAGAAATTCGAGAGAGAGTAAGGGAGACAGATATAATAGGACGCATTGGAGGAGATGAATTTGTGGTTTTTATGGAGAATTACGGAGATGAAAGTGTACTGGAAAAAAGAGCCGAGGCTTTCTGCCGTGCTCTGAGAAAACGCTACGAGGAAGATGATGTCGAATGCGCTATTTCCGGGAGTATTGGAATCGCATGTTTTCCAAGAGACGGAAAGACATATGATGAATTACTCGTCAAAGCTGATCAGGCACTATATTATATTAAAAAAGAACATAAAAACGATTATGCGTTTTATCGTGACGAGATTCGCCAGACCCATTTTCATTCTGTTTTATCAGAAGTAGATGCGTAGGAGGATGAAAGACAAAAAAGAACGGTAAGCCGTTCTTTTTTTGATGCTTTTGATTCTATGGCATTGCTGGATTTTGAAAATAAAGTATGTTAGAATGAAAAAAAGGAGGAGTTCTATGGCAGCAGAAAAAAGTCAACAGCGGATGATATATCATTTTCTTTTAAGACAGATCAAGATGGGCAACTATAAGAGCGGTGACCGTTTTCCAACGGTTAAGGAGATCGCCGGTCATTTTAACGTATCCTACTGTCCGGCACAGATAGCCCTGAAAACATTGGAAAAGGATGGCTATGTCCGGCTGAGTAAGGGAAGAACAGCAGAAATAATATGGCAGCCGGATGAAAAGACTGAAGAAGCGCTGGACTTTGAAGAGCGCAGAGAGGTGCTAAGGGACCTTTATGAAGGCCTCTGCCACCTTTCACCCTTATTCAGGCTGCAGGGATTAAGTCTGATGGACAAGGAACCGCTTGCTGAACTGGAACAGTTGCTTGCCAGTGATCAGGAGCCGCTGTTGTTCAGTTTATATAAGGGATTCGAAGATTCTTTAAAGCCTATGAAAAATCAGATGCTAATGTATTTATTTACGGATATTGATGCTTTTGTGGGAACTGCGCTCGTGGACCGGATGAAACGTGTTAATGATGGACAGGGCGACAGGGCTCTGGAAAAAGTGAGGAAATATTTACTTAATGCTATCCGCTGTATTAAAAAACAGGAATATAAAAACAGCTTTGAGCAGCTTTTAGAATTAAGCGGGTATTTTAAAGATTTTTTTGATTTTGACCAGAAGGAGATCTGCCAGAAGAGAGAGGCTGAAGCTTTTTCCTGGGAACCTCAGAAGGGACGTAAGCGGTACTGTGATGATATCGCAATTGATCTGATCTGTAAAATTAACCAAGGCGTATATCCGGTAGACAGCTATTTGCCACAGGGCAGACTATTGGCGGATATCTATCACGTATCGCCCATTACCATGCGCCGAACCATTAATATTTTAAATGAATTGGGCGTAGCTAAAAATATCAATGGCATTGGGACAAAAGTGATCTTTCCGGGAGATCAGACTATTTTATATAAAATGAAGGATATGACAATGGACAGAAATCTGATTCAGTTTTTAGAAGCCCTGCAGATTTTAGCCATCACCGGTGAATCTGTCGTATTTCATACCTTTCCATTCTTTAACGAGGCCGCCATTAAGAAAATCAGAGGAGCCTTAAAATTAAAAGGTGATGAGCGGTCAAAGGTACAGACCTTTGCGGCCTGTTTACAGGCTATTGTCCACTGCGCGCCATTTGCGGCCATAAGGGAGATATACAGTAAGCTGACCCTTATGACATTAAAGGGCAGTGTTCTGCGGCTGGAGAGCACTGGAGATGAAGGCATTGCATGGTGGCCGGAAATGGCTGAACAGTTTGAAAACAGCCTTGATAATAAAGACGCGGCCTTGTTTTCCAAAACGCTTTTTGATTTGTTCCACAGGAGTTTCTGCTCGACCCGGGAGACATTGTGTGAAATTGGCGTTAAACAGGCAGCTTCAGTTGCCGTTCCGCTTATTTTCAACTAGGAAAAAGAGATCCATGGTATTTTATGGCTGCTTACCGGTAAAGTGAAAGATCGAGCGCGTCTGATATAAAACGCATGGCTTTTTGCCCTCGAACACTGTTGCCAATCGGGTCAAGCCTGGGACTGAAAGCAGAGAGCGCCAGCTGTCCGGGCACTACCGCCAGCAGGCCTCCACCTACACCGCTTTTCCCAGGAAGCCCTACGGTATAGGAGAAATCGCCGGAAGCACCATAGAGACCTTCCATGGTCATCTCGGCAAAAATATGAGGTAAAAATTCAGGATTTATTATGGCTTTTCCAGTGATTGGATTTACACCGCCATTGGCCAGTGTAGAACCCAAAACCGCCAGATCCTTACAGGTTATGGCGATAGAGCATTGCTTTGTATAAATATCGCAGGTGGAATCTGGATCGTCATAAAGCGTGCCGTAGCTTGACATGAGCCAGGCAATGCCTTTATTATGACTGTTGGTGGGAGCTTCGGAGGTATATACAGCGTCCATCACTTCGAGGCTGTGGCCGGCAAATTGACTGTAACCATCCAGAATTTTCTGCCATTTTTCATCGGCGTTGGCGGCTGGCAGCAGGCTGACAGTGGCCATAGCGCCAGCGTTTACCAGTGGTGAAAGCGGCTTGCCCCGGTGTAGCTCCAGTGCCATTACAGAGTTAAAGGGAAGTCCTGTCGGGTCTGCGCCTACCTTTTTTAACATTTCTTGAGCGCCGACAGCTTCCATGACAAGCGCCATGGAAAAGACCTTGGAGATGGATTCAATGGCAAAAGGATAGCTGCTGTCGCCTGTCTCAAGGACTGTGCCATCTGCTGTTACAGCGGTCAGCCCAAACAGATTTGATGGAACCTTTGCCAGAGCAGGAATATAGGAAGCGTTGGCGCCAGACTGATCACTTTCTGCGGTGCTGTGAGCCTGCTTGAGAACAGCTTCAAGTTTCTTAGTATCAATAATGTTTTTCTGCATGATTTAAACCTCACTTTCTAAGATGCTATATACCCACACGATTCAAAAAAGAAAAGGAAGATAAAGTGTTTATATTTCAGGAAAAGGGTATCTATTAAAAAGAGCATACAACCTCTTACTTAAAAATTTTACTCTCCCCAAATTTTCCCTGAGCAGGTTCTGGAACAAAGTATCCGGAACCTGTTTTTTTATACGCTGATGCATAATAAAAAAGCCCCGTACGGGGCTTTTAACTATTTGTAATATTTATCCAGAATAGTAATGATTTCCTCAATCTTAATATTACGGTCTTCCTTGCTGCCATTTTCAAAGGCATCCGTTACACAGTGATGCATATGCTGTTCGAGAATCTGCAGGTTGGCCTTCTTCAGAAGGGCCTGCACTGCCAGTACCTGTTTAGAGATATCAATGCAATAGCGGCCTTCCTCAAGCATTTTAATAATACCGTCCATCTGGCCTCTGGCCGTTTTTAAAAGATTGAGCTCCTTGGTGCGGTCAATTCCTTCCATGGTTTTACTCGGTAATGACAGAGGCCGGGTAGCCTGCTTCATCCAGTGCGTCACACAGCATTTTGTTGGTAACAGCATCTGTTACATCCATGGTAGCTTGGGCGTATTCCAGAGAAACCTGAACATTTGAAACGCCGTCAATGGCGTTCAAGGTGTCTTCAACGCGTTTTACGCAGTGCTTGCAGCTCATGTCATTTACGTGTAATTTTTTAGTCATAGTTGTTCCTTCTTTCTGTGATTCCGTTACCGAATCACTGGTATTAAATTGATTATTGACAACCGTCACATCAGTATGGGCAGACGGCAGGTCATTCACAGGAATAAATTTGGGCTTAAAGCCTTTCAGAGAAAGTGCGTTCAGCACAACGGATACAGAGCTCAAGCTCATGGCCGCTGCGGCAAACATTGGGTTCAGCTTGAGGCCAAAGGGGAGGTAAAGAATCCCAGCGGCCAAAGGAATGCCAATGGTGTTGTAAATAAAAGCCCAGAACAGGTTTTGCTTGATATTTCGAATCGTCGCTTTGCTCAGTTGTATCGCTGCTACAATCTGTAAAAGATCATTCTGCATAAGGATAACATCAGCAGACTCAATGGCCACATCGGTTCCGTTGCCGATGGCAATACCGATATCGCTTTGTGCCAGGGCAGGAGCATCATTGATGCCGTCTCCGACCATAATCACCTGTTTGCCTTCAGTCTGAAGTTTTTTAATCAGGTCAGCCTTTTCCTCTGGCAGAACGTTAGCGATAACGTGATCAATATTGATTTTTGAGCCGATGGCCCGGGCAGTCCGTTCATTGTCACCGGTCAGCATATATACCTGAGTACCCATAGCCTTGAGCTGAGCGATGGCATTGGCTGAATTTTCTTTAAGCGTATCGGCAACGGCGATTATGCCAATCAGTTCACTGCCCTCACCAATAAAAAGAGGTGTTTTGCCAGCGTCAGAAAGCGTATTGTAAAGCTCGGTCTGTGTACTCGGATCAATTCCGGAGCCTTTCATGAGCTTTTGGTTGCCGATGGTAATAAAACGGGTATCCACAGTACCTTCAACGCCGAGGCCGGGAATCGCATTGAAGTCGGACACATCCCGCAGCGCAATACCCCGCTCATTGGCGCCCTCTACAATGGCTTCACTGAGCGGATGTTCGGATTTGGCTTCGATGGAAGCAACCAGCTGAAGCAGTGTTTCTTCATCTGTATTACCTAAAGGGACAATATCTGTGATGGATGGTTTGCCAATGGTGATGGTGCCGGTTTTATCAAAAACAACGGCATCCGCTTTTCCAAGGGTTTCAAGGGCAGGACCATTTTTAAAAAGAATGCCCTGCTCAGCACCTTTTCCGGTGCCTACCATAATGGCTGTCGGCGTTGCTAGGCCAAGAGCACAGGGACATGAGATAACGAGCACTGAAATCCCCATGGACAGGGCAAAGGAGAATTCATAGCCAAGAAGGAGCCAGACGATAAAGGATAAGGCTGCAATGCCCATAACAGCCGGTACAAAATAACGGCTGATCTGGTCGGCAATCTTGGCGATCGGGGCTTTAGAGGACTGAGCCTCTTCTACCAGATGGATAATCTTGCTGAGTGTGGTATCGTCACCGATTTTTGTGGCACGAAACTTAAAAGCACCGGTTTTGTTAATACTGCCACAGATAACGTGGTCGCCGGTTTCCTTTTCCACTGGAATACTTTCGCCGGTAAGCAATGACTCATCCACGCTGGAATGGCCGGAAATAATCTCACCATCCACTGGAATACGGTCGCCGGGTTTAATGACGACTGTGTCGCCCAGGCGCACATCATCAATGGGAATTTCGACTTCTGAATTGCCGCGTTCTACGAGAGCGGTATCCGGCGCCAGGGCAATGAGCTTTTCAATGGCCTGCGAGGTTTTTCCTTTAGCGCGTGCTTCCATATATTTTCCCAGGGTGATAAGGGTTAAGATAACTGCGGTCCCTTCAAAATAAATCTCGTGGGCAAAGTGATGTACCATGGTCATATCACCGTAAGAGTAGCCCCAAGCCAACGGGTACAATACATAAATACCGTAGAGGAAAGAAGCGCTGGTGCCAACGGCTACCAGAGAGTCCATATTTGGAATGCGTTTCCAGAGGGCTTTGAAACCATCTTTGTAAAAATGTGCGCCCATATAAACAACAGGCAGGGTTAAAAGCATCTGAGTAATTGTGTTGACCAAGCGATTCATATCACCGTCCAAAAAAGCAGGAATGGGCAGCCCTACCATGGGGCCCATAGAGAGATAGAATAAAGGAATGGTGAAAACCAATGAAATTATGAGCCGGGTCTGAAGCTCTTTCATTTGCTTTTGGGCATTTTCACCGGCGGTGTTCCTGACAGTGCTTTTACCGGACGCAGAAGCTTCCTGCTCGGGCACCGCGCCATAACCGATTTTTTCGATGGCGGAAACAATGGCAGGAGCCTGAACAGAACTGTCATTGTAAGTTACGGTCAGGTTTTCTGTGGCGTAATTAACCACTGCATCCTCAACGCCGTCCATTTTATTTACAGTTCGTTCGATGGCAGCAGCGCAGGCTGTACAGGACATCCCTTCTATTTTAAAATTTTTCTTCATATAATAACCTCCAGACGACACCCCTAGTGGGGTGGGGTATGTTTATATAATATAACAATTTATGAGAATGGTCAAGTTCTTTTCAAAAAAATTCTTACCCGATTATGATTAATCTTAACAAAAACTTTAAAAATATGCTATTTATTCAGACAATCTTGACAGCCCGTTAAGCTGGTTCAGAGTTATAGTTGAATCTCGTGAGCTGTTATAAATTTCAATTTTTTTGATGAAAACGCAAAGCAATGCTTAATACTTGTTTATATTTTGTAAAATTTTCAATGAATGTTTGACGAACAAGTAAAAAATTGCTATGATAATACTAAGCTAAAGTAAATCAAAATGCAGTGTAGAGATATTTTGATAAAAACAGTGTAATATTATAATACTGCTTAAAATGATCAAAGGAGTTGGTAAAGTGAAACTGCAAGCAAATAAAGCCTACGTCATTATGGCGCAGGAAAAGACGTTGGCTCTCGGAATTGAAAATGGCTCGGCTGAGAATGGTGCACTTATAAAATTACAGGAGGCTTCTCAAACAGGAGCAGACAGCCAGAAATGGACAGTGAAATACGTAGATGGTGAATGGTTTAAGCTTATCAATAAACATTCGGGAAAGGCACTGGATCTGTGTATGCTGGGAACAGTAAACGGTACCTGGGTACAGCAGTGGGAATCCGTTGATACGGACAGTCAGCTTTGGACATTAGAAGAAACGGCTGAAGGCAGCTGTCTGATCAGGTCGCAGCGCGCTGGTATCTATCTTGACATTGCGATGGGGGCGGCTGTACCAGGCGCACAGATGCAGATTTGGGAAAAAACTGGGAGTGCCAATCAGGTATGGCATTTTTCACCGACTCAGCTTGATGAGGCAGTAAAACCAGATGAAAAGGCGGCTTCTGAAGCAGCGCCACGAAAAAAAACAACCGCGCGAAAAGCCACTGCGGCAAAAAAAACAGCTTCATCTGGAGCTAAGAAAACAACTGCGGTAAAGGAGAAGGCCATATCAGAAACGGCTGAAAAGGTAACGGTCTCCAAGACAACCGCTGCCAGAAAAACAACGGCATCCAAAAAATCCGCAAAGAAAACTGCGACCACCTCAAAAGCCAGTACATCTAGAAAGGCTGAAACAATACAAGCCGCCCCAGAACCAGCTAAAAAGACAACACGGAAAACACCCTCCACCGCAGCTAAAAAAGTTGATAATGAAGCATGAATTTTTAATGAATGACTTCAAACCACCAGTTTAATTTTGGTGGTTTTTTTATACTTAAAAGTTCCGATTGTTCTAAAAAAAATAGTCGTTTCTGAGAATAAAAGCTTGCTATTTCTCTAAATGTACGATAAAATATTATTATGTCATATAATAAAACAGTATTGTATCTTAAATAAAACACTGTGCAAAGTTTATCAAAGAACAGCTGCCTTTAATCGTTCTTTAGATAAACAGAAGTGTTGAAACCAAGCATTCGGTATAATTAATCAATAAAGGAGTATCAGAAATGTACACGATTAAGGTCAACGGAGTTATACATGAGGTTGAACAGGATAAAAAGCTCATGCGCTTTTTAAGAGATGATTTGAGATTAACCTCAGTGAAGGATGGCTGTAGTGAAGGGGCCTGTGGTACCTGTACGATTATCATCGACGGAAAAGCTACCCGATCCTGTATACCCATGGTATCTAAAATGGCAGATAAGGAAATTATCACGGTAGAAGGCCTTACAGAGCGTGAAAAAGAAGTTTACAGTTATGCCTTTGCAAAAGCAGGCGCTGTGCAGTGTGGTTTTTGTATACCGGGCATGGTAATGTCAGGAAAGGCGCTCATTGATGTTAATCCGGACCCAACGCGTTTGGAGGTAATAAACGCTATTAAAAATAATATATGCCGCTGTACCGGCTATAAGAAAATTGTTGATGGTGTCCTGTTAGCTGCTAAAATTTTCAGAGAGAATCTTCCTGTAAATGAAGAAGTCGGCGAGGTCACTGTCGGCCAGGCCATGTTGCGTGTGGATGCCAGAGAAAAGGTGTTGGGAACAGGTGAATATCCGGATGATCTTTATCTGGACGGTATGATCTATGGCAGCGCTGTGCGGGCAGAATATCCGAGAGCCCGTGTGCTGGCCGTTCATACGGATGAAGCGAAAGCGTTGCCGGGCGTGATTGGTATTTTTACAGCGGAGGATATTCCGGGAAGCGTTAAAGTTGGGCACCTTAAGCAGGACTGGGATACAATGATTCCTGTTGGTAAAACAACGCACTATATCGGTGATGCGATTTGTCTGGTAGCGGCGGAAACACCAGAAATTTTGGAAGAGGCTAAAAAGCTGGTAAGGGTTGAGTATGAACAGCTTGAAGGTGTCTTTGATCCGTGTGAGGCGATGAAGGAGGACGCTCCTTTAGTGCATGAGGGCAGTGAAACTAACATTTTGGCACATGAGCACCTGGTACGTGGGAATGCGGATGAGGTTATTGCCCGTTCAAAATATAAGGTTACACGCCATTATGAAACACCGTGGACCGAGCATGCTTTCCTGGAACCGGAAACAGCTGTGGCAATGCCCTTTGACGGTGACGGTGTCTTTATCTATTCAACAGACCAGGGAACCTATGATACTCAGCATGAGTGCATGGCAATGTTGGGGCTGCCTCCCGAAAAAGTTATTGTAGAAAATAAGCTGGTTGGCGGCGGCTTTGGAGGGAAGGAAGACGTATCGGTCCAGCATCATGCTGCGCTGATTGCTTATCTGACCAAACGGACTGTCAAGGTCAAGCTTTCGCGGAAGGAAAGTATTATGATTCACCCTAAACGCCATCCGTTTTATATGGATGTCACATCTGCCTGCGATGAAGAAGGACGATTGACGGCGTTAAAGGCAGTAGTCGTGTCCGATACAGGCGCTTATGCTTCTTTGGGAGGACCGGTACTCCAGCGGGCCTGTACACACGCTGCCGGACCTTATAATTTCCAGACCATTGATATAGATGGTAAAGCCGTCTATACGAATAACCCGCCAGCTGGCGCTTTCAGGGGTTTTGGGGTAACTCAGACCTGCTTTGCCTCTGAGATGAACCTTAACCTTTTGGCTGAAATGGTGGGAATCACACCATGGGAAATCCGTTACCGCAACGCAGTGCGGCCGGGTGAGGTGCTTCCAAACGGACAGATTGCCGATCCGGCAACAGGGATTGCCGAAACATTAGAAGCCGTTAAGGAAATTTACAACAGTGAAAAATACGTGGGTATTGGCTGTGCGATGAAAAATGCCGGAGTCGGCGTGGGTCTTCCAGACTGGGGACGCTGCCGCCTTCTGGTAAAGGACGGACACGTCGAGATACATGCAGGAGCTTCCTGTATTGGCCAGGGGCTGGGTACCGTGTTAACGCAGGTGCTTTCTGAAACCGCAGGCCTTACTCTGGACCAGATTGCCTATATGCCGCCGAATACAGCGAATGCACCGGACTCTGGCACAACCTCTGGTTCCAGGCAGACATTGGTAACCGGTGAAGCCTGTAGACGGGCAGCGGAGGATTTGAAGGCGGCAATGAAAGATAAAACACTGGCTGAGCTTGAAGGACAGGATTTTATGGGAGAGTATCTAGCAAAAACAGACGCTATGGGTACACCTGTGCCAAACCCGGTTTCTCATGTAGCCTACGGCTATGCGACGCAGATGTGCGTACTGAATGAAGATGGCTCCATTAAAAAAATGGTTGCGGCTCATGATGTGGGCAAGGCTGTAAACCCTACCAGCGTAGAGGGGCAAATCGAAGGCGGTGTGGTCATGGGGATGGGCTATGCGCTTACGGAGCAGTATGAGCTGGATCACGGCATTCCAAAGTCAAAATTTGGTACACTTGGCCTTTTTAAGGCAGATAAAGTGCCGGAACTTGACAGTATCGTTGTTGAAAAACCAGGCATTGATGTGGCTTATGGTGCCATTGGTATTGGTGAGATTACCTCTATACCGACAGCTCCGGCCATTGCGGATGCATACTATCGTTTAAACGGCGAATTTCAGACGGTTTTACCGCTGAAAAATACGCCCTATGAGAAAAAGAAGAAAAAGTAATGATCAGATACATCAAAAAAAGCCAACAAAATGATCTGAACCCCAAAAGTTAGACAAAAGAATTAAATCAAGCAGCTTCGAGGGCTTGCTTCCTGTGAACAGCAGGAGGTAAGCCCTTTAGCTTGGCTTTGATACGACGGTTATTGTAGTAGTCAAGGTACTCGATCAGCTCGTCTTTGAACTGATCCATAGAGTCAAACTCTTTCATGTATAGGAGCTCGCTCTTCACTAGTCCAAAGAAGTTCTCTATCACAGCATTGTCAAGACAGTTGCCCTTTCTGCTCATGCTCTGCTTGATACCATGATCTTTAAGCAACTTCTGATACTGCTTGTGTTGGTACTGCCAGCCCTGATCGGAGTGGAGGATCGGTTCTGCCCCGCGGGACAGAACCGACAGCGCCTGCCTCGCCATGTTCAGCACCAAAGACAGAGCCGGATGTTCGCTGATAGTGTAGCTCACAAGGTAGCTCGAATAGAGATCGAGTATCGGTGAGAGATAGAGTTTTCGTCCGAAGAGAGAGAACTCCGTGACGTCCGTTACCCACTTCTCGTTCGGCGCCGAGGTGCTGAAATCTCTCTCAAGCAGGTTCGGTGCTACCTTCCCGACTTCGCCCTTGTAGGAGCGATATTTCTTAATGCGTACCATGCATTTTATCTTCTCTTCATTCATCAATCGCAAAACGGTTTTGTGGTTGATGACGTAACCACGGTTGTGCATTTCCATGGTTATCCTTCGATAGCCATATCGTCCCTTGTTCTCATGGAATATGTCAGTGATCTGTTTCCTTATCTCGCTGTACTTGTCCTCGTCCTTCATGTGCTTGATGTAGTAATAGTACGTAGAACGGGGAAGCTCTGCTATCTCCAACAGCAGCGACAGCTTGAATTCATGCCTTAATTCCCAGATCACTTGCGCCCTTTGCCTTGGCGTTCCTCTTCCTGAATTAAGGCTCGCAATTTTTTTAAGTATGCATTCTCCGATCGAAGCCTTTGTACTTCGGCGATGAGATCCTCTTCGACCTCCGGCTTGAGCTGCTTTCGCGGTCTGCCGCCGCCTTTACTGCCGCGGCCTCGCCGTTCTACATACAGCCCTTCCGGGCCTTCCTCGAGATAGATGCGCTCCCAAAGCTGCAGAGAATATCGACTAACACCGTATTGTGTTGACACTTCCCTTTGGCTAAGTCCGCCATTACGCACTAATTCAACCAGCTTCTGCTTTAATTCACCGGTGTATTTCTTGTTTGGTATTCCTTTTGGCATATAAAATCACCCCACTTGTTAGTATTATACCACATGTCTAACAAATGGGGTTCACTTCAAAATGTTGGCTTTTTTTCTGCTTTATGGTTTTGTTTAAAGCTGACAGATCCCACGTGGAATATACTGCCCTTTGTTTTCGGCAATAACCCGGCCTTTTTCGACTATGATTTCTCCGTTTAACAGGACAACTTCTGCTCGGCCCTTGGTTTTGACACCTTCATAGGGTGTATAGTCAACATTTTGGTATTGGTCTTTCTGAGTAATAGTGCCCTTATATTCCGGATCCCAGATAACAATATCGGCATCACTTCCAGGTTTTAAGGCTCCCTTCTGCGGATACATGCCAAAAATTTTAGCTGGTGTTTCTGAGAGCTGGGCCGCCATCTGATTTAGGGTCATTTTGTTTTTACACACGCCAAAGGTATACATCAGTACCGGTCGTGTTTCTACACCGGGCATGCCGTTTGGAATTTTACTGAAGTCATTTTTACCAAGATCCTTTCCGCCTTTCATATTAAAGCTGCAATGATCACTGCCGATGGTATCAACAATTCCAGAACCAACAGCCTCCCAAAGCGCTTTTTCGTCCGATGGTTTTCGTGCCGGAGGCGCAAAAACATATTTTGCACTCTCGAAACCTTCCAGTTCATAACAGCTGTCATCAAGCAGCAGATATTGCGGACAGGTTTCAATAAAGACTTTTTGCCCGCGCCGGCGGGCATTCAGGCACTCTGCAAGCCCCCGCTCAGTACTGAGGTGTACCACATAAACAGCAGATTCAGCAGCTTCTGCGATGGCTAAAAAGCGATTGACAGCCTCTGCTTCTACAAAATCGGGCCTGGAAAGGGGATGGGCGGCAGGGCTCGTGCGGCCCTGCCGTTTTTGTTCGGCAATCAGTGCGTTGACAAGATCGCCGTTTTCACAGTGCATGGAGACAAGCCCGCCAAAGGTTTTAACAGCTTCTAAAATCTCAAAAATTTCACGGTCATTGGAGCGTAGATTATCATAGGCCATATAGAGCTTAAAGGAGGTTACCCCTGAATCCTTCATTGTTTTCAGCTCACTGCGTATCGTTTCATTCCAGTCGGTAATGGCCATATGAAAGCCATAATGGCAGGAGGAACGGTTATCCGCCAGCCCATGCCAGTTTTTCAAAGCCTCTGTCAGGCTTTGGCCTTTATCCTGAGTGGCAAAATCAATGATGGTGGTGGTACCGCCGGAAACAGCGCCTTTTGTCGCAGAGACAAAATCATCTGCTGTGTGGGCAGTACCGGTGTCCATATCCAGATGTGTGTGTGGATCGATAAAGCCTGGGAAAATGTACTTCCCAGCAGCCTCGATGATTTTGGCTTCTGAGTCTTCGATCTTTTGGCCTATTTGGGCGATTTTATCATTTTCCACCAAAATATCGGCGTTAACCGTATCTGTGGAAGAAAAAAGAATACCGCCCTTGATGATTGTTTTTTTCATAATAACACCTCATTTTACAATGGAAATTTGCGTATGAAACAAGAGTAGGGACGTCTTATAAGACGTCCCTGATATAAAGTTTTTAAAGGAGATAGCTGTAATTATTGACTACCGCTTTAATAATATCATTGATACCCTGAGGCAGTGTATTGTCACCGATAGAGGCATCAATAACATTGCCTTCAAGGCGGACCTTAACACAATGGTCACCTGTGACCAGAAAACCACTGTTACTGCTGTCTTCAAAGTCGGAAAGGGTGTGATAGAGGGTAAACTTATCTTTGTAAGGTGCACTGTCATATGGACAGAAGGTCTGGCAGTTACCACATTCGTTACACATTCTGTCAACATGGACAATCTGACGCATCTTATGGTGCGGTACAAAAAGGGCCAGATTTGCACGGTTTGGACACACATCCATACAGGATTCACAGACAGTTGAGCATTCCAGACAACGGCTGCATTCTGTTGATTCACATTTTGGTTCGGCCAGAATACCCCGTTTAGCCAGAGCTCTTTCATAATTGCCGGTATTTTTAGAATAGGTGGAAGCAGGTTCGAGCGCTTCGGCTTTTACAATGGTATCGGTAACCTTGCGCGCGTCTGCAATGGCCTGTACAACGGTGGCAGCGCCTAATTGAGCGTCACCGGCTACAAATATATTGTCACGGGCTTCCAGCGTGTCTTTGTTTACTTCGACACGGTCACGGTCTGTCAGAGCGATTTTATTCTGAGCAAACCATTCTTTGTCAATTTTTGCGCCAACCGAGGCGATGACAGTATTAGCTGGAATATCCATGAATTCATCGGTGTTTTCAGGACTTCTTCTGCCAGACGAATCCGGTGCGCCGAGCACCATCTTACGGCAGGAAAGGAGGCTGCCGTCAAATTTTTCAGGGGAGAGAAGCTCATAGAATTTCACGCCGTCTTCCAATGCCATTGCAAGCTCTTCTTCGTCGGCTGGCATATAACGTTTTGTTCTGCGGTATACCAGATGGACATTTTCAACACCTGGGGCTTTTTTGGCAGCTCTGGCGGCATCCATGGCGGTATTGCCACCACCGATCACTACAACGTCCTTTCCAAGTTTCAGGCTGGAAGCATCTTTTCTGAAGCTTTGTAAAAAGTCGAGTACGTTGATTGCCTGTTCACCCTCCAGTTTATACGGGCTTGGCCCCCAGGCGGCGATAACATATTTAAAGCCCTTGCTTTTCAGTTCTTCTACAGAGCTGATTTCTTTGTTTGTAACGACTTCTACACCGTAGGCTTCCATGAGATTTACATCATTTTCTACGATTTCGGCATCGACACGGAACTCAGGAACTACATGGCGTACAATCCCCCCCAGACTTTTATTGCGTTCAAAGATTGTAGCAGAGATCCCATTTCTTGCCAGAAAGTAAGCGGCGGAGACACCGGCAGGGCCGCCACCGATAATGGCCACCTTGGCATCTGTACGTTTTTCAATGGGTTTGATCTCTTTGAGTAAATCGTCATAACCCAGCTCGGCAGCGTTAAGCTTCACATCACGGATACACAGAGGGGCCTCATAGAAATTACGTGTACAGTTGTCCATGCAGCGGTGGTTACAGATGGTACCGGTGATAAACGGAAGTGGATTCTTCGCAGTGATAACTTTAAGCGCTTCCAGAGGCCTGTTTTCGCCCAGAAGTTCAATATAATCCGGGATATCCTGAGAAATTGGGCAGGCTTCAGAACAGGGGGCTGTAAAACAGTCAACCAACGGTACTTTTTTGTCAAATTTTCTGGATGGCAAAGGTTTTATGGCGCCTTTTACATTATGAGGGTTGGTTCGGGCACGTTTTGCGAGCATGGATAAAGCCGAAGGCTTTAGATTTTGTACTTCCTTGAAATTATAAGAGACAAGATCCTCTGCCATTTGGTCAAGTCGGTTGTATCCACCGGGTTTTAACAGGGTGGTGGCCAGGGTGATCGGCCAGACACCTGCTTTAAAGATGTCTTTAATGTTAAAGATATCTGCACCGCCAGAGTAAGAAATACGCAGATCGCCGTCAAAGGCTTTTGCCAGGCGGTTTGCCAGTTCGATTGAACATGGGAACAGGGACCGGCCTGACATGTACATATCTTCGCTTGGCAAAACACCATCAATAACCTTTTGTGGGAAGGTATTTGTGATTTTTACCCCAAAGGCAACGCCTTTATCGGCGGCTTCTTTTTTCAGGCGGGTAAACATGGGGACAGCGTCCTTGAACTGAAGGTCATGTAAGAAGTGATAGTCGTCAAAATCCATGTAGTCATAACCCATGCTGTCCAGAATTTCACGGGCGGATTCGTAGCCTAACATGGTGGGATTACACTTGACAAAAGTATTCAAACCTTTTTCGTTAATCAGGTAGCTGGCGATTCGTTCAATTTCATCGGGTGGACAGCCGTGGAGGGTAGAAAGGGTGATGGAGCGGCTGACAACCGGAGTAATATTTCTGACATAACCAGCGTCAATGTTATCAAACTGATCTAAATGAGCCAGGGTGTAATCCATACATTCTTGCCACACGGCAGAGTTTTCAGCATTTTTCATCCCCTCGATATAATGATCGATTTTTTCAGTCTGAACACCGGCAAAATCATAGCCGACACTCATGTTAAAGATAAAGCCGTCTGGGCTTCCGAAGCCCATTTCCTTGGCTAAAAGCTTGATGGCAAACCAGGCCTTTACATATTCATCATAGGCTTCTTCCACGCGCAGCTCGGTAGACCATTCACAGTTGTAGCATTCATCGCCGGCTGTGATACAGGGCTTGGAAACAAGCGCGGCAAGGTCTTCGCCGTCTACGGGCTGTACAGTTTTTAATTCAAAGAAACGGGCACCGCCAACATAAGCGGCGATGATGTTCTGTGCCAGCTGGTTGTGCGGACCTGCAGCGGGGCCAAAGGGGGTTTCCAGCATCTCGCCAAAAATTGAGAGCGTCTGCTGGTCGTTTTTTTTGTAAAGTTTGTGAACACCAAAAATACTTTTTTCTTTTTTGTATTCACTTAAGATCCAGTTGATCATCTCGCCAAAGGGGATAGGGTACATTTTATCACTCATTTTGATACTCCTTTTTATGGTGGAACATATTTTTATTTTATAACAGGGCAGTGATGTTATCTGTGATTAATGCGATCAGCTAATTTTTTAGCGGCTTCGCGTGATTTTGCCAGAATAGCTTCTTCATCAATGTTCAGCAGCTCACGGTCTTTCATAAGAACCTTGCCGTTAATCATAGTGGTAATGACGGAGCGGCCGCACATACCAAATAGAATATGTGAATTATAATTGTCAGCGTTCATCGGGGTGGTTGGGTTGTAATCTGTTATGATGATGTCGGCAGCGGCTCCCGGGGCAAGCACACCTAATGTTTTGCCAAAAAGGCGTTTTGCGATGGCTGGGTTATTGTTAAACAGCATCTGGGGGATTTCGCCCCAGGCCACATTTGGATCACAATTGAAATGTTTGTGAAGGATATTGGCGACCTTGTAGGATTCGATCATATCATTGGTGTAGCCATCTGTTCCGAGACCGATGAGAATACCGCGTTTTACAAGCTCCAGCACTGGTGGACAGCCGACAGCGTTTCCCATATTGGACTCTGGGTTATGTACGACCATGGTGTTGGTATCTTTGAGAATTGCCATTTCTTCGCCATTGATATGAATGCAATGAACAGCAATGGTGTTTTCGCCTAAAATATTTTTATCAAATAGGCGGTTGACTACACGTTTACCATATTTTTCTAAAGAGTCATAAACATCGTCCAGCCCCTCAGCGACATGTACATGATAACCGGCGTAATCCGGTTTTTCGGCATTGCAGTAATCCAGCGTTTCGTCGGTCAGGGTAAAGGCGGCGTGCAGGCCGAGCATGCCGTGGACCATGCCGGTTTTGTCTTCGTGGGCGGCTTTGATAAAATCAATATTTTCTTTAACGGCGGCTTTCATTTTATCGGCACCGTCTCTGTCAGAAACCTCGTAGCAAAGGCTGGTACGTACGCCCAGCTCTTTGGCGACATCAGCAATTGTGAAGAGGCTGTCCTTAATCTCGCCATAGCTGGCGTGGTGATCGACCACAGTGGTAACACCCTGCTTGATACAGTCGATATAAGTATCGTATGCGCTGTATTTATTGTCTTCGTTTGTCAGGTTGCGGTCAATGGTCCACCATTGGCCATCTAAAATATCCATGAAATTTTGAGGATTAAAGCCTTCAATGGAAAGTCCTCTTGCAAAGGTGCTGTAAATATGGTTATGGGTGTTGATCAGCCCTGGCATGATGACACCGCCTTTGGCATCAATAAATTCAGCATCGGGATATTGTGTTTTCATTTCTTCCGTAGAAGCAACGTTTACAATTTCATTACCTTCCACCGCGACACAACCATTATCTAAATACGTGTTCTTTTCATCTCGGGTAATTAACCGACCATTTCCAATTAAAATCATTGTTTTCTCCTTGATTATTATTATTTTGAATGGATATAGAAAATGGTGTGTTTTTCTATATCACGGATGAATACTGCAAAACATTGAATATGCGAAGGTTTTTATATGAGATGCAGCAACCTTTTAATAGACTTGCGAGACAATAATACTTTATTATCCTAACGATAATTTATCATGTTTTAAAACAAAAAGCAAGCCTTTTTAAAAAAAATTATTAAATCTATTTTGGCAATATAATAAATTTTTATTTTTTTTAAAAACAGGGGTTGCGCTTCTTCAAAAATGGTGTTATGATAGACACATAAATCAAACAAATTGTCAGGTAACCTGATAAACTGTTTGGTTAATTGAAAAAGTCGATATGCGAAGGAATTAATTAAGATGCAAGGAGAAACACTGAATTTATTAAAAAATTTGGCCCATGGCATTGCTACCCAGTTTGGCAGCAACTGTGAAGTGGTAGTGCATGATCTTACAACTGAAAATAAAGAGAGCACGGTTGTCTATATAGAGAATGGACATGTTACCAACCGCAAGCTGGGAGACGGGCCCTCCCATGTGGTGCTGGAAGCTCTGAAAAAAAGCCCCGAAGATTTACAGGATCATCTGGATTATATGACAAAAACGGCAGATGGCAAAATTTTAAAATCGAGTACGGTTTATATCAGAGATAAAGGCAATAAGGTTATTGGTATCTTTTCGATTAATTATGACATTACAGGCTTATTGATGGTGGAGAACTCACTTCAGTCTCTTATCGGAACCCAAAAAGAAAAAGAGGAAGAAGTGGAGAACATTCCTACAAATGTTAATGACTTACTGGACGATCTGCTTGAACAGTCTGTTCGACTGGTTGGAAAGCCGGTGGCCTTAATGAACAAAGAGGATAAGATCAAGGCGCTTAAATTTTTAAATGATGCCGGAGCTTTACTGATCACCAAAGCAAGCGAAAAGCTGACAGCTTACTTTGGAATATCCAAGTACACGCTGCACAGCTATATAGATCAGAGCAGTTCTGATCCATCAGAAAAGAAATAGGC
>ERZ781275.712-NODE-712-length-32942-cov-4.982333_pt1 | contig 32942 bp, 30 predicted proteins | sample MGYA00375853_ERZ781275 | MGnify/ENA primary metagenome ERZ781275 (study PRJEB29790, sample SAMN03653691) | human gut metagenome | host: Homo sapiens | place: USA: Dallas, Texas | collected 2012-07-23 | study: EMG produced TPA metagenomics assembly of the Gut...
CTTTACGAGCATTTAAGAAAATATAAAAAGATAATTAGAAATTTATACTTTGTTTGTGCTAAAAAAATGACAATTAGAATCTAATTTCTGAGAAGAGGTTTCTTAATATTCTTACTGGATTGAAAAAGCAATACATACTGAATTATTAATCGAATAACAAAACAGCATCTAATTTGACGGCCTTTTTCTTTATGTAACTACTTTTTCAAAATTCTTAAAATATTTTTGTATTTTTAGAGCGTAAACGCTTGCAAAAAACTAAATAGAGTACTATAATAGAGTTAAGGAAATAGAAAGAAAGGGAACCAAATTCATTCGCTTTTAAGTTTACTTTGTTGGTATAGTTGTTTGTAATACATAAGTAGTTGCTTTACTTGACATATTGGTTGAATTGTCAGACAGGCCTGCTTAGCTTGCCTGATTGTAACGATAGTATAGAAAGTAGAAGCTTTTAGATGGTTTTCAAACTTCGAGAATTCAATCAATAGCGCTTTATTATATTATAGAGATTTCCAATGCTAAGATAAAAAGAAAATCATTAGCGGTTGAAGGAATTAAAAGTTTATAAAAAATAATAAAAACAATAAATCAAAAAATTGTTATTCAGTTACACCTTGGATGAACTGATTGCTCTCATACCAGCGAAGTAAACCAGACCTCTAGCCGAGTAAAGCTAGAGGTCGTTTTTTGTAGACAAGGGTGCTAAGAAGGCACGCTTGACTTTGAAAAAACATGAAAAAATGCTATAATAGGTTAGATATGCGAACCTTAGGTTTGCAAGACTGTAATTCGACTTGGCTAGCCAAGGACCGTTAGTAATAAAATAAAGAATCTTTGATAAAAGTGAGGTTCTGAAAATTGAATAGGAGAAAAAATGAGCAAGAGCAATATTAAACTGATTGCTTTGGGCGGCGTACGTGAAAATGGTAAAAATCTTTACGTTGCCGAAGTGGATAATTCCATTTTTGTATTGGATGTTGGGCTGAAGTACCCAGAAAATGAACAGTTGGGTGTGGATTATGTCGTTCCCAACATGGATTATTTGTTTGAAAACAAGGAGCGGATTGCGGGTGTCTTTCTGACACACGGTCACGCGGATGCGATTGGTGCTCTGCCTAATCTTTTGGCAGATGCTAAGGTGCCGGTTTTCGGATCAGAGTTGACGATTGAGCTGGCCAAGCTGTTTGTCAAAAACAATGATGCGGTTAAGAAGTTCAATGATTTCCATGTGATTGATGAAAATACCGAGATTGAATTTGGCAAAACCGTGGTTTCCTTCTTCCGGACGACTCACTCGATTCCTGAGAGTTTGGGAGTTGTCATCAAGACCAGAAAAGGCAGTATCGTTTATACAGGCGATTTCAAGTTTGACCAGTCTGCCAGCCCGTCCTATGCGACAGACTTTGGCCGTCTGGCTGAGATTGGCCGCGAGGGTGTTCTGGCCTTGCTCAGTGATTCAGCCAATGCCGACAGCACTGTTCAGGTGGCTAGCGAGAGCGAGGTTGGCAAGGAAATCGAAGATACGATTGCCGACTGGGACGGCCGTGTGATTGTTGCGGCGGTTGCCAGCAACCTGTCTCGTATCCAGCAGGTCTTTGATGCAGCGGCAGAGACTGGCCGCCGCGTGGTTTTGACAGGCTTTGATGTTGAAAACATCGTTCGTACGGCTATCCGTCTCAAGAAGCTGTCCTTGGTGGACGAACGCCTCTTGATCAAGCCCAAGGAAATGTCTAAGTTTGAAGACCATGAGCTGATTATTTTGGAGACTGGCCGGATGGGTGAGCCTATCAATGGCCTACGCAAGATGTCGATCGGACGTCACCGCTATGTGGAAATCAAGGAAGGCGATTTGATTTACATCGTAACGACACCGTCTATTGCCAAGGAAGCGGTCGTGGCTCGCGTGGAAAATATGATTTATCAGGCGGGTGGCATTGTCAAGTTGATTACCCAAAACCTGCGGGTTTCGGGTCACGCAAATGCGCGTGATTTGCAGCTCATGATTAACCTGCTGCAGCCTAAGTACCTCTTCCCAATTCAGGGTGAGTACCGCGGATTGGATGCTCATGCTAAGGCTGCCATGGAAGTTGGCATGCTGCCGGAAAATATCTTCATTCCTAAGCGTGGCAGCATTATGGAATACGATCATGGTGATTTTGTGCCGGCTGGTGCAGTGTCAGCAGGAGATGTCATGATTGATGGAAATGCGATTGGCGATGTGGGCAATATCGTCCTGCGCGACCGCAAGGTCTTGTCTGAAGATGGTATTTTCATCGTAGCACTCACGGTTAACCGTAAGGAAAAGAAAATCATTTCCAAGGCTAAAGTACACACCCGAGGATTTGTCTATGTCAAGAAGAGCAGAGATATTTTGCGCGAAAGCTCTGACATTATCAATAAAACCGTGGAAGACTATCTGGCGCAGGATAGCTTTGACTGGGGTGAGCTGAAGGGTGCTGTCCGTGACAGTCTGGCCAAATATCTCTTTGACCAAACCAAGCGTCGCCCAGCTATTTTGCCGGTTGTTATGGAAGTGCGGTAAAAATCTGAACACAAATACAAGAAAAGTCGGGCTTCGGCTTTTTCTTGTCAGGAAGATACGAAGGAGAAATGCGAATGGCAGTGATGAAAATAGAGTATTATTCTGAGGCTTTGGAGATGGAATGGGGCGTCAATGTCCTTTATCCGGACGCAGCTCGTGTGGACAAGCCGGATGATAAGGACATTCCTGTTTTGTATCTGCTTCATGGTATGAACGGCAATCACAATAGCTGGCTCAAGCGCTCAAATATTGAGCGTCTGGTTCGCTCGACCAACTTGATTGTTGTCATGCCTAATACCAGCAACGGCTGGTACACCGATACTCAGTACGGCTTTAACTATTACGAAGCTATCGCTGAAGAGCTGCCTCGGGTGCTCAAGCGCTTTTTCCCAAATATGTCAGATAAGCGGGAGAAGAATTTTATCGCTGGTCTTTCCATGGGCGGATACGGAGCCTTTAAGCTGGCTCTCAAGTCTAACCGCTTTTCATACGCAGCTAGTCTTTCTGGCGCTTTGAGTTTTCTTGATGCTCGTCCAGACAATGCAGAAATGGCAACGCCAGCCTATTGGCGAGGAGTTTTCGGAGACTATAAAGACTGGACTAGCAGCCCTCATTCGCTAGAAAGTATAGCCAAGCAATCTGATAAAAAGACCAAGCTTTGGGCTTGGTGCGGCGAAGAAGACTTTCTCTACAAGGCCAATCAGGAGGCAGTGAAAAACCTGCAAGACTTAGGCTTGGAGATTACTTATAGCCACAGTCCAGGTAAGCATGAGTGGTATTACTGGGAAAAGCAGCTGGAGAATGTGCTGGCCTGGCTTCCTATCGACTTCCAGCTGGAAGAGCGCCTGTCGTAAAAATAGACTGTAAAGTCATATTCTGCCCTCAGAGTATGATATAATGATTACGTTTGAAAATCGGAGTGGGAATGATTCCCCGAAATACAAATAGGAGAATGGAACTTTGACAAAAGCGATTCGAGTGCGTTATGCACCAAGTCCGACTGGACTTTTACACATCGGAAATGCGCGGACTGCGCTCTTTAACTACCTCTATGCTCGTCACTATGGTGGAACCTTCATTATCCGTATCGAGGATACTGACCGCAAGCGCCATGTAGAAGACGGAGAACGCTCACAGCTTGAAAACTTACGCTGGCTGGGTATTGACTGGGATGAAAGTCCTGAGACTCACGAAAACTACCGCCAGTCTGAGCGCTTGGATATTTACCAAAAATACGTCAATGAACTCTTGGACAAGGGTTTGGCTTACAAGTCCTATGTGACCGAGGAAGAATTAGCGGCTGAACGTGAACGCCAGGAAGCAGCTGGTGAAACGCCGCGTTATATCAATGAGTTTCTAGGTATGTCAGAGGAAGAAAAGGCAGCCTATATCACTGAGCGCGAAGCGGCGGGCATCATTCCGACGGTTCGTCTGGCTGTCAATGAAGCTGGTGTTTATAAGTGGACTGACATGGTCAAGGGCGAAATTGAGTTTGAGGGCGGAAATATTGGTGGTGACTGGGTTATCCAGAAGAAAGATGGCTACCCAACCTACAACTTTGCTGTGGTTATTGATGACCATCTGATGGAAATTTCACACGTTATTCGGGGAGATGACCACATTGCCAACACACCTAAGCAGCTTATGGTTTATGAAGCTCTGGGCTGGGAAGCTCCAGAATTTGGGCACATGACCCTGATTATCAACTCTGAAACAGGTAAGAAGCTGTCCAAGCGCGATACCAATACCCTCCAGTTCATCGAGGATTACCGCAAGAAAGGCTACCTACCAGAAGCAGTCTTTAACTTTATTGCACTGCTGGGCTGGAATCCTGGCGGTGAGCATGAAATCTTCTCTCGCCAAGAATTGATCGAGCTCTTTGATGAAAAACGTCTTAGTAAGTCCCCAGCTGCCTTTGACCAGAAGAAGCTGGACTGGATGAACAACGAATACATCAAGAATGCAGATTTTGACACAATCTTCGCTCTGGCTAAGCCGTACCTGGAAGAAGCGGGCCGTTTGACAGATAAGGTAGAAAAGCTTGTAGAGCTCTACAAACCACAAATGAAGTCTGTAGATGAAATCGTGCCGCTGACAGACCTCTTCTTTGCGGACTTCCCAGAGTTGACAAATGCGGAGCATGAGGTCATGGCTGGTGAAACGGTACCGACTGTGTTGACAGCTTTCAAGGAAAAGCTAGAAGCTATGTCGGATGCAGATTTTGTGACAGAAAACATCTTCCCGCAAATCAAGGCTGTCCAAAAAGAGACAGGGATCAAGGGCAAAAACCTCTTCATGCCTATTCGGATTGCCGTTTCGGGTGAAATGCATGGACCAGAACTGCCAGATACGATTTACCTATTAGGCCGTGAAAAATCCATCCAGCATATCGAAAACATGCTGAATCAAATTCAATAAGACAAACCAGCTTGAAAGCTGGTTTTTACTTTGCAAATTTTTGTTTTTATGTCACAATTGTAATAAGAAAATACCTTAAGGAGAGAGAAATGAAAAAATGGATCATTATCTTGATTGGAGGATTACTAGCCTTACTCGTGCTAGTAACCTGTAATCAAAAGAAAGAGCAAACGACTCCAGCTTCCAACAATTCTAAAGTAAGTTCGCCTAGCTCTGCATCTTCTAAAAAGTCTGAAAGAGAGAGCAATTCGAGCGAACTTTCTGGCGACGCAGATAGTCAGGAAACTTCTGATACAGGCTCTAAGCAGAATTCGGAAACTGAAGCTGAAAAGTCTGCCAAGGAAGCTAGCAAAGGAGAGAAAGAGACGGCACCAACTTCTAGTTTGGATATGAAGGCTATTGCTTCTGGAGATTTTTCCAGCATGATTGGTACTTGGCAGGATGCCAAAGGGAACAGCTATACATTCGATGCGTCTGGTATAGAGTCAGATGTTGCCAAGCTTGAGACAGGAGATTACTCTGGGCCAGATGAAAATGGGATTTTTCGAGCAGGAATTCGTTGGAAAAACCAAACCGGTGCTGCCTTTCTCATCATTCCATCAGGAAAGAGTCTACCAGCTGGGGAGACTGTCAATGGGACAGATCCAACTGATACCAGTCAAGATCGTTTCATCATCACCCAGAGCGTTTCCGAACATCCCGATGTTTTTTACCGCGTAAAATAAGGAGTCTTGACGGACTCTTTTTTTTCTTGTTTTGAGTCCAGTATATAATATATTGATTTTGAATAAAAATTGATAAAACGCTTTTATTTTAATAAATATTAAATTTTCTCTTGACATTCGCATTTTCATACAGTAGAATGTTTAAAAATAAAATGTAGAAGGATAGAGGTAATCATATGGTTAAAGAGAAAGTCATTTTAGCATATTCCGGCGGCTTGGACACTTCAGTGGCCATTACTTGGCTGAACAAGGATTATGATGTAATCGCGGTCTGTATGGACGTGGGTGAAGGAAATGATTTGGATTTCATTCATGATAAGGCGCTGAAAGTCGGCGCTATCGAATCACATGTTATTGATGTTAAAGACGAGTTTGCGGAAGACTACGTCTTGGTTGCTCTGCAAGGACACACCTTCTACGAACGAAAATATCCTCTAGTGTCCGCTCTGAGCCGACCTTTGATTTCTAAGAAATTAGTTGAAATTGCCCACAAGACGGGGGCGAAAACCATTGCCCATGGCTGTACCGGAAAAGGAAATGATCAGGTTCGTTTTGAAGTCGCTATCGCCTCCTTGGATCCCAGTCTCAAGGTGATTGCTCCGGTTCGGGAGTGGAAATGGTCTCGGGAAGAAGAAATTAATTACGCTAAAGCTAATGGTGTGCCAATTCCTGCAGATCTGGATAGTCCTTACTCAGTCGATCAAAACCTTTGGGGACGGGCCAACGAGTGCGGAGTCTTAGAAAATCCTTGGAATGAAGCACCGGAAGATGCCTATGATTTGACGGTTGCGCCAGAAGAAGCGCCAGACAGCCCAGTCTATGTAAATATTGACTTTGAGGCAGGTGTGCCAGTTGCCTTAGATGGTAAAAAGATGAAGCTGGCGGACTTGATTCTTGAGCTCAATGACCTAGCTGGACAACACGGAGTTGGGCGGATTGACCATGTGGAAAACCGTCTGGTGGGGATTAAGTCTCGGGAAATCTATGAATGCCCTGGGGCGGTGACTCTCTTGGCTGCCCACAAGGAAATCGAGGATCTGACTTTAGTTAGAGAATTGGCTCATTTTAAGCCGATTATCGAAAATGAACTGTCCAATCTCATCTACAATGGCCTTTGGTTTAATCCAGCGACAGAAGCTCTGATTGCCTATCTCAAGTCCACTCAGCAGGTGGTTAATGGAACAGCTAAAGTGAAGCTTTATAAGGGGGCTGCGACAGTCGTGGCACGTAAGTCTGATAATTCTCTCTACGATGAAAGTCTGGCCACCTATACCAGTGCAGATACCTTTGACCAGGATGCCGCGATTGGCTTTATCAAGCTATGGGGTCTTCCATCTAAGGTTCACGCAGAGGTTCAGGCTCACAAGGACAAATAGAAAGGGGCTTTCCTATGGTGAATCATAAACTGTGGGGCGGACGTTTTGAAGCCTCTCTGGAAAGCTGGGTAGAGGAGTTTGGTGCCAGCATCGGATTTGACTATCGTCTGGCTCCTTATGATCTGCAGGGCAGCCTAGCCCATGTCAAAATGCTGGGACAGACGGGAATCATTGCTCCAGAGGAAGCAGCTGCTATTCAGGCAGGCCTAGAAAAGCTGCTGGTACGTTATCAGGCTGGAGAGCTTGAGTTTGATGTGCGTAATGAAGATATTCATATGAATATGGAGGCTCTTCTGACCGAGGAGATTGGGCCAGTGGCTGGCAAGCTTCATACGGCTCGCTCCCGTAATGACCAGGTGGCGACAGATATGCACCTCTATCTCAAGGATCAGCTCGGCCAGATTGCGGATAAACTCTTGAATCTGCGTCAGGTGCTGCTGGACTTGGCTGAGGAGCATGTAGAGACTATCATGCCAGGCTATACCCATCTGCAGCATGCCCAGCCGATTAGCTTTGCCCATCATCTACTGGCCTATTATCAGATGTTCAGCCGGGATAGTCAGCGCTTTGCCTTTAATCTGGAGCATACGGATTTATCTCCTTTAGGAGCAGCGGCTCTGGCGGGGACAACGTTTCCAATTGACAGGGAGCTGACGGCTGATTTATTGGGTTTCAAAGGCATTTACCACAATTCCTTGGATGCGGTAAGTGATCGAGACTTTATCTTGGAATTTCTATCTAACAGCAGCATTCTCATCATGCATTTGTCTCGTCTCTGTGAGGAGCTGATTAACTGGTGCAGCTATGAATATGGCTTTGTCAGCCTGTCAGATACCTTTAGTACTGGTTCTTCCATTATGCCGCAAAAGAAAAATCCGGACATGGCGGAGCTGATTCGGGGTAAGAGCGGCCGGGTCTATGGCCATCTCTTCAGCCTTCTGACGGTTATGAAATCCCTGCCCTTGGCCTATAATAAGGACCTGCAGGAAGACAAGGAAGGCATGTTCGATACAGTGGATACCATCCAAAAATCGCTGGATATTATGGCGGGTATGCTGTCTAGTATGACAGTAAACAAAGAAAAAATGCTAGTTTCAACTCAGCAGGATTTCTCCAATGCGACGGAGTTGGCTGACTATCTGGCCAAAAAAGGACTGCCTTTCCGGGAAGCCCATGAGATTGTCGGAAAGTTGGTGCTGGAATGCAGCAAGGCTGGCTATTATCTACAGGATATCTCGCTGACTCGCTATCAGGAAGTGTCGTCGCTGATTGAGGAAGATATTTATCAAGCTCTTGAGTCGCAGACCGCTGTACAAAAGCGGGATTCCCTTGGCGGGACAGGATTTGCACAGATCCGTCAGGAGTTGGAAAGAGCGAAGAAACAGCTGAAAAAGGAATAAGATATAGGGAACATCGCAAGGGAATTGCGGTGTTTTTTAATGTGAATCGACCTTTTAAATATTTGCAAAAACGGCGTCATAGCAGGACTTATTGGCATTTTCGAAAAATATGGTATAATAGATATAATTTTGGTGGATGGAGTTGAGTTTTGAGAAAAAACTATCGCGTCAAGAGCGAAAAAGATTTTAATGCGATTTTTAAAAAAGGACAGAGTTTTGCTAATCGAAAATTTGTCGTTTACATGTTAGAAAAAGAGCAAAAGCATTTTCGAGTAGGAATTTCCGTCAGTAAAAAGTTGGGGAATGCAGTAGTTCGTAATCGTATTAAAAGAAAAATCCGCCATGTCTTGATGCAGCATCAAAAACATCTAGTCCAGGCAGACTTCGTAGTTATTGCTCGCAAAGGAGTGGAAGAGTTGGACTACCACCAAGTTGAACAAAATTTATTGCATGTATTAAAGATTGCTAAACTTTATCAGGAAGGATTCATTTGTGAAACAGAAAAGTAAATTAGGGATTTTGCTGGTCGCCTCGCTGCTCTTTCTCACAGCCTGCGGAACCAGTCAAGTAACGGCCGATTCACATGGCTTTTGGGAGAAGTTAGTCTATTTCTTTGCGGACACCATTCGTTTTCTATCCTTTGGTGGAAGCAAGGGGATTGGGATTATTCTCTTTACCTTGATTATCCGGACAGTTCTCCTGCCGGTCTTCCAATTCCAGACGACTTCTTCTCGCAAGCTGCAGGAAGTACAGCCGCATATCAAGCGCCTGCAGGAAAAGTATCCTGGTAAGGATATGGAGAGCAGAACAGCCTTGGCTGAGGAAACGCAAAAGCTCTACAAAGAAAAGGGTGTTAATCCCTATGCTTCATTCATTCCGCTCTTTATCCAGATGCCAGTGCTCCTGGCTCTGTTTCAAGCCCTAACTCGGGTTGATTTCATGAAGACAGGTCACTTCCTCTGGCTCAATCTAGGAGCAACAGATCCGACCTTTATTCTTCCGCTGTTGGCGGCTCTCTTCACTTTCTTCAGTACGTGGCTTTCAAACAAAGCTTTGCCTGAGAGAAATGGCGGGATGACAGTCATGATGTACCTAATGCCAGTTGTGATTTTCTTTTTTGCCCTCTATGCGGCGAGCGGGGTAGCCCTCTACTGGGCGGTCTCAAATGCTTATCAGGTGGTTCAGACCTTGCTGCTGAGCAATCCTTTTAAAATCATTGCCGAGCGGGAAGCCAAGGAACGGTCAGAGCGTCAATTGGAACAGAAAAAGAAACGTGCCCTGAAAAAAGCACAGAAAAAGAAAAAGTAAGTAAGAAGGAGGACTCTTGCAATGGTTATTTTTACAGGAGCAAGTGTTGAAGAAGCCATTCAAAATGGTTTGAAAACGTTGGATATTCCACGTATGAGAGCGCATATCACTGTTATTTCACGTGAGAAAAAAGGCTTTTTAGGTCTGTTTGGCAAGAAGCCAGCTCAGGTGGATGTCGAGCCGATTGCTGAGACGACAGTTGTCAAGGCCAATCAAAAGGCTGTAAAAGGTGTTCCCGAAGAGATTAACGCTCAGAATGAGCCTGTGCAGTCTGTCAGTGAAGCAACGGTTGATTTGGGCCGTGTGGTAGCTGCCATCAAGAAGGTCGAAGGAGAAGGAGAAGTTATCTCAGATGAGGTCAAGGCTGAAATTCTCAAAAATGACAAGCAAGCCAATACGATTTTAGAAGAGACAGGCACCATTGATCTTCTCAAGACCAACCAAGCTATTGATGAGGCAGTTGCTCAAGCAGAAGCGGACGATAGCAAGGTTATCTCTTTTGAACAAGCAGCTAAAGACAAGGCTGAGCCGACAGAAACAGAAGAAAGCTCTTTTGCTGACTTAGGCATCCAAGTCGAAGCTGACTACGATATTGAAGAAGTAGTTGAGAATGTAACGAACTATGTTCAGAAAATCGTTGATGAGATGGATGTTGAAGCGGGCATTTCCAGCAGCCACAACCGCCGAACTATCAACATGCAGATTGATACTAATGAACCGGGGCGCGTGATTGGCTACCACGGAAAAGTCTTGAAAGCTCTGCAGCTATTGGCACAAAACTATCTTTATAACCAATATTCGAAGAGCTTCTATATTTCCATTAATGTCAATGACTATGTTGAGCATCGGGCAGAAGTGCTGCAAAGCTATGCGCAGAAACTGGCTCAGCGGGCTTTGGAAGACCGACGCGGTCAGCACACGGACCCTATGTCTAACAGCGAGCGCAAAATTATCCACCGCATCATTTCTCGCATCGATGGCGTGACTAGCTATTCCGAAGGCGACGAGCCTAACCGCTATGTCGTCGTGGATATTGACAGCGAATAAAAAGAAAGCCAGCAGAGATGCTGGCTTTTGCATATAGAAAGGATTTTTTATGTCACTTTTTCCAGCTATTGAAAGTTATCTACCTCATCAAGGGGCTAAGTATATATCTCCAGACAAGGCAGGGCAGCTGCGTGAGTCTATGTTGGAGTTGAGAGCTAAAGGCCAGGCGGCACGCAAGGAGTTTGCGGACTTGGTCAAGGATTTTCAGAGTCTCTATCCCAAGCTGACCTTGGAGCGAACCAGCCAGTGGATGAATCAGGCACAGATACTGCGGCCCCATTTTTGGAATTATCTTAAAGGCTATGGGGAAATCACAGAACCTATGTTTGCCCTGCGCTTGTATGGAACTGCAGAAGATTTTGGGGTATCGCTGGAGGTGAGCTTCATGGAGCGCAAGAAAGATGAGCACAGCCTCAGCAAGCAAAATCGGGTCTTGGAGTTGCCTATTCAGTCGCCAGCTTACTATTTTGCTCAGATAGATGGTGTGAGTCAGCGCTTTGAAGGAACAGAGGAAAATCGCCAGTTCCTTACTCGACAGTTAGCGGCCGGTCAGGTTCGTAAGGTCTTAGTCAAATACGATATTCCCCTTTCTCAGACTGCTTCAAGAGAGCAAGTGCTGTCCCAGCTGCAGGAGGCCATGACAGCCTTGATTCCCTTTTATGAAGCGACTCGGGTTATATGATTACGTTTACAAAGAGAAAGTTATTTAAGTAAGTATTGACAAAAGCCCCGGAATCATATAGAATAGTAAAGTATGTTTAGTAACTGATCACAACTAGCCGGCTAAACGAATACAAGAATCTAAGAGGAGGTATTCATCGTGAAACGTACTTATCAACCAAGTAAAATCCGTCGTGCGCGTAAACATGGTTTCCGCCACCGTATGTCAACTAAAAACGGTCGTCGTGTATTGGCAGCTCGCCGTCGTAAAGGACGCAAAGTTTTGGCTGCTTAATCCAAACGATTAATCAAGAAACCAGCGGAGACTCGAGACCGCTGGTTTTTTTGTCTTAAATTTATGGGTGAAATTCAATAGACTGGCAAAAAAGTTCCTCTTTTTGGCCAGTGTCTTTATTTATGACTTCTACATACCAGTCCCCTTTGTGGCTAAATAGTTTGACAAATTGAACCTGAAGAGACTGCTGTTCATACTTAATTAGAAAAAATTCTTCCTGCCTATGTAATAAAATATCAAGAATGATTCGCAACTGAGAGTTGTTGATTGTTTTCCTGACTTCTGGTTGAAGGATTTTCTCAATTTTTGTGATCTTGCTTAACTGCTGTTCTGAAATCGAGTTTTCAAATTTTTCTTTTAATTTTTGCAGGTCAATATCAAAAGGGCACATATTGTAGTTTTCCAGAGTCAGCATGGAAAAATACAAGGCAGAAATTTCATCTATGGAGAAAATAATAGGAGATAACAAGTCGTTGCTAAGAATTTTATAACTGCCATTCCGACCTAAGTCAGAATAAATTGGAATTCCCAGCGTTTCAAGGCTGGCAATATCACGAAGGGCAGTGCTTTTTGAAATATGATATCGATTCATAATATCTTTTAGATTGAATTGTCTTTTCTTATTGAGGAAAATAAGCATATCGTTAATTCTTTGAGATTTATTCATGAGAAACTCCATATTTTTATTAAATAGTTTCAAAAAATGATACCTTTTTATATTATACTAGTTTTAGAGAAAATAATAAAGGAGTCAAATATGAATCAATATTTTAAGGCCTTATTGGCAGAACAGACAGAAATGGCTCTAGCTACTTCTGTAAAGGATATCCCAAATGTAAGAATTGTAAATTTTTATTATGATGAGGAGACAAAGAAATTGTTCTTTATCTCATTTAAAAATAGTCATAAAATCCAAGAGTTGGCAACCAATAATCGTATTGCTCTTACAACAGTCCCGAAAGGTGATGGGAGGTATGTCCGGATTCAAGGGAGAGTCAAAGAAAGCCAGCTTTCTATTGAGGATATAAGAAGCGTTTTTATCCAGAAGTACCCTTATTATCAAGCTATTATTGAGCAGCATAGCAACTCCTTGCAAGTTTTTGAAGTATTTTTTTCTGATGCTTTCTTGGTCTTAGATAATAATCAAGTTGAGAAAATTAAACTATAAGGAGAAAATAGATGGTTGAGATAAAAAGATGCGATTGGGCTGAAAATAGTGAGCTTGAGAGAAATTATCATGACCATGACTGGGGGCGACCTGTGCATGACGAGCATAAACTCTTTAAAATGTTGATTTTAGAAGGTCAGCAGGCGGGCTTGAGCTGGCAAACTATTTTGTCAAAAATGGATGCTATGACAGATGCTTATGAAAACTTCGATCCTGAAATACTCTCCAACTATGACGAGCAGAAGATTGAAGAATTGCTTAGTGATCAAAGAGTGATACGAAATAGGCTAAAAATAAAGGCGGTTATAAAAAATGCTAAGGCCTATCTAAAATTAAAAGAAGAATATGGTAGTTTGGATTCTTATATTTGGTCTTTTGTAAATAATGAACCGATTGTCAATTCATGGTCCAGTATTGAAGAGGTGCCCGCTCGAACAGATCTATCCGATAAAATCAGCAAAGAACTCAAAAAGAAAGGTTTTTCTTTTGTTGGTTCTACGACCATATATGCTTTTATGCAGTCCATTGGCATGGTCAATGATCATTTGCTGACCTGTGATTTTAGAATATAATTTTTTTCCTTTGAATTAGAAAGATGAGCGGTCTATTATTGAATGCCGGTAAATGATATAAAAAACCAGAAAGAAACTGATTTTCTTTCTGGTTTTTTGTGTATAGTTGAGCACAGTTGCTTATTTTGCTACTGGTAAAAGCATTGGATAAAGATAGCAGAGCAAAGTAAAGCTTATCAGGGCGTAAAAGATACCGATGCGAATAGCTTGGATAGGTTTATAGAAACGAATCAGGGTCAGTAGGCACCAAACCAAGAGAACTAGGATGAACCATGCTGAAATCAAGCGCAGCGGTGTTGGTCCGTAAAGGTAGATGTAGATGCCAAATAATTTCCAGCCAGCTAGTAAAGCCAGCAGACCGGTAAAGATAAAGAGGATAGTAGCTGCGAATCGCGTCCCTTTCTGGTCCCAGAGTGGCTTTTTGGCAATCAGATAGAAGACACCTAGGACTGCAAAGTTAAGGATAGACACCCGAACCAGCTGCCAGAAGCCAGCCACGGCAACAGTCGAAGCATTCTGGGGAGAAATAGCCTGAGCTACTGTTCCGGCGCTTAGGAGCTGACCGAGCTCACCCAGACCCGTCAGGAAGAAGAGCGCATAGGTCAGGCAAAGGCTGCCGATGATAATGTAGGCTGCGAAAGCGGGTGCTACTCGCAAAGGGTAGATACTTGCTTGAAATTTTTTATAGCTAAGTTTAGTATCTTTTCTGCCTAACAGACTGCCGGCTAGGAGGCCGTATAAGTAGAGACTGACAGGAACAGCCAGGCAGGCCTTGAAGAGAATCATGCCGCTATCAAGACTTGAAAAGAGGGAGTCAAGGAGATTTTCGATAACATCAGCAGTATTGCTGAAGAATGAGGCAAAGCTGTCTGAAACCTGACTTAGCTGGGACCAGACAAAGTAGACCAAGATTCCTGCGACAAAGAAGCTGCTGACGATAATCGCGAGCTGTTGGGCTTTCTTTGAAGACAGACTGTCAGAGCTGTCAGAAGAGTCCTGCTGCTTGCCTTCTATAAAGACTAGAATAGCAGCAATGAAATTTTTAAAGGGCAGGATGCAGAAGGCTTGAATGGCATCAAACCAGACCAGGATCCCCAAACGCCCCTGACTTAACCAGCCTGTGCGGGACAGAATATAGAAGGCGAATGAGATGTGGATGGCTAGAAATTGGAACAATTCTAGCTGACGATGAAGCCCCCAGAGACTTAAAGCTAGGGCTTGAGCTAGCGTCATGATCAGAAAGCTTCTAGCCTCTAATCTGCTGTCAAGATTTTTTATCTGCAGTGATGGATAGGCTAATTTCCTGATTAAGGCTTCACTTAGCAATATAAGACCAATTGCAAAAGGGAAAAAGGATGCAGTTTGATAAGTAAAGAAGACAGCAGAGTAAAAGTAAGTTAAAAGATAGAGGATTAGATAGCTGATTTTAAAGAATCGCAGTTGCTTGTCCTCTAGGCCTGTGAAGATGGTCTGTCGTTCTGCTTCTGCGGGCAGACAAGGCTGGACATTCATCTGATCTTGTGCTGGATATTCCATAATTATTTCTCCTCCTCATCGTCAGGGATATACTCCAAAATATCGCCAGGCTGGCAGTCTAATTCACGGCAGAGAGCGTTGAGTGTTGAAAAGCGGACAGCCTTGGCTCGATTATTTTTTAGGATAGATAGATTGGCTGGTGTTAGGTCAATCAACTCTGCTAAACGGCCAGCACTGATGCGCTTTTGCGCCATGACAAGGTCTAAATTTATCTGAATCATAAGACCTCCTAAATAGTGTAGTCTACTTGATCCTGCAGCTCAATGGCCTTGCCAAAGGCATTGCGGATGACACGAATAATCAGGGTCAAGATACTGCACGAAACAGTGACTAAGAGCATGGGCAAATAGGCTGTCAGTCCCATAAAGAGGGAGATAAGAGCAACAGTGCCCACTTCCCAGCCAAGATAGCGCATGTACTGAACATTTTGTGTGATAAAGACCTGATTTTTACCGATGCGGCTCAGGAGTCGATAGAGATGGACAATGCAGGCCAGTGCTAGGCAGCCGAGGACATAGCCAAACAGCAGCAAGATCCAAAAGCGTGTCTCTCCTTGAAAGAAAGGAGAGGGAAATTCAATAACTAGGTTGACGACCCAAGGTCCTAGGGCTATCAGGATAATGGAAGCAATAAATAAAAGGCTGATACTGATTTTTGTAAGAGTAATGCTCATATCTTCAGCAGTCTTTTTCATTTTGTCTGTCATAATTTCCTCCGACTAACGTTTCATTTCTTAGTAACTATAACACGAATGTTATCGATAATCAATAAGAAAATATCGAAAAAAGATAAAATCAGTCTTAAGGACTAGATGAAAGTTTCTAAAAAAGTTCTTATTTTATAGAGATGGATTTTTGTCAGGAGATGAACAGAGCAGAAGGGGATGAATATTTTGCTTGATTTTTGGTATAATGAAAAACAGGAATTGTACACTCTTTTCGGTCAGAGACGGAGTATATGTAAGGAGGGAAGAATCTGTGGGTGTAAAGCTTGTTCATTATCGTAGTAAGTTATATGAATTTCTCATGGTGCCTGCCATCGTTTCAAGGGATGATAAACATATGTGGAAGGATTTACGGCAGAATCAAAAGGAGCTGCTTCTTGATGTACAGCCGCACTATGATAAGCTCTATCAGGCTTTACTTCCTTTGAAAAGCGAGCTTGTTGCGGTTAGTTTGTTTGAAGGAGTTACGGTGGGACTGGCTCCGCTCTTCTACCTCTACTTACTAGAAAAAGGAGAAGATCCGGCCAATCCGCATGACTTGTTAGAATGTTTGAAAAAACTAGACGCAGATCAAATCATCTATTGCTTATCGCTTAAGCTTTCTGCTGGGGAAGTTACCAAGGAACGTCCTGAGGATCTGCTACCTCTTGTAGAGAATAGTGACAAGTCTCCGGAAAATAAATGGTACTGGTACCAAGCTATTCAGCATCCAGAGAAGCTTCGGGACCAATTAGTTTCCTTGCTGGAAAGAGTGTTCGAGCTCTATCAGCCTATTTATGAGCAGTTTGAGCAGGAAGTACTAGCTTTTGAACAAGAATTTAGCCTATCTGATGTGATGGATGATGAAGAGCAGAACGCTAAGCTTCTTGAAAAGGACACACAAGTCTTTGTTCTGTCACCTATGTTTATTGACTCATTTCTCGAAAAGGTTCCTGATTTCACCTCCTATTCCTTAGTCCTTTCGACGAGAAGTTCCCAGTTATCAAAGGCGGAATCGGAGCTTAACGATGAAACATTGGCTATGACCTTAAAAACTCTTGGAGATGAAACCCGCTATAAAGTCTTGATTGAATTGATTCAGCCGCATGCCAAGAATAAAGATATAGCTAAAAAACTGGGGCTTACAAGAGCCTCTATCTCATTCCATACGCAAAAGCTGCTAAATTCTGGCTTGCTGGAGCTTGTGGTGGATGATGATTCTGTAAAATACATGGTCAATAAAGAACTGATTCGAAAGATTATGGAGAAGTTCAAACAGGACCTAACATAGTTTAAGAAGACCTGGATTCATTCTAGGCTTTCTTTTTGTAAAATGATTATCTAATAAAAATTTGACAATCGACTAATTTATTGTTATGATTTGTTAAACAAAAATCTAACAAGAGTAAAGGAGATGTCGTATGATTGTTTTTGTAAAAAACAAAAATTTTCGCCAGTTGCTCATCAATCAATGGATTTCAGGTTTTGGGGACATTGTTTTTTATTTGGCTTTGATGAACTATGTCTCCGCTTATTCTTTTGCTCCACTTGCGGTTTTATTGATTTCTCTTTCTGAAACGCTGCCTCAGTTAATTCAAGTTTTTACTGGAGTTGCGGCGGACTTTCAGAAGAATCGTATTCATAAATACCTGCTTATACAGTTTAGTAAGGTGCTCTTATATAGCTTGGTAACGTTTTTGTTGCTTGGACAAGATTTCTCTTTCTTGATTCTGCTTGTGATTTGCTTGATTAACTTTCTGTCGGATAGTCTGAGTTATTTTTCAGGGGCCATGCTGACCCCAGTTTATGTAAAGGTGATTGAGCAAGATATGACCTCTGCTATGGGCTTTCGACAGGCTAGTATGAGTCTGGTTCATATTTTGGGGAATCTAGCTGGCGGTTTTCTCATCGCTTGGATGAGTATTGGAGCTTTGGCAGGACTAAATGCTCTGACATTCTTGCTAGCTTACCTTGGTTTTTGGCAAATTAGTAAAAGCTTACAGGACTTAGAACCGGAGCTCAGCAGTGCCAAGGAGCTAAATAAAGAGAATTATTGGCAGCATTTATTGACTTCTCTTAAAGTCTTGCTGGGATTGAAGAATGTTGTGAGGTTGTTATTGGTTTCAACCTTTGGGCAGATCACTCTAAATATTCTGACGCCAGTAGCGACTCTTTTATTGCTGAAAAGGCCTTTTTGGAATCTGCAGGTCGGTCAGTCCATTGCCGTGTTAATTATTCTAAGTTCCGCTGGTCTGATCTTAGGGAACATTTTGAGTGGCAGTTTGCTGAAAAAACTTTCGACTAAGCTTGCTATGTATAGTAGCCAAGTATGTGAAGGTTTTATTCTTTGCGGTTTTTTCTGGCAAAACTTTTTACTTGTACTGATAGCCAGCTTCGCTTGTGCCGTTGTAGTCGGTTTGCTGAGTCCAAGATTGCAGAAATCTGTATTCAGTATGATTCCAGAAGAGTCCATGGGAGCTATCCAGTCGGCTATTAATCTATTTAGTATGGCTGTTCCGAGTGTTTTATCCATGCTGTTAATAGCTCTTGCCAGCAGCATGGGAATTATTTATATTCTCCTCCCGCTTATGTTAATGCTGGCACTGTCTTTTTACTTAATTATTCCAATGGAGAACTTGAAGACAGATTCGGATAGCTGTTGAATGGCAGCTATCTTATTTTTCTGCTTTGAAGAGACTTCTGATTTTTTAGGTCATTTTTGGTATAATAAAGGACAGGAAATACAAGGAAGTAAACCATGAAGATTTTTGATACACACACGCATTTAAATGTGGAAGAATTTGCTGGTCGAGAGGCAGAAGAGCTTCAATTAGCTAAAGAAATGAGTGTTGCTGCACATAATATTGTCGGTTTTGACCGACCGACCATTGAGCGTGCCTTGGAGTTGGCCGACAGCTATAATCAGCTTTATGCTACGATTGGCTGGCATCCGACTGAGGCTGGGACGTATGATGAGGCGGTGGAAGCTTATCTACTGGACAAGCTTCGTCACCCCAAGGTGGTGGCTCTGGGCGAGATTGGGCTGGACTATCACTGGATGACAGCTCCAAAGGATGTTCAGGAGCGGGTGTTCCGACGCCAAATCCAGCTCTCCAAAGAGCTGAACCTGCCCTTTGTCGTTCACACACGTGACGCATTGGAGGATACCTATGAGATTATCAAGAGTGAAGGTGTAGGCCCTCGAGGCGGCATCATGCACTCTTATTCGGGTTCTTTGGAAACGGCAGAGCGCTTTATCGAGCTAGGAATGATGATTTCCTTTTCTGGAGTTGTGACCTTTAAGAAAGCGACGGATATTCAGGAGGCTGCGCAGAGCCTGCCTTTGGACAAAATCCTCGTCGAGACTGATGCACCTTATCTGGCGCCCGTTCCCAAGCGTGGACGAGAAAACAAAACAGCTTATACCCGCTATGTGGTAGAGAAAATTGCTGAGCTACGTGGACTGACTGTCGAAGAAGTGGCGCAGGCGACCTATGCCAATGCAAAGAAGGTGTTTGGGCTTGACTGAGAAGATAAAAATTGCTCAGGTGATTGTCGTTGAGGGCAAGGATGATACAGCCAATCTGCAGCGATTTTACCAAGTTGATACTTACGAGACGAGAGGTTCCGCTATCAATGAAGAAGACCTAGAGCGGATTGAGAAACTGCACCAGCTGCGTGGCGTTATTGTCTTTACTGATCCAGACTACAATGGCGAGCGTATCCGCCGAATGATTATGGAGGCAGTGCCAACTGCTCAGCATGCCTTTCTCCGTCGTGATGAGGCGGCTCCCAAGTCTAAGAACAAAGGTAAATCGCTTGGAGTGGAACACGCTTCATTTGAGGATTTACAGCAGGCGTTAGCTGGGCTGGTCGGATATTTCGATGATGAGGATAATTTTGATATCACCAAAGGCGACCTCGTACGACTAGGCTTGCTTATGGGAAGTGACAGCCGTCAGCGTCGAGAGTATCTGGGAGAAGAGCTCCGTATCGGCTATTCTAATGGTAAGCAGCTCCTCAAACGCTTGGAATTATTTGGTGTGACCTTGGCGGAAGTGGAAGAAACCATGCTCAGATATTCAGGTCTAACGGAGTAAGAAATGAAAAAAGTAATTATTACGGGCGGCAATAGTGGTATTGGCTATCAGGCTGCAAAACAGTTAGCTGAAAAGGGCTGGTTAGTGACCCTATTTTCCCGGCGAAAAGAAGCTGCTGAGCAAGCCTGTGAGAAAATCCGTCAACAAACAGAAAATCCGCATGTAGATTATATCTTGGTTGATTTATCTGATATGAAAAGTGTCAGGCAAGCGGTAGAACAGTATATCCAAAAAGAAGAGACTTTAGATGTTTTAATTAACAATGCGGCCGATTTTGATTTATCGGTCAAAAAGCCTATTCTTACCAAAGACGGATTGGAAAAACAATTTGCGACCAACGTGGTTGCTCCCTTTTTGCTTTCTACCTTGTTGAAGGGCTTGTTGGAAAAATCAGAAAGTGGTCGGATTATTAATATTTCTTCCCAAGGACTGATGCTTTATCCTTTCATGAAGCTTGATTTTGAAAATTTATCTGGTCAAAAACATTACAATCCTGCTAAGACCTATTATCAGAATAAACTGGCCTTGTTGATGCTGTCCCTTTATATGCGGAAACATTGGAAAGGTATCAAAGTTCAGGCTCTCCGTGTGACCAATGTCAAAGTAGATATGCGCCGCTATGATCACCTCAGCGCTTTTATGAAAAATCTGTATAAAATTAAGTCGAGATTTTCGATTAGTCCTGAAGAAATGGCGAAAGTCTATATAGCTTTATCTACAGAAGATGACTATGAGGGCTTTTGTATGACGAGAAATGCAAAGAAGTTAAGGCTAATGCATTTGCTTACGAGGAAGAAAAGCAGAAAAAACTCTACACCTTGCTAGGGCAAATGACCTCCTTAAAAGATAACGAATAACGAATTAGAAAAGAGAAAAGAGAAAATATGAGAATTGCAGATCATAGTGTAACCCGTGCCATTCTGGAGCGTCACGGTTTCACTTTTAAAAAGTCTTTCGGTCAGAATTTCCTGACTGATACCAACATCCTCCAGAAGATTGTGGATACTGCTGAGATTGACAAAAAGGTCAATGTCATCGAAATTGGTCCTGGTATTGGGGCATTGACAGAATTTTTGGCGGAAAGTGCTGCAGAAGTCATGGCCTTTGAGATTGATGATCGGCTGGTACCGATTTTGGCGGATACCCTGCGCGATTTTGACAATGTGACAGTGGTTAATCAGGATATTCTCAAGGTTGATCTGGCTCAGTACATAGCAGAGTTTAAAAATCCAGACCTGCCTATCAAGGTAGTGGCGAACTTGCCCTACTACATCACGACGCCGATTCTCATGCATTTGATTGAGAGCGGGATTCCTTTTAGTGAGTTTGTCGTTATGATGCAGAGAGAAGTAGCAGATCGGATTTCAGCTCAGCCTAATACCAAGGCCTACGGCAGTTTGTCGATTGCGGTGCAGTATTATATGACGGCCAAGGTTGCCTTTATCGTGCCGCGGACAGTCTTTGTACCAGCGCCTAATGTGGATTCGGCGATTCTCAAGATGGTGCGCAGAGACCAGCCAGCTGTTGAGGTACAGGACGAGAAATTCTTTTTCAAGGTCTCCAAGGCCAGCTTTGTCCACCGTCGGAAGACTCTCTGGAATAACCTGACCAGTTGTTTCGGGAAGTCTGAGGAGACTAAAGGCAAATTGACAGCGGCTCTAGAACGAGCGGAGTTATCTCCAAGTGTTCGGGGAGAAGCTCTGAGTTTAGAGGAATTTGCGCGCTTGGCAGACGCTCTGAAGTCTGAAGGATTATAAAACAATAGAAGATCCGCTCTATATAGCTGGTCTTCTATTTTGCTAATGAGGTAAATATGAAAGTGAAATGTGGGTTTCTATTTTTATAATAACAAAAAACCCTATCAATCATGATAGGATTGCTTTTTATGCGGAGGAAGGGATTTGAACCCTCACACCCGTACGGGCACATGCGCCTGAAGCATGCGTGTCTGCCGTTCCACCACCTCCGCTTGAGATTCTATTATAACTTATTTTTGTGAAAATGCCAATAGAGAATATCAGTTTTTTTCACTGTATGAAAAAAGCAGAAAAATTTCTATTTTTTCTTTACTAAAATAGTTCTATGATATTGCCATTATAGCAAGTATTTGTTACAATTAGATTAATTACTTATTTAGGTAACGAAATAAAAAAGGAGAATGTTATGAAACTGAAAAAATGGCTGCTGTTTTTGATGCTGCCCCTTCTGTTTTTGCTGGATTTGAAGCTGTTTACAGCAACTGCTCAAGCGGATGCTTTGAAGAATGCAATCACAGATATTAAAATCTGGGACCACTCTAATGGCCGCGAAGCAACTAAGGTTAATGGTGCTTACAATTTGGTTCAAGGGGGAAATTATCGCTATGAGCTAGTTTTTGATTTGTCTGCTTACGATAACCAGCTCAAGGATGGGGATACCTTTACCTTTACAGTACCGAACGGTGCAACCATTGCTGATGGTACAACCTTTACCCTGACAGATAATGAAACGCAGGTCCAGCTCGGAGCTGCTAAGATGACATCGAATGGTTCAGGTAAGGGCGGTCTGATCACGGTTACTATTCAGAATTTGGCAGATTACAAGTCTAAGACAACTGCTAGTGGAGTAAGAGGAAGTTTCTTCTTTGACTTTCAGGCGACGACAGTAGGCGCTGATCAGGACTGGAATTATAAGCCTGAGGAAACTCAAGGCGCGATGAGCCATAAGGTAACCATTAACGAGCGCAAACAGAGCAGTTTTTCAACAGCCGGTGAAAACTACGCTAAGATTGGAGGAGTCATTGCTAAGAAGCCATATAATTCGGCTATTCTTGGCAAGAGCGGAGACTACTCCCATAACTGGACTGTTCGTATCAATACTCAGCAAAAGACTTATAATTCTCCGATTGTTATCAAGGATGTCATTCCAGATAGCAGTGCACCAATGCAATTCGTTCCGGAGCAACTTGTCCTTCGCCAAGGGGAGTACACACAGAGTTTATCAAGTATTGCGAATTCTGTTATCTTGAAAGAAGGTCAAGATTATACGGTTGCCTATAATGACACTTATACAGAGTTTACTCTAACCATCAATAACCCAGGCAATCGTGCCTTTATGTTGAACTATATGACAACTTCACCAGCTGATGGTTCTTTGGTATCCAATACGGCTGAGATGGAAGTTGATAATACAAAATTGCCATTCAGAGATGATCGTCCTGGTCAGACGAGCTCTACAGTAGAGCGCAGCAGCCGGATTACAGAAGGCGGGGTTATCACTGCAGATATCAGTAACAGTCTGGTTCTCTACAAGCAGGATTCTAAGACTGGTAAAATGCTGGAAGGCGCTGTCTTTAAGGTGACAACTCCTAGCGGTGAAGAGATTACTCTGCCGCCGACAGATGCTAACGGTCGGGTTTCTACACAGCCTTTCTCAAGTGAAGAAATCAAGAAAGGTCAATTCACAGTAGAAGAAGTCACAGCTCCGGAAGGCTATGTACTGGACAGCAATCCGATGAAGGTGACTATCAAGGCTGATGGAGCGGTTAAGACAGTCAAGAATACGGTGGATCCAAATGCCAGCAAAAAGCTGACAGTCAAGAAAGTTTGGAAAGATGAAAACAATCAAGATGGCAAGCGTCCGGCTTCTATTGTTGTAGATGTCTACGCTAACGGTCAAAAACTGGCTGATAAGACAGTGACCGTAACTGGTGGCAGTACTGATGCGGAGTGGACAGCTCAGACAACTGATTTACCAATCTTTGATGCCAACGGACAAAAAATCACCTATACAATCGGTGAAGATCAGCTTGATGGCTACGATGCTCCAGAAGTAGATCAGGGGAATCTCACTGTTACCAATACTCGTACGCCAGAGAAAATCGCTATCAAAGCCAGCAAGAAATGGGATGATGCCGAGAATCAAGACGGCAAACGTCCTGCCAATGTTGTTGTCAAACTTTATAAAGAAGTCGGCGGTCAGAAATCAGAAGTTGCGAACAGAACTCTGACCGAAGCTGACCAGTGGGCAACCGAGTTCGCCAACTTGAACAAATATGAAAAGGGACAAGAAGTTGTTTATTCTCTGGAAGAAGACGCGGTTCCTCACTATCAATCTCAGGTAACTGGCAATGCTACTGACGGCTTTGTAGTGACCAACACTTACAAACCAGAAACAATCAAGATTTCCGGTCAGAAGAAGTGGGATGATGCGGAAAACCAAGATGGCAAGCGTCCAAATGCTGTTAGAGTCAAGATCTTGAAAGGTCAAGATATTGTCGATGTGCAGGAAGTGACGGCTGCTAACGGTTGGAAATATGAATCTAATCCTCTTCCTAAGTATGCAGCAGGCCAAGAAATTGCTTATACTGTTGCAGAAGAAGCTGTACCGGGCTACACGAGCAAGGTGGACGGCTACAACATCACCAACTCTTACACCCCAGAAACGGTCAAGGTTTCTGGTCAGAAGAAATGGGATGATGCGGAAAACCAAGATGGTAAGCGTCCAGCTTCTGTTAAGGTTAAAATTCTGAATGGTGATACGGTTGTGGATGAGCAAAATGTGACTTCCGCTAACGAATGGAAGTATGAGTCTAAGGCTCTGCCTAAATATGCAGCAGGTCAAGAAATTACTTACACCGTAAGTGAGGAAGCTGTACCAGGTTATACTAGCAAAGTGGATGGTTACAACATCACCAATTCTTACACTCCAGAGACAACGACTGTGTCTGGAAGCAAGACTTGGGAAGATGGCGATAACCAAGATGGCAAACGTCCAGCTTCTATCACAGTTAATCTGCTAGCTGACGGTCAAAAAGTCAATACCCAAACAGTCAGTGAGGCAGAAGGTTGGTCTTACAACTTTACTGGCTTGCCAGTCTATAAGGATGGCCAACGGATCACCTATACAGTGACAGAAGAAGCTGTACCGGGTTATTCAACCAATCTCAACGGCTACAATATCACTAACTCTTATACACCAGAAAAGACAGAAATCACTGCCAGAAAGACCTGGAATGACAGCGACAATCAAGACGGCAAGCGTCCAACTAAGATTAGCATTAAGCTGATGAAGACAGTCGGCGGTGTCAAGACAGAAGTCGCTAGCAAGGAAGTGACGGCTGCTGATCAATGGCAAACCAAATTTGAAAATCTGCCAGTCTATGAAAATGGTCAGAAGATTGATTACTCTATCGAGGAAGATGATGTAGCTGGCTACACTAAAGAAATCAAAGATTTCACTGTTACCAACTCTTATACACCAGAGATGATCAAGATTTCCGGTCAAAAAGTCTGGGATGACGCTGATAACCAAGACGGCAAGCGTCCAGCTTCTGTTAAGGTTAAAGTGAAAAATGGCGATACTATCGTAGATGAGCTGGAAGTAACAGCTGCTAACGATTGGAAGTTTGAGTCTAAAGCTCTTCCTAAGTATGCAGCAGGTCAAGAGATTGCCTATACTGTCACTGAAGAAGCGGTTGCGGACTATCAAACTAAGATTGATAAGTTCACCATTACTAATTCTTACACTCCTCAAAGTACGGAGTATGCTGTTACGAAGGTCTGGGATGATGCTGATAACCAAGACGGCAAGCGTCCAGCTTCTATCACAGTGCAGCTGTATCGCTCAGTAAACGGTCAAGATCCAATTGCTGTCGCAGGTAAGACATTGACCTTGACGGCTGATAATGAGGCAGCTGCTAACACTTGGAAAGCAAGCTTCACCAATCTGCCTCAGTTTGATAAGGGACAGAAGATTATCTACTCTGTCAAAGAGGATGATGCAACAGTAGCCGCTTTGAAAGAAAAGGGTTACAGTCCGAAAGTAGAAGGTCAGACGATTACCAACTCTCATACTCCAGAGCAGGTTAAAGTTTCTGGTCAGAAAGTCTGGGATGATGCAGACGATCAAGACGGCAAACGCCCTGCATCTATTACAGTTAAAGTAATGGATGGAAGCACAGTTGTTGATACGCTTGAAGTAACCGCTGCTAATGGATGGAAGTTTGAATCTAAAGACCTGCCTAAATATAGAAATGGTCAAGAGATTGCCTACACACTTTCTGAAGTGTCAGTTGCTCAATATGAAACTAAGATTGATAAGTTCACCATTACCAACTCCTATACTCCAGAAACCGTTAAAGTCTCTGGTCAAAAGGTTTGGGATGATGCTAATAATCAAGATGGCAAGCGCCCGGCATCTATCAAGGTCAAGATTTTGGACGGAGATAAGGTGGTGGATGAGCTGGAAGTGACAGCTGCTACTGACTGGAAGTTTGAGTCCAAAGATTTGCCTAAGAATAAGAAGGGCAAGAAAATCAACTATACAGTCCTTGAAGAAGTGACAGTTGAGGGTTATAGCAGCAGCCAAGAACAAGCAACAGATGGCAGCTTCACTTTGACTAATAGCTATAAACCAACACAGATTGCTGTTAAGGGAACTGCGGTATGGTCAGATGCTGAAAATCAAGATAAGGTACGACCTTCTAAGGTTACTGTTCGCCTCTTGGCAGATGGCAAACCAATCAAAGAAGAGGTTGTGTCAGGAGAAAATGGTTGGCAGTATGACTTTAGCGGCCTTCCTAAGTACAAGGACGGAAAGGAAATTGTCTATAGTGTTGCGGCTGATCCAGTAGATGGCTACAAGCTTGAGATCAACGGTACTCAGCTGACCTTCAGTCATATCCCTGCTAAGAAAGAGGCTGTTGAAGGAGCGATAACTAATAAGCCGGGCGTTCAAGCTCCGAAAGTCGGAGGGAAAGCTCTTCCTCGTACTGGTCAGGAAGAAAATCTCCTTGTTACTATTCTTGGCTTCCTAGCAGCGCTTCTCGCAGGAGGAATACTGATGGCTAAGGCGAAACGCAGCTAATTTGTTTTGATACTTACTGAAAATTACAGTGAGCATCTCATTCGAAAAAGCGAACAGGTTCTTTTGGACTTGTTCGCTTTTATCATGTTAGTTTCATTCTAAATATTTTAAAGTTGCTGCTTTCTATGAAAAATGAAGCCAACCTTAAGAAATGTCTTCTATGCAAAACAAGCAAGCTAAATCTCGCATTTTTTGTTATAATGAGTGTATTAACTTTTAAGGAGCAATCTTGCAAGGAAAAATCATTAAGGCTCTGGCTGGTTTCTATTATGTGGAGTCGGATGGACAGGTTTATCAAACCAGAGCGCGGGGTAATTTTCGCAAAAAAGGGCAGACACCCTATGTCGGTGATGAAGTCGAATTTTCAGCAGAAAAAGACTCGGAAGGCTATATTTTAAAAATAGCAGAGCGTAAAAACAGCCTGGTTCGGCCTCCGATTGTCAACATTGACCAAGCAGTTGTAATCATGAGCGCGAAAGAGCCAGATTTCAATGTCAATCTATTGGATCGCTTTCTGGTGCTTTTAGAGCATAAGCGGATTCATCCTATTATCTACATCAGCAAGTTAGACCTGCTTGAAGATGAGCAGAGCTTGGATGTCTATGTACAGGCCTATCAGGCCATCGGGTATGAGGTTCTTAAGGCTACTGAGGAGTTGCTGCCGCAACTGACAGGGGAGATTACTGTTTTCATGGGACAGACTGGAGTCGGGAAGTCCACTCTGCTCAATAAAATCGCCCCAGACCTGCAGCTTGAAACAGGAGAGATTTCTGAAAGTCTGGGCCGCGGCCGTCATACGACACGGGCTGTCAGCTTTTACAATCTAAACGGCGGTAAGATTGCCGATACACCAGGATTTTCGTCTTTGGATTACGAGGTGACTACAGCTGAAGACCTCAATCAAGCCTTTCCAGAGATTGCTGAGTTCAGCCAGTCCTGTAAATTTCGTACTTGTACCCATACTCACGAGCCAGCTTGTGCTGTCAAGCCAGCAGTTGAGTCCGGCCAGATAGCTTCATTCCGCTTTGACAATTATCTGCAATTTCTCAGCGAGATTGAGAATCGTCGGGAAACCTATAAAAAAGTTGCCAAAAAAAATTCTAAATAAGGAGAAGAACTATGACATCATTCAAAATTGCCCCTTCAATTCTAAGTGCGGACTATGCTAATTTTGAAGCAGAATTGAAGAAGTTAGAAGCGACAGGTGCTGAGTATGCCCATATCGATATTATGGACGGTCATTTTGTACCCAATATCAGCTTTGGGGCTGGGGTTGTTGCCAGTATGCGTCCTCACAGCAAGCTAGTCTTTGACTGCCATTTGATGGTTTCCAATCCTGAACATCATATCGAAGAATTCGCTCGTGCCGGTGCAGATATTATCAGCATCCATGCCGAAGCGACACCTCATATCCACGGAGCGCTGCAGAAGATTCGAGCAGCAGGAGTCAAGCCTAGTGTTGTGATTAATCCGGGAACACCGGTCGAAGCAGTCAAAAATGTTTTAAATCTGGTTGACCAAGTCCTTGTGATGACAGTTAATCCAGGCTTTGGCGGCCAGGCCTTTCTGCCAGAAACCATGGATAAGATTCGAGAACTGGTCGTTCTGCGCGAAGTCAATCAGCTGAATTTTGATATTGAAGTGGACGGCGGTATCGACGATAAGACTATTGGAATTGCTAAAGAGGCTGGTGCCAATGTCTTTGTAGCTGGCAGCTATGTCTTCAAGGGTGATGTCAATCATCAAGTTCAGACCTTACGGGATGCCCTGCATGACTAAGGTTGCGCTGTTTGCTGGCGGAAGCTTGGAGCATTTTAGCTTAGATTTTGATCTTTTGGTCGGAGTAGACCGTGGAAGCCTCTTTCTGCTTGAGCAGGGAGTTTGTCCTGACTTGGCTGTCGGAGATTTTGACTCTGTGAGCAAGGAAGAATTGCTACGTATAAAAGATAATGCCAAGGAAGTCGTTCAGGCCCATCCTGAAAAGGATGATACAGATTTGGAGTTAGCTGTTCTAGCTTGTTTTGAGCGCTATCCAGATGCTTGTCTGACCATTTTCGGAGCCTTTGGCGGCCGTCTGGATCATGCCTTGGCCAATGTTTTCCTGCCCAGTAATGAAAAAATTGCACCTTATATGGAGAAGATTTTTCTGGAAGATGAGCAGAATCTGCTGACCTATGTTCCCAAGGGGCGCCATGAAATCAAACCAGTAGCTGGCATGCGTTATCTAGCCTTTCTGCCATCGGATGATGCTGCCTTAACGATTGAGGGCGCCAAATATCCGCTCAATAAAGATAATTTTTTTTTCAAAAAAGTGTATGCTTCTAACGAATTTATAGATAAGCCCATTTATTTGGACTTTGATAGCGGCTATACAGTCGTCATTTACAGCAAAGACAGGAGCTGATATGGAGTTTATAATCATCCTCATTCTTTTGGGAAACCTAGTGCTGACCTTTTTACTATGGCAAAAGCTCAGTCAGCAGACTGAGACGCTAAAGCAAGTCTTGGAAAATCAGGCAGATCATCTATCGGATCAGTTGGACTATCGCTTGGAGCAAGAAAGCCAGAAAAAGCAAACGTCTCAGAAAGAGCTGGAATTAGCTCTTGGAGACCGTTTGAGCGAGGTCAGGACAGATTTGCACCGCAACTTGACAGAGCTGCGCTTGGAGATCAGTGACAACCTGACCAAGAATCGGGATAAAACTGACGAGCGTATGCGGCAGATTCAAGAGTCCAATGAAACCCGTCTAGAGCAGATGCGGCAGACCGTTGAAGAGAAACTGGATAAGACACTTCAGACTCGTCTTCAGACTTCTTTTGAAACCGTCTCTAAGCAGTTGGAGTCTGTTAATCGCGGTCTGGGAGAAATGCAGAGTGTTGCGCGAGATGTTGGTACACTGAACAAAGTTCTTTCTAACACCAAGACCCGAGGGATTCTAGGGGAGTTGCAGCTAGGCCAGATTATCGAGGACATCATGACGGCCAGTCAGTATGAGCGAGAGTTTGTGACGGTGGCCGGCTCCAGCGAGCGTGTCGAATATGCCATTAAACTGCCGGGGCAGACAGAGCATGAATATGTCTATCTGCCCATTGATTCTAAGTTTCCTCTGGCAGATTACTACCGTTTGGAAGATGCTTATGAGTCTGGCAGCAAGGAAGAGATTGAGCTCTATCGCAAGTCTCTCTTAGCAAGCGTTAAACGCTTTGCCAAGGATATTAAGAGTAAATATCTGGCGCCACCAGCTACGACCAATTTTGGTATCATGTTTCTGCCAACGGAAGGTCTCTATTCGGAAGTTGTCCGCAATCCAGCCTTTTTTGACAGTTTGCGACGTGAGGAGCAGATTGTGGTAGCGGGGCCGTCAACCCTATCTGCCTTGCTTAATTCACTGTCTGTCGGCTTTAAAACGCTCAATATCCAAAAAAGTGCGGACGACATCAGCAAGGTTCTGGGCTCAGTCAAATCCGAGTTTAACAAGTTTGGTGGCATTCTGACCAAGGCTCAGAAACATTTGCAGCATGCTTCGGGTAACATTGATGAACTCTTGACTCGGCGGACAGGAGCTATCGAAAGAACCTTACGCCATATTGAGCTGTCTGACCAAGACCTCGATTTGAACTTACTTGATTTTTCAGAAGAAAGGGAAAACAATGAAGATTAATCAAATGAAAAAAGATGAACTGTTTGAAGGTTTCTATCTGATCAAGTCAGCAGAAGTCCGTCAGACAAGGGCTGGGAAAAATTATCTGGCCTTCACTTTCCAAGACGATACAGGAGTAATCGAGGGCAAACTCTGGGATGCTCAGCCACATAATGTTGAAGAATTTACTGCTGGCAAGGTTGTGCACATGCAAGGCCGACGAGAGGTCTACAATAACACACCCCAGGTAAATCAACTGACCCTGCGTCTTCCTAAGGCTGGAGAGCCCAATGATCCGGCAGACTTCAAGGAAAAACCACCAGTTGACCAGAAGGAAATCCGAGAGTATCTAGCTCAGATGATTTTTAAGATTGAGAATTCGGTCTGGCAGCGCGTGGTCCGCTCGCTTTATAGCAAGTACGACAAGGAGTTTTATTCTTATCCAGCTGCCAAGACTAATCACCATGCTTTTGAGTCTGGCCTAGCCTTTCATACCGCTACTATGGTCAAGCTGGCAGACGCTATCGGAGACATTTATCCTCAGCTTAATAAAAGCTTGCTCTTTGCAGGGATTATGCTCCATGACTTGGCCAAGGTTATTGAGCTCAGCGGTCCGGAAAATACAGAGTACACTGTGCGAGGCAATCTGATTGGTCACATCGCTTTGATTGATGAAGAGTTGACCAAGACCCTGATGGAGCTGAAAATTGACGATAGTAAGGAAGAGGTTATTGTACTGCGCCATGTCCTTCTCAGCCACCACGGTCTCTTGGAATACGGCAGTCCTGTACGGCCTAAGATTATGGAGGCAGAAATTCTGCACATGATTGATAATCTGGATGCGGAGATGATGATGATGACTGCTGCCTTGGGACTTGTAGATCCAGGTGAAATGAGCAACAAAATATTCGCTCTTGAAGGCCGTTCCTTCTACAAACCAAAACTTGAACAGTAAAATACGAAAAATGGACATTACTTGGAAAAGAATGTTCGTTTTTTTGTTTTTGTTGTGGTATAATGAATAAAATAACTTTAATTGGTGAAAAAATGAAATTAAGAAGAAGTGAGCGTATGGTGGTTATTTCCAATTATTTGATTAACCATCCTTATGAATTAACGAGCTTAAATACATTTGCAGAAAAATACGAATCTGCCAAATCTTCTATTTCAGAAGATATTGTCATTATTAAGCGTGCCTTTGAAGAGATTGAAATTGGGACTATCGAAACGATTACTGGTGCTGGTGGAGGAGTGATTTTTAGCCCGTCCATCTCAGATACAGAAGCTAAGACCATTGTACAAGGTCTTTGTGATCAGCTGTCTGAAAGCAATCGGATTCTTCCTGGGGGCTATATTTATCTATCTGATCTGCTCAGCACTCCATCCATTTTGAATAATATCGGACGAATTATTGCCAAGAGCTTTAAAGATCAACAGATTGATGCGGTCATGACAGTTGCGACTAAGGGTGTTCCTTTGGCCAATGCAGTAGCCAATGTTCTCAATGTACCTTTTGTCATCGTTCGTCGGGATTTAAAGATTACAGAAGGGTCAACGGTCAGTGTCAACTATGTATCGGGCTCCAGCGGAGATCGTATTGAAAAGATGTTCTTGTCTAAGCGCAGTCTCAAGGCTGGCAGCCGTGTTTTGATTGTGGATGACTTCCTCAAAGGCGGAGGGACCATTACAGGGATGATTAGTCTCTTATCTGAGTTCGACTCGGAGCTGGCAGGTGTAGCGGTCTTTGCGGACAATGCGCAGGCCAATCGCGATTATCTGGACTATAAATCGCTCTTGAAAGTAACCAATATTGATGTCAAGGCGAATACCATTGATGTGGAAATTGGAAATATTTTTGATTAGGGAAAAGGGCGGAGATTATAGATGAAAACAGTTTTAGAAAAGTTTGACCACAGTCCGCTGTGGATTCGTTTAGGAGTATTGTCAATTTTATTTGGGATTCTGATTACCGGCATGGTTTTTGTGCAGGGACAGGCTAATTCCACCAGAAATTCAGTTAGTTCAGCTGCCAGCATTGCATCAAGCAGCTCTTCCTTACAGCTATCTTCTGCTCAAAAAGAAGCGCAGGAAAAAGAAATTCAGGAAGAGGAGCAAGCAGTTCAGGCCGCAGAAGAAGCAGTCAAACAGCTTGAAACCATGCAAACTTTGGAAGATTTGCAGCTGGCTAAGACTGCAGTAGAGAAGGTTAAGGATGCAGCGACGAAGGCTAGATTCCAAAGCCGTATTCAGGCGATAGCAGTCTTGATTGATCCGGAAGCAGCTCAGGCCGCTGTTTCTGAAAATCCAACTGCTGCATCAGAAGAAGCAGTGGCTCAGCCGCAGCAATAAGTTAGCAGCAATCTAATAAGCAGAGATAAGCTTAAAATAGAAAAAATGTATTGACAGAAAAGTATCGTCGTGCTATAATGATAGACGGTACTTTTTACTTTTGGTCTCTCAAAAGTGTACAGAGACGTGCTGACAAATGTTGCAAAAGTACACGCAGATGGTAGCTGTCACCAAGTGTATCATCACCAAAATTAAAAAAATACAGGAGAATGTAGATGCCTACAATTAACCAATTGGTTCGCAAACCGCGTAAATC
>ERZ781275.722-NODE-722-length-32478-cov-6.256515_pt1 | contig 32478 bp, 21 predicted proteins | sample MGYA00375853_ERZ781275 | MGnify/ENA primary metagenome ERZ781275 (study PRJEB29790, sample SAMN03653691) | human gut metagenome | host: Homo sapiens | place: USA: Dallas, Texas | collected 2012-07-23 | study: EMG produced TPA metagenomics assembly of the Gut...
TGTCGGTTCCATAGCTGTGTACATAGTACTTACCCACATCGTATCCATGGTCTTTCAGACTTACGGTCGCTTTGTAGCTTCCATCGGACTGCCTTTGGGCGGCATGCCAGATTAGATCATCCTGAGCGTTATTCGCACTCCATACTGGAATTAAAATTTCTTTTATTCCTGATGGCGCATTAAGGTTTTTCACGCTCACTGTAAACTGTCCGTCTTTTACTTCACTGGCTTCCACACTCCCTGCTGTCATCTGCGGTACGTTCACTTCGGTCGTTCCCAGTAAAACCTGTTTTCCATTGCTGTCGGTTCCATAGCTGTGTACATAGTACTTACCCACATCGTATCCATGGTCTTTATTATTAATAACAACTGCGTAGCTTCCATCAGTCTGCCGTATTCCACTATACCAAACCAAATCATCCTGCCCATTATCAGCACTCCAGACCGGAAACAAAATATCGGAATAATTTTCGTAGCCTTTTAAATAAGCTTTAAATTGATTGGAACTCAAAATTTTCGAGGACATTCCCTTTGGTATGTTTCCATCAACGGTTACAAATACATTTACTCCGCCTAAAAAGCCATCATTTCCAGTATTATCGGTCGCATAAAAATGAGCGGCATAGTAACCTACTTCATTATTATGATCTTTAATATTGATCTTTGCGCTCCAATTACCTTGCCCATCATTTTGGGCAGGGTACCATCGCAAATCGTCTTGGCCATTCTCAAAAGACCAAATCGCGACTCTTACATCTCTAACACCAGAAAGATCATCTTTTACGCCATTCGCTGTAACTGTAAACACAGCATTAGTTGTTGGCGATTCAGGCGTTGTAATGCTATCTGCCGTAGGAGCTTTTTCGTCCTTGGTAGCGCCGCCAAAATATTCGCTGACACTGTTAACAATCCTTCCGCTCATTTTTTCCTGAAAAGCATCTGATGCCAACAACAGGGATTCAGATGGATTGGAAATAAAACCGCCTTCAATTAAAACTGAAGGGCACGTTACGTGTGCTTGAACATAGTCGTCTCTTTCCACCGTCTTTCGGTGGTTAATTCCAATTCCATTGAAATTTCTTTCCAAAACAGAAGCAAAAACTTTTGATTCCTGTGCGGCCCAACAAGGGGAGCTATCTCTGAAGGCCGTATCTCCAGCCCAAAGACCAGAAACCTCATAAACACCTTCTTGATCAAAATCACGATAGCTGCTCCAATAAAACTCATAACCGCTGGCCGATGATCCACCTGAATTATGGTGAACACTAATTGCCAAATCTGGCTTTATTTTATTAATAGCGTTCGCAACATTTGATAAAGAATTAGCTTCCGCGTTCGTCAACAATGACTGTACAGAGCATCCAGCAACAGGATGTGTAAGGTAAACAGTGTATCCTAACTGTTTAAGTTTGGTAGCAACCTTACCCGCAACAGCTGCATTGACAGCTGCTTCTGTTATACCAGTACTGGAATTCGTCGCACCTGGGTCATAACCTACACTGTGTCCAGGTTGTATAACTACCACTGGTGAACGCGCATATACTGGAAAACCAGAGATTATGAAGCTAAACAAAAATAGCAGCAATATCGACATGGCAACCACAATTTGGTTTTTTTTTGCTTTTTCTCTTTGCAAATAGTTTCCTCCTTTCTCCAAAATTTAGGAAACTTACTTATTCAGAGCCTAGTTTCCCATGTTTGAATTATATTATATTCCCCTTTCTCCGTCAATTAAACTTAAAACAAAAGCATCCTCTATTGAGAATGCTTTTTACGATAAACTTTAAATTCTAAATGAAAAATCGCCCGTTTTCCGCGTTAGATTAGGATTATAGTAAGGATCATTGTCAATGTACCGACCCCAATGCTGATACATATACTCTGTTTCTTTGGCAAATCGTTCCTGCTTTTCAACGGTATTTTCATAACCTCTGGATTTTGATTCATAATGATACAGCTCAACCTGATGTAGCCAAACATTTTGTTTTCCCAACTCTAATAATTTCAGACAAAGATCCACATCATTAAAAGCAACTATTAGCTCTTCATTAAAACCATTTACTTTTTCAAAATCATCTTTTTTAACCATCATACAAGCCGCAGTGACAGCGGAATAATTACAATTAATTTCCAGCCTTCCAAAATACCCAAAATCACCTTTTGGAAAAGTATGATGGCCGTGGCCTGCCGCACCGCCAAGCCCAAGTATAACGCCTGCATGCTGGATTGTATTGTCCTCATAGTATAATTTTGCACCCACTGCTCCAATTCGATCAAACTGCGCAAAAGAAACCATTGTATTTATCCACTCAGGCGCAATAACTTCGGTATCATTATTTAAAAACAAAAGATACCTACCTTTTGCCTGCCGGGCGGCTATGTTGTTAATTTCTGAATAATTAAAAGGTATATCTATCGGAATTACTGAAACTTTATCTGCATATTGTTCCTCATATACTTCAAATAGCTGTTTTGTTTGGATTTCCTGACTACCATTATCCGCAATAATAATCTCGTAGTTTGGATAGACTGTTTTTAAAAGAATTGAATCCACACACTTTTTCAAATCTTCATATCCATCTCGTGTTGGAATAATAATGGATACTTTTTCTGTTTTAATGATATCATACTTAACATTATACAATCCTAACCCCGCGGCGTGTGTTACTGTCCCTGTAATTCCACGTCTGTTAAGCGCATCCTGCAAAGCAAGTTTTCCTGCTTCAAAAGCATATCCTTTAGAGTCCTGATTAACTGCCGTCGATGTCTCCAGCATTCGCCAATGATATAAAATTTTCGAAATATGTCCAATTCGATTTGTCTTCTCTGTAAATCGCAGCACAAGATCATAATCCTGCGCCCCTTCATATCCTTTTCTAAATCCGCCAATCATATCAATTATTTTTTTTCTGTACACACCAAAATGACAGATATAATTCGTTCCCATTAACAAGTCCGGTGACCAATCGGGCTTGAATGTCGGATCCGTACGGCGGCCATTTTTATCAATTTTATCTTCATCACTATAAATCAAATCAAGCTGTGGTTCTGTGTTTAATTTTTTTACTACCTCATAAAGTGCATTTAGCGATAATTCGTCATCATTATCCAATAGTCCAATAAATTCGCCTTCAGCCATTGACAAAGCTGAATTTGTAGCTTCGCAGATGTGTCCATTTTCTTCTCTATAAAAAACTTTTATACGTCTGTCCTCTTTTTCAATCTTTTCAAGTAATGGCTTCACATAACTTTTTGAAGAATGATCATCCGCAATGCACAGCTCCCAATTCGCGTAATACTGATTTCTAACGGAATCGATACACTTTCTCAGCCACTTTTCTTCAACGTTATAAACAGGCATTATGATAGAAATCAAAGGTTGATAATTAAATATTTCTACGTTCTTTTTTATTTTTTCAATATTTTCCTCTTCATTTTCATTAATCCATTGTTCATATAAGGCATTCGAATGCGCTTTTTCTAACTTAAGACGTCTTAGTGTATTTTTCAACCCATTTCTTTTTAAATAACTGATACCTCTTTTCAATTTTATATATAAATGGCTAAAAGGACTTCCAAACTCATTTGTTAAGTGATATTTTTTTTTCAGATTTAAATTAGCCCTTCTGGATTCTTCGCCAACTGCAAAAATCAAACGTATAGTTCCAGACCACTTTTTAACCACAATCGTTGCTAAAAAACCACATTTGGAATCTGAGCCGAGATTATAAATTTGATTAACATCTGTTCTTAATTTGGGAAAAACCTCAAATTCTTTAATATTGTAATTTTCTTTGATCCTAATTGTTGGAATTTCTTTGTTTTTGACATTCAAGCACCACCCTTGAATAATCAATTTATGTTCTTCATCATCCTTCATAACGCTATCAATAAAAAATTGAATATCTTTTTTCATTATTTTAAACCTCATTATTCAAAATCCATGGATTAATATAGGGATCTTTTCTTTTTTCAGGTGACCAAATTTCATTAAATTCGCAGTAATCTTGCTTTGTCAATAATTTATTTTCGACACAGTCTTCTACACCTTTAAAATAAGGTGTCCAAACAATATCTAAATTCATGGACCGTATTTTTAAACAAAGGTCTATTCCTTTCAAACCATCTACTAAACTTTCATTGATGCCACCAGCTTTTAAATAGTTTTCTTTACTGATTAAAAGGCAATCTTCTGTTACTGCAAAAACATTCTGCGGTAAGACAATCCGGAAATAGTATCCTAACGAACGATCTGAACATCCACGATGCGTGTAATGTATTTGCTGGTTTTCATCATCGATCCATACACCTGCATTATAGACAATATTTTCCTTTGTAACGATCTTCCCACCAACGATTCCAACTCCGTCCTTCAGTCCATAATTAAGAAGTTCACTAATATTTCGTTTTTTTTCTAAAAGAATACTATTTTTTAAAAACAGCAAATACTGCCCTTTTGCTTCCTCTACGCGTTTATTAAAACTGTATGATTGAAGAAATCGAATTCTTGTGTCTTCATATTTCAAAAGCTCTTTTTGTTCAGCAGGTATTAGTATTTCAAAATTACTATAATCTGCATTGTCTAGAATTGCATTAACTGTTTTTTCAATATCTTTATTGGCGCCCCATAAAATAATTGAAAGCATAGGTTTTATTTCATAATTATAATTTATTTTATAAGCTCCGTAATTTTGGGTCATTTTCACATTACCATGGAGATTTTTTCGTGCTAACGACTCTTCCAAAGCTTTTTTTCCGGCTGTGTAAGCATACTCTTTACTTTTAGGGTCAAATGCAACTGATGTTTCAATGGTTCTCCAATGATATAAAATTTTAGGAATATGCCATATATGTTTTGCTTGCTCTGTTGCTCTTAAAACAAAATCATAATCCTGGCTTCCATCCATAGTACTTCTTAAAGCACCCACTTTATCCAACAACGTTCTCTTTATAACTACAAAATGCGTAATGTAATTGTGACCACACAGCAATACTGGATTCCAATTTGGTTTAAAGAAAGGATCAAAACGCTTCCCTTTTACGTTTATTTTATCCTCATCGGTATAGATAAAATCTATATCACTTTGCTCATTAATTGCTTTAATTACTTCATATAAAGCTATTGGTGACAACTCATCATCATTGTCCATAAATCCAATAAATTCTCCTGTTGATATCTCTATAGCCGAATTTGTTGCCTGAGAAATATGACCATTTTCATTTCTAAAAACAAGTTTTATTCTTTTATCTTTTTGGGACATTGTTTCTAAAAGAGGACGTACATAAGTTTTCGTTGAACAGTCATCCGCAATACACAACTCCCAATTTTTATAAACTTGCTTTCGCAAAGAATCGATGCATTTTTGCAACCATTTTTCTTCAACATTGTAAACTGGAACAACAACAGAAATTTTAGGAGTTATTTCAAAACTATTAATATCCTGCCTAATTTTTTCCAAGTCAACCTTCTCATTTTTATAGATCCAATAGTCATAGTCATCACTACTACGGTGTGCCTTATGAAAAATAAATTTTTTATATGCTTCTGCAATTCCTAACCGCCGAATTGCTTTCAATTCTGCTTTCGTTTTTTGCTTAAAACTTTTTTGTTCTAGATTAAAACGATCAATTTTGATTAATAATTCAACGCCTGTTTTAGTCTTTAAAATAATATGATGGTATCGTTTTAACCTGACTCCTTCTATTTCTATGATGAATCCTGGCTTACAGTCTCTTTCAAGGTCAAATATGTCACATACGTCAAACCGCTCTTGGCGAGCAACTTTAAAATAAACGCCTTCTTCTACTGGTACATCATAATTTAGTCTTCTGTTATCTGACTTTGAAAATCCCCACCCTCTTATAACAACTATATTTTTTTCATGATCAAAATCAAACGCATCTATACTATATTGAAAAAAGCTATTCTTTTTTTGAATTAATTGTTGTTTTCTTTTATATAGGTTGGATAATTTTCGAATTCCTTCTAAAGTTTTCCATAAATTTGAATCAAGCATCTGCATATAACGCATTTTCATAATTTCTATTTTATTGCCATTTTCTTCAGAAACAAGCTCCATTTTTTTACATAATTTTGTATTTTCATTCTTTTTCTTATAATAATCGATCAGAATTTTTTTCTGGATTTCACCATATTCTCCAAGATAAAAAAATTTAAAATACAATGTCAATTTCCTGCCTCTAATATACTCTCCCTCTACTCTTAAAAAAGGGTGGCTATTTAAAAAGGCATATGTATCTTCTGTCTGCCATATCGCATTTGTTGTTAATGTCTTAATCTCAACTCCTTCTGTTACAGCCTTAAACTCCAGAATACCTTTACTCTGCATTGGTACAATTTTTAAAGCATTTAATGCGTCAGGAATATCCAATACAACCGTTTGATTTTCTCCAGTTAATACATTCAAAAGCCATGGTTCTACTTTAATATCATTTCCGTAATCATATACTAAATAGAGCTGTACAACTGCATTGGAATTTTCTGGAATCTTTCTTTTAAATGATACGTTCGCTTTCAAAGATAACACGAAGAAATACTGATACACCTCTCCAAATGGTCTAATTTTAAAATCATATTGTATTTCAATTGGCAAATCTGCATATGAATTATCAAATTCAGTTTGACCAACTTGAGCGTAAGTGTAGTCTTCTTCATTAATGTATAGACCTGTTTTCTCAAAAAGCTTCTCGAATCCATTCTGTGTATAAAATGTATTATGAGTTTTATCTAAAAGACCATATTCATTATAGCAAAAATTGTTATTAAACAAGTCAATCAAAACAGAATTATGCCCTATATTAGGAAAAGAAACAAGAAAAACACCATCGCTTTTTAGACATTTTTTCGAACATTCTAATACTTTTAGCGGATCCTGTAGATGCTCTAGAACATCAGCAAAAATAATCACATCAAATAACTGATCACTAAAATATTCACACCATTCAAAATCCTCAATATTTCCTAAAAAACCATCATCTGCGAACTTCATTACTTCAATATAAAGCTCTTTATCAAATTCGACAATAGATACACGGCACTGTTTCACTTCCGTTAAATATCTTGTTACTCTTCCGTTTCCTGGTCCAAATTCTAATACTCTGGAACCGTCCTTTATGTGCGCAATAATCTTTCCAGTACTGGTATTTTGATCAAGGGCTAAATCAAAATCATATTTCATTTCTAAACCTTTTCTTTCCACTCATGATCTAACACAACAATTCCTTCGCCTACATATTTCCCTGTGATAAACATATTAATATATTTTGTTTTATACACTAAAGGAACCGTTGCATTTTCTTCGAATAAAGCAATATCAAAATAATATTCACCGCCTAAAAGTCCCATTTTATTATATCTTAAATAAAATACATTCTTTCCTTTTTCCCACGGAATATTCTTTTTATCAAGCAAAGTATTTAAACCACAAACATATCGATTATCTATTGTCCTTATAGCAATTCCTAAAACTGGACTTTTAATGTTGATATTTTTTACATTATATTCTACCCTTACAATTACCGTACTATCCTGTTCTACCATTTCCAAAGGTTCTAAATTCTCGTTCAAAATTTCTGCATTTTGAACTTCAACAATATCTGCTGCAGTATGCTCTTCCACCATGGTTCTTTCGCGATCAATAGAAGTTAAAGATTTTTTCTTTAAGAAATTATCATACTGCTCTGTTACTTCCATAGTATCACCCTCATTAACAATTTCTCCATTTTTTAACCAATATACACGGTCGCAAAATCTCCTTATTGAGTTAATGTCATGTGAAACAAACAAAATGGTTTTATTAGAGTTTCGGAACTCGGTAAATTTTTCCATACATTTTAGCTGAAATTCTAAATCGCCAACCGCTAATGCTTCATCAACAATTAAGATATCTGGATCAACATTAATCGCCACAGCAAAAGCCAAACGAACAAACATACCACTAGAATATGTTTTTACAGGCTGATTGATATGATCCCCTATATCCGCAAAAGTAATAATATCATCCACCATATCATCAATTTGTTCACGAGAAAAACCTAGAACCATCCCATTCAAATAAATATTTTCATATCCACTATATTCTGGATTAAATCCAGAACCCAATTCTAGTAAAGCAGAAATTTTTCCGTCTATTTTAATTTCTCCACTCGTCTGTGTTAAAACACCAGTTATAATTTTCAAAAGAGTTGACTTTCCAGATCCATTTTCCCCAATAAACCCAACAGTTTCTCCTTTTGCAACCTCTATATTTAAATTATTTAAAGCGTAAAAATCTTCATGGTAGCTTTTTCTGAAAGGATTCAAAGCCTCTTTTAGTCTATCCTTTGGTTTTGCATAAAGCGCATATTTTTTTGTTAAATTTTTTATATCAATTACTTTATTTTCCATTGTAGCCTCCAATTTGACACAATCATAATTAATTATAAAACATCTGAAAAATGAGGTTTCAAGCGGTTATATATAACCGAACCTATTATCATCATTACCAAAGTAAAGGCCCAAAAATAAGCAGTCATCCCGGCATGTTCCCAAACCCATCCTGTTCCAAAAAAAGAATCTCTGTATCCCTGTACTATATAAAACAGAGGATTAAGCTTAAATAAAAAATGGTACTGCGCTGGAAACTGATTGATACTCCATAATATAGGCGTTCCCCACATTAAAATTTGCATGACAACACCAATTAGTTGAGAAACATCCGAAAAAAACGGTTGAATGGATGCTGTTATCCATGTTAGTCCTGTTAAAAACATAATCAAACAGAATAAATAATAAATAATCTGAACGCTGTAAAGCGTGGGGTAAAAACGGTATAGCGAAGTTAATATAAAGGCAATCGCAATAAAAAAGACATGTGTATATAAATTAGACAACATTTTCGCTGTGGGTAAAATTTTTATATTAAAAACAACTTTTTTAACCAAATAGCTATATTCTCTAAAACAGTTAGTTGCTGACATCAGGGTGTCCGAGAAAAAAAACCAGGCAATAATCCCCGTTGTCAAATAAAGGATAAAAGGAATCGAGCCATCCGTCATCCCAGCCTTTAATCCCTTTTCAAATACAAACCAATAAGTCAAAATTGTAACCAATGGATTAATAAAAGCCCAAAATACACCTAACATTGACCCGGCATAACGAGCTTTAAAATCATTTACTGAAAACTGCATTAATAGCCTTTTATTCCAGTAAATATCCCGAAAAAAGGTAAAAAAATCTTTAAACATAAATCAACTTCTCCTCTTATAAAACAAATCTGCCGCTGTATATGCTATTAGCAACAGTCAGCGGCAGTCTTATTCTCATTTTTTATTTTCTATTTCTTAGAATACATCTTCTCATAGTATTCCTGATATCCGCCGGACTTCACCTGTTTTAGCCAATCCTGATTGTTTAAATACCAGTCGATGGTCTCAACAATACCCTGTTCAAAGGTATAGGATGGCGACCAACCAAGCTCGGTTGTAATCTTTGTGTTATCAATGGCATAACGGCGGTCATGGCCTAATCGGTCCTCCACATGAATTTTCAGATCATCTGAAATTTTTGAAACATCCGTATCGATACCATTATACTGGTCATTGCTTAATTTTTCTTTTACATTGGCAATAATCAGGTCGACAATTTCAATATTGGCCTTTTCGTTGTTACCGCCGATATTATACACTTCGCCCAGACGGCCTTTGTGAAGCACAGTATCAATACCGCTACAGTGGTCTTTTACATGCAGCCAGTCTCTGATCTGCATGCCATCCCCGTAAATTGGCAGATTCTTAAGCTCGACCACATTGGAAATCATGAGTGGAATCAGCTTTTCTGGAAACTGGTAAGGACCGTAGTTATTGGAGCAACGGGTAATATTCATTGGAAATTTAAAAGTATTTCCATAGGCCCGTACCAGGAGGTCCGCGCCAGCCTTGGATGAAGAATAAGGACTGTTTGGCTGGATTAGTGTTGTCTCGGTAAACATGCCTGTTTTTCCAAGGGCACCATAAACTTCGTCGGTAGATACCTGAAGGTATTTTACGCCTTCACGATAAGTTGGATAGCCGTTTTCGTCTTTTCCTGTCTGCCAGAGATTTTTTGCGGCGTCCAGCAGAACCTGGGTCCCCATTACATTGGTCTGCACAAAGATTTCCGGGTTTTCAATACTGCGGTCCACGTGGGATTCGGCGGCAAAGTTAACCACTAAATCAAAATTGTATTTTTTGAATAAATCGTTGATAAAAGGACGGTCCGCAATATCCCCTTTCACAAATTCATAATTCGGATTATCTTCAATATCAGTCAAATTTTCCAGATTTCCCGCGTAGGTCAATAAATCCAGATTGACAATCTTATAATCCTTATGCCGATCCAGCATATATTTTACAAAGTTCGAGCCAATAAATCCGGCGCCGCCGGTCACTAATACTGTTTTCAATCTTTAAACTCCTCTTAAAATTCTAACGTATCTTTGATATCTTTTAAAAACGGCTGTTTCTGATCTTTTTCGGATAACAACAGTTCCAAGCCCTCAACGGGCCATTCAACACCGATTTCCGGGTCATTCCATCGAATACCGCCGTCGTATTCTGGTGCGTATAAATTTGTGCATTTATAATTGAAGGTCGCCTCGTCTGATAAGACGACAAAGCCATGGGCAAAGCCTTCCGGAATGTAGAACATGGTTTTATTTTCTGCGCTCAGCTCAACACCGGCCCACTCACCGTAGGTTGGCGATCCTTTTCTCAGGTCGACCCCCACATCCCATACAGCGCCCTGGGTACAGCGTACCAGTTTTCCCTGGGAGTATTTTCTTTGAAAGTGGAGCCCTCTCAGCACACCCTTTTTAGACTTTGATTCATTGTCCTGAATAAAAGTCATGTTAAGGCCCTGCTTTTCAAATTCTTCTTTATTGTAGGTTTCCATGAAATAACCGCGTTCATCTCCAAAAACGGAAGGCTGAACAATTACCAATCCTTCAATCTGAGTTTTTGTCACTGTTATGGCTGCCATTAGTTCACTCCTCTTTTCTCATTTGCCCGGTTGATTAAATACTGTCCATAGGCTGTTTTTTTAAGGGGATCTGCCAGCTTTAGAAGCTGTTCCCGATTGATAAATCCTTTTGTGTAGGCAATCTCTTCCACACAGGAAACAAAAAGGCCCTGGCGTTTTTGAATGGTTTCCACAAAATTAGATGCCTCAATCAGGCTGTCATGCGTACCGGTATCCAGCCACGCCATCCCACGGCTGAAAAGCTCAACTTTTAAATCACCGCGTTTCAGATAGGTCTCATTAACCGTTGTAATTTCAAGCTCTCCTCTCGGTGAGGGCTTAATGTTCTTGGCAATCTCCACCACGTCGTTATCATAGAAATAAAGACCCGGCACCGCAAAATTGGACTTTGGTTCTGTTGGCTTTTCCTCAATGGAAATAACGCTGCCATCCTCTGCAAACTCAACGACGCCATAGCGCTCTGGGTCTGTTACCGGATAGCCAAAGATTACAGCGCCCTTTTCAAGCTCCGCCGCGGCTGCAAGCGACTTTGTAAAGCCTTGTCCGTAAAAAATATTGTCGCCCAAAACCAGCGCAACCTTATCATCCCCAATAAATTCTTCACCGATAATAAAGGCTTCTGCCAGGCCGTTCGGCGCTTCCTGAACTTTATATGAGAAGTTTAATCCCAGCTCCTCCCCGGTTCCAAATAAGCGTTCAAACATCGGCAAATCATGGGGGGTGGAAATAATCAGAATATCCTTAATTCCTGCCAGCATCAACGTTGACAGCGGATAGTAAATCATCGGCTTATCATAAATTGGCAATAATTGCTTGGATACTGCGCGGGTGATGGGATATAAACGTGTTCCGGACCCTCCGGCTAAAATAATTCCTTTCATATATCTCTCCTTAATTCTATTCGATCAATTTTCTTTTAACCATTTTAAATATTCAGACAATGCTTCTTCCCATGGTCTGAACACATTGATTTTCAAATCTTCCAAGCCCTTATTTCTTAACACAGAATAATGCGGTCTGGGAGTTGGGCTTGCGTATTCCTCTGAGCTGACCGGCTTAACATCAATCTTTACACCGCTTTTCTCAAAAATAGCAACCGCGAAATCATACCAGCTACACTGCCCTTCACAGGTTCCGTGATAAATTCCATAGGCATTGGTCTGGATCAGTTCAATGATTGCCCGGGCAAGATCAACCGTGCTGGTAGGTGTTCCCACCTGATCACTGACCACGGTAAGCTGAGGATGATTTTCCGCCAGTCTCAGCATGGTTTTCACAAAGTTATTACCATCACCATAGAGCCAGGCTGTACGGACAATGAAGTATTTATCCATCGTCTCTGCCACATATTTTTCACCTGCGGCCTTGCTGTCGCCGTACACTGTTTTAGGGTCAACAGGGTCTGTTTCTACATAGGGGCGAAGCTGTCCATTTTGGGCAATCCCTTCACCGTCAAAGACATAATCTGTTGAAACCTGTACTAAAACAATATCTTTTTCTTTTGCAATCTCAGCCAGGTTTTTGGGGCCGTCTGCGTTTATTTTAAAGGCAGCTTCCCGGTTTGTTTCACAGCCATCCACATTTGTCATGGCTCCACAGTTAATAATCACATCTGGTTCTTCCTTGGTAATGATCTCACTGATTGCAGCTTTATCTGTAATATCAAATTCGGGGATGTCATAACCGACAAAATTAATATTTTTGTCTTTAAGCTGAATACTTAATTCCCGGCCCAGCTGGCCGTTGCTTCCTGTTACAAGTACTTTCATATATTTCACCTTTTTTTATTCTTTTATGCGGACTAAATCTATATTATTATACTGCACAAGCCTTTATTTGTCTATTTTTTTTCTTAATTTTCTTAAAAATGTATCCAATTTGTATCAAAATTATGTTATAATTAATAAGCTTAAATTGCCTTTATGTTCTGATTTACACACAATATGTATTATTAAAATTTTGAGAGGATTTTATATGACATTAAAAAAGAAAGTACTGTGCATCGTTTTGGCCTGCCTAATCATTGTGGTTGGCAGCGGTGCCGTGTATGGCTTTAGCATTTTGCATGGGATTGCCGGCGAGCAATTGGACGAAAGCGAGCTTAACATCAACGATTTATTGGATGAGGATGTTGTAAACATCGCTGTTTTTGGTCTCGATGGCCGTGACGATGTTGACGGTGACCGTTCCGATACCATCATGATTGCCACACTTAATTTTAAAACTGGTAATATTAAAGTGACCTCCGTCATGCGTGATTTAATGGTTAAAATACCTGAAAGCAAAAAAAATGATGTAAGCTATGAAAAAATCAATGCTGCCTATGATTACGGCGGTGCTGCCCTCGCAGTTAAAACTTTAAACGAAAATTTTGACTTAAACATCTCAGATTATGTGACTGTTAATTTTGACTGTCTCGTTGATACTGTAGATGCTCTGGGTGGTGTTGACGTAAATATTGCCGATGAGTCTATTCTTTATTGGACCAATCAGTACATCATGGATGTGAACGACAAGGTTAAAAAGGCTGACCCCTTTTTGGAGCATACGGGTGTACAGACGGTTACCGGTGTTCAAGCCCTTGCATTCTGCCGAAACCGCTATAGTGACAGTGACTATATGCGTACTCAGCGCCAGCGCGAGGTCGTTGAACAAATTGTCCAGAAGGCGTTCAATGTCGATATCTTTACTGGTCTCAACCTGTTAAGTAAGGTCTACCCATATGTAACCACATCCTTATCTTTACAGGAAATGACAACTTACGCCAAAGCTTTTATGGCACTTGAAAACAAAACATTTTTAGATTTCCGGGTTCCTACTGACGAGCTTTCCTTTGGCGATATGATTGATGAAGTCTGGTATCTGGTACCAAACACGCTGGCAGACAATGCTGTTGTGCTTCATAAATTTTTATATGATATAGATACCTATACTCCTACAGATCAGCTTATGAAGATCAGCAATAACATCGCAGACAGAACCGGCGGGTCAACAGGCATCACCATTGACCCAAATGCTCCTTATCAGGACTATACAACTAACTCCTCAAACGAAAATGATTCAACCGAGCCAACACCATCAACGGACAACAGTTATAACAGTTCTGGTAACAACTCATACAACAATTCTGATAACAGCTCAGATAACTCAGATTATACATCTCCGTCTGAGGATTATACGCCATCAGACGATTCATCCACTTCCGGCACGCCTGACGACAGTGCAGACAGTGTGGAATAAGCAAAACGCAAACAAAAATCCCTTTGGTTAAATACCAAAGGGATTTTTTATAACCGTTATTTAATTCTTGCTCCGCATCAAATTGATCAGGCCGCCAGCCTGCAGCATTTCTTTCTGGCGTTCAGACACTTCGATTAACAGCGGATATTCTTCATTTTTCGTTTTATTCTTCAAAACAATTTTTCCGGTATTCACCTGTTCTCTGGCGTGATCAATCATCAGATCATCTCCCAGAGAAATCTTATCGTAATCTGCTTCATTCTCAAACACCATTGGCAAGATACCATTATTGATCAGATTATTTTTATGAATACGGGCAAAGGATTTTGTGATAACCCCTTTAATCCCGAGATAAACAGGCGCTAAAGCGGCATGCTCACGGCTAGAGCCCTGCCCATAATTCTGTCCACCGATAATGAAGCCACCATGGTTATCCTTTGCGCGCTGCGGAAATTCCGGATCACAAGGGGACAGACAATAATCCGCCAGGTATGGGATGTTCGAGCGGTACGGTAACAGCTTCGCATTGGAGGGCATGATATGGTCTGTTGTGATGTTGTCCTCCACGACGATCAAAGCTTTTCCTTCAACGGTATCTGCTAGTGGTTTGGCAAGTGGGAACGGCTTGATATTTGGTCCCTTAATAACTTCAACCCTTTCACCCTCAGGCGCCGGCGGGATTACCGCGTTATCATTGATCAGAAAATCTTTTGGCATTTCGATATCCGGCAGTTCAACTTTACCGAGGGGATTTGTCAACACGCCCTTAACAGCTGAAATCGCAGCGGTTTCCGGGCTTAAAAGATACACGTCTGCACTAACCGTCCCAGATCTCCCCTTAAAATTACGGTTAAAGGTTCTGAGCGACACACCGTCTGTACACGGCGCCTGCCCCATACCAATGCATGGTCCGCAGCCACATTCAAGAATTCTGGCACCGGCATTCAGAAGATCGGCCAGTGCGCCGTTTTCTGCCAGCATGGTCAAAACCTGTTTGGAGCCTGGTGCAATAACCAGCTGCACATTTTCCGCAACGGTCTGCCCTTTCAAAATAGCTGCTACCTTCATCAAATCAAGCCATGAGGAATTCGTACAGCTTCCGATGGCTACCTGATTAACCTTGAGTCCTTCAATTTCAGAAACCTTAACAACCTTATCTGGGCTGTGCGGACAGGCTGTCAATGGCTCCAAGGTGCTTAAATCTACTTTTACAACCTGGTCGTATACAGCGTCGGAATCTGCGGACAGGGCTGTGAAATCTCCGCCTCTTCCCTGGGCCTCAAGGAAGGCTTTTGTCATCTCATCTGAAGGGAAAACCGAGGTTGTCGCGCCGAGCTCTGCGCCCATATTGGTTACAGTTGCGCGTTCCGGCACGGTCAGCGTTTTCACTCCATCTCCAGTGTATTCAAAAACTTTATTGATACCACCCTTTACAGTACATTGTCTGAGCACTTCAAGAATGATATCTTTGGAAGATACGCCCTTGCGCAGTTTTCCAGTCAACTCAACCTTTACCACTTCTGGCATGGTGATATAGTATTCACCGCCTGCCATGGCCACCGCTACATCCAGACCGCCGGCGCCAATGGCCAGCATGCCAATCCCGCCGCCTGTCGGAGTATGGCTGTCGGAACCCAGCAGCGTCTGTCCCGGAACGCCAAAGCGTTCAATTTCCACCTGATGGCAAATTCCATTACCGGGTTTTGAAAAATAGACGCCGTGTTTTTTAGCAACGGTTTGAATATAGATATGGTCATCCATATTTTCAGGGCCTTCCTGAAGCATATTATGGTCAATATAAGCTAATGAGCGTTTTGTTTTAACTCTTGGTACCTCCATGGCCTCCAGCTGCATATACGCCATGGTTCCGGTGGAATCCTGTGTCAATGTCTGGTCGATGCGGATGCCGATTTCTGTCCCTTTGACCATTTCACCTACCACCAAGTGATCTTTAATAATCTTCTCAGTTAAAGTTAATCCCATTCTTTATCTCCTTCAAAATTAATTCATGTATTATTATACATCATATATGTATTATTTTACCAGACTAAACTGATGAATACCTGTAGTAAAAGCTTTTTTCACCTGTTGTTCAATCTCAGCGTTGCTGATGGCTTCCGTTCTGCCCGCCTCATATACATCATTATTTTTCAGCATTATACGGTCACATCTCTTCAAATTTTGTTTTAGTATATCAAAAAATACTCAAATATGCAATTTTATTTTTTATTCTTTCAAAATTTATTTAGTTAAAGCGTTTGATTTTACCAAAGAATCTTCATTTTACCATTACTAAAAAAATTTCAATCTATATGGATACAGTATTTTAGATAAATTAAAATTGTATACTTCATTTTTAACCATTCTTTTAGTTTGATAATCTCATTGTTATAGATTTCTTTTTCGTGGTATAATTATTCTAAATCACAAATGAAGGAAATAAGTCAAATGAAGCTCTTATATGAATTCTACTTTTTTGTAAAAAATCATAAAAAAAATTACAGCATCCTTAACCTTGCCGCACAGCTTTCTTATCGAGTTTTGCTGGCTTTTATTCCTTTTATCATGCTGATCTATAATTTTTTCAGCTGGTTTGCCCAGGGTCTCAACGATCAGGTGCTTGAGAGCCTGAAGGTCTTGTTTCCCGGTTTTTTAGACGAAATGTTTAACACGGCTGCTGCAAACGCCGCTGGACCCCAGACTTCCCATTGGGCAAATATCGTCTTTGGCTTCTTTATACTTTACGCGTCAGTCTGTGCTGTCCGCTCTTTGATTCTGACCATTAACAAGGTAATGCTGATACCGGAAAAGCGCAACTATTTTCTGGTCTGGGGACTGGCTGTTCTTTATCTGGTTATCCTTGTTATTCTGATCTTAGTGGTTTTTTATCTGTATATCTTTACCCAGAAAATATCAACCTCCTTTTTTGAGTACATGAATCTTTCAGATATTTTTATTAAATTCTGGCAGGGCTTTACCCTGATTTATATCAGTGCGATCATCGCTTTGCTTGTGACCGCCATCTATATGTATACACCGTCTGTCCGGATGTCTTTCTTTTTCGCATTGCCGGGCGGCGTATTTGTAAGCCTGGGCTGGCTCTCCATCATTGGGCTTTATGAGGCTTTTATAAAAAATCATTTACAGATAGAGAGCCTGTTCAGTTCCCTTGAAGGTCCTTTTTCTTTAATTATCGTCGTGTATGTTTTTTGCATTATTCTAACCTTTGGCTGTGTCGTCAATTTATTTTTGCTGAAGAAGATTGGAAGGTAGACCATGAAGAATAAAACATCAAAGCTCACTGAATTCATCATTTTTATGGCAGAGGATATGGACAGGACAGACTTTTGGGGTATCTGTGCCCAGATGTCCTTTTATATTATCATGGCCTTCTTTCCGCTGATTATCTTTTTAATCAATTTTGTCGGCCGCTTTATTGTGCAGTTTAAAGATTATCTTTTTGATATCCTAAAAGAGTATCTTCCCCAGCTCTCCTACGATTACGTCCGCACCTTAATTGACACGCTGACCAAAAACCTTGCGGATAACAATTATATTTTAGTTTTATTCACCTTTTTCTTTGCAACACTGGCCGCAAGAGCGATCATGACAGGAATGAATCAGAACTATGGTAATCATGAGAGCAGAAGCCACTTAAAAATCTGGCTTTTATCCTTTCTTTTCACAATTCTGTTTGCCATTTCCATCATCTTGATCATTTCAGCCTATGTTTTCAGCGAAGCGATCAGTGAATATATTCTTGTACGCTTAGGCATTGATCAGTTTAATATTATTTTAATGAATATCTTTACATTTATTTTTTCTTTGGTCACAAGTATATTTCTGTTTACCTGTGTTTATGTTTTAGCACCGGACCGCCATTTGAAATTTATTCAGGGACTTCCAGGCGCTGTTTTTTCAACTCTTGGCATAAATATTGCCTTCCGTATTTTCTTAATGTTTATGAATCATTCGACTAAATACACCCTGCTATACGGCAACTTTGGTGGATTATTTGCACTTTTAGTTGGAATTTATTTCGTTTGTGTCATTTTAAACTTAGGTGGAAAAATAAATGTATTTTTTTCTCGATGAAACGTTTACAAATTTAAATTTCATGGTACAATATATTAAAAAGATTTTACTTAAATTAACCTATATAAAAACATTCTCATACTTTTTTATGTTAAACTATATTTAATTAAAGTACTCTTATACAATCTATAATATAACCTGTAATTAAGAAAGGACTGATTGACTATGAAACCTAAAATCGCGTACCATCTTTTTCACGAGGGAACTTATCTGAAAAGCTACGAATTTTTTGGCGCTCATTTTACAGATAAAGGTGTTGTTTTTCGACTCTGGGCACCACACGCTCAAGCTGTTTCAGTCGTAGGCAATTTTAATGACTGGAATCCCGACGCTCATCCGATGCTTTTACAGAAAGACTCTGGCGGTGTATGGGAATGCACCATTCCTGATCTGAATAAAGGTGAGCTCTACAAATACTGCATTACGCAATGTCATGGGGAAAACGTCTATAAATCAGATCCTTATGGTATTTATTCTGAGGTCAAGCCTAAAACAGCCTCTATTCTCTGGGATTTGGAGGGTTACAGCTGGAAGGACAAAAAATGGCTTGAGCAGCGCAAAAAAGCTGCCTCTAAGCCGAAGCCTGTTAATATTTATGAGGTTAATCTCGGCAGCTGGAGAACACATGAGGACGGAACTGCCTTGAGCTATTACGAGCTTGCTGACACACTTGTCCATTATCTTAAGGATATGCACTATACGCACGTAGAGCTGATGCCCATTATGGAGCATCCCTTTGACGGATCCTGGGGATACCAGCTGACCGGCTACTTTGCTGCGACCAGCCGCTATGGCGAGCCTCAGGGTTTAATGCATTTTATTGACGCCTGCCATCAGGCGGGAATCAGCGTTATACTGGACTGGGTTCCAGGACATTTCTGCAAGGATGCCCACGGTCTTTATAAGCTTGATGGTACAAACCTTTATGAGGCGACCGAGCACCCTCAATGGGGTACTATGGAATTTGACTTTGCAAAACCAGAAGTGCTGACCTTTTTAATCTCAAACGCTTATTTCTGGTTTGACCAATACCATATTGACGGGCTGCGTATTGACGGTGTGGCAAGCATGATCTATTTAAACTATGGCTATGACGACGAATACCGCCGCAATAAATTTGGTGGAAATGACAGTCTTGAAGCGGTTGATTTCCTGAGAAAACTGAACACAGCCATCTTCAAGCATTTTCCATTTGCCATTATGGCCGCTGAGGAATCAACCGCTTACCCCAAGGTCAGCTGGTCTGTGGACGAGGGCGGCCTTGGTTTTAACCTGAAGTGGGATATGGGATGGATGCACGATACCCTCTCTTATATGGAAACAGACCCATACTGCAGAAATCAGTTCCATTCAAAACTGACTTTCTCAATGGCCTATGCGTTCAGCGAAAACTTTATTTTGCCGCTGTCGCACGATGAGGTTGTCCATGGCAAAAAATCAATCGTGGATAAAATGTTTGGTCCATATGAAATGAAATTTGACCAGCTTCGGCTTTTATATGCGTATATGTATTTTCATTCCGGTAAAAAGCTCACCTTTATGGGGAATGAGTTCGCACCGTTCACCGAATGGCGCTATTACGAATCCCTTGAATGGTTTATGCTGGACTATGACAGGCATCGTCAAACCAAGGACTTTATGCAAGACCTGAATAAATTTTACGCCCGGGAAAATGCGCTTTGGGAAAAGGATCATGGCTGGGACGGCTTTGAATGGATCGACGCTGACAACAACGGCCAGAGCATTCTCGTTTTCAGGCGAATGGGCAAGCATCCAGAAGACGATCTGATCATTCTGATCAACTTCTGCCCGCTAACCTATACCAATTTCCAGATTGGTGTACCTGCAGAAAAAACCTATCGTCTGGTTTTCAACACCGACGATCCAAAATATGGTGGGTCCGGCTTCACAGTCAAAAAGACCGCAAAAGCACAGGACACCCCATGTCATAATCAGCCCTACAGCGTGACGTTGAACATACCGCCATCCGCGGCAATCGTATTAAAGGGCGTTGCGTCAAAAGCAAAAAAGAAAACCACCGCTAAGAAAGCAAAGACAGCTTCTTCATCCAAAGCTGCTGTTTCGGATAAAAAAGCAAAAGTGTCAACTGTAAAAAAATCTACCAAGGCGCAGACCGCAAAGGATACTGCTTCCAAGCCTGTTGCTAAGACGAAAAAATAGCGGTCTGGAAAGGACACCGGATGAAAACACTTGAAAAAGCAAGTTTTAAAAAAGCATTTATAAAAAAAGTAGAAGAAGTTTCCGGCGAAGATTTCTCCGAATCGACCGCACAGCACCAGTATGAAGCATTATCTGAGCTGGTCATGGAAGAAATCACTGCCGAATGGGCTGTCAACAACAGCCGCCTTCACAAAATGGAAGAAAAGCAAATCTATTTTTTCTCCATCGAATTTTTGATAGGCCGGCTGTTAAAGGCTTATATTAACAGTCTCGGGTGGGACGATATTGTGCCTGAGGTGCTCTGTGAGCTCGGTCTTGATTACGAGGCCATTCAGGCAAAAGAGCACGATCCCGCACTCGGCAACGGTGGTCTGGGCCGGCTCATGGCCTGTTTTCTGGATTCAACCGCCGCCATGGGCTTTCCCGGGCATGGAAATGGAATCCGCTATAAATTTGGCCTGTTTGAACAGAAGATCATCAACAATGAACAGGTTGAAGTTGCAGACAACTGGCTGAAAAACGGTTATCCTTTTGAAATCGCCAAGCCCGATAAATCTGTTATTGTAAAGTATAAAGGGAATGTCCGGACTGAAATGGTCAATGGCAAGCTGGTTTTTATCCATGAAAACTATGAACCGGTATTGGCAGTCCCTTATGATGTCCCTGTTCAGGGCTACCATAACAAAACCGTCAATTCACTTCGTCTCTGGAGCGCACAGCCGGTAGAGGATTTTGACCTCTCCACCTTTAATCAGGGTCATTTTTTAAAAGCCATGCAAAGGCGTTCTGAGGCCGAGGCCATCAGTCAGATTTTATATCCAAACGACAATGGCTTTGAGGGAAAACAGCTCCGCCTCAAGCAGGAATATTTCTTTGTCTGTGCCGGGCTGAAACGGATTGTGCGGCGTTATAAAAAATTTAATCACGGATCAATGGACGGCTTTTCCGATAAAATCTGTATCCATATCAATGATACACATCCTGCCCTCTGCGTTCCAGAGCTCATGCGGATTCTCATTGATGAAGAAAATTATGAGTGGGATAAGGCCTGGGATATGACCGTTAAATCCATCAGCTTCACAAACCATACCGTACTGCCTGAAGCGCTGGAAAAATGGCCCATTGATATGGTAAAGGAACTTCTTCCCCGTGTCTACCAGATTATCGAAGAAATCAACCGCCGTTTTGTCAATGACATGAACTGGTTTTATCCAGACCAGGAGGCGCGCAACTATTCCATTTCGATTTTAAAGGACGGCCATGTCCATATGGCACATCTGGCCATTATCGGCAGCCATTCTGTCAACGGCGTCGCGGAGCTGCACAGTAAAATTCTCCGTGAGGAAACCTTCAAGGATTTTTATGCTGTTTTCCCGGAGCGTTTTCATTCTGTGACCAACGGCGTAACGCCAAGACGTTTTTTAATGGGCAGCAACCCGCAGCTAAAAACCTTGCTCAATGAAACCATAGGTGACAGCTGGACAATGCCAAACAAACTATCTAGCCTGGAGGCACTGCTTCCATATGCAGCTGACGCCGCTTTCTGTGAAAAGCTGGGAGCTGTCAAACGCAGAAACAAAGCCCACATGGCAGCATATATCAACAAATCCCAAGGGATTCAGCTGAACCTGGATTCGATCTTTGATATTCAGGTCAAGCGTATTCACGAGTATAAACGGCAGCTGCTGAACGCTCTGCACATCATGTATCTTTATAATACACTCAAGGCAGATCCAAATATGGATTTTGTCCCAAAAACCTATATTTTTGCCGGCAAGGCCGCACCATCCTATTATTATGCCAAAGAAGTCATCCGGCTGATTAATGTCATTGCGGACAAGGTGAATAACGACACCACTATCAATGACCGTTTAAAAGTCGTTTTTGTTCCAAATTTTAATGTCTCTGTCGCCGAGATGATTTATCCTGCCGCCGAAATTTCTGAGCAGATTTCCACTGCGGGCAAGGAAGCCTCTGGTACCGGAAATATGAAATTCATGATGAACGGTGCCATTACACTCGGCACAATGGATGGCGCCAATGTCGAGATCGCTGAAGCTGTGGGAATGGATAATATTTTTACCTTTGGCCTCTCCGATGTGGAGGTTGCAAATTACAATGCCCATGGCGGCTACCGCTCCCTGGACATCTATGAATCCGATCCGCGGATTCAGGAGGTTTTGGAACAGCTGATCAATGGCTTTTTCAGCAATACCTCTACCTTCCAGTCGATCTATGATTCACTTTTGATTCATAACGACACCTATTTTGTACTTAAAGACTTTGCCTCTTATGCGGACATCCAGTCAGCCTCGAGTGCCGTATACAGAGATCAAAAAAGATGGCTGCAAATGTCGGCTGTCAATATTGCACACTCCGGAATGTTCTCAAGTGACCGCTCTATTGCCGATTATCAGAGAGAAATCTGGAAAATCAAACCATTCATTTACGAGGAGGAAATATTATGAATACCGAATGTGTCGCTATGCTCCTAGCTGGAGGACAAGGAAGCCGTCTGGGATCCCTCACATTTAACAACGCTAAGCCTGCCGTTTTATTCGGCGGTAAATACCGTATTATTGACTTTCCATTAAGCAACTGTATGAATTCTGACATTGATGTCGTGGGTGTCCTCACCCAATACCGTCCTTATATCCTGAACAATTATATCAGTGACGGAAGCGCCTGGTCCCTTGACAAGGTTGGCGCCGGCGTTCGCATTCTCCCCCCCTATATGGGACAAAAGGGCGGGCGCTGGTATAATGGCACAGCTGATGCTATCTATCAAAACATTGACTTTATCGACAGCTTTGACCCGGAATATGTGCTCATCCTGTCTGGCGACCATATCTATAAAATGGATTACTCCAATATGGTTAATTTTCATAAGCAGAAATCCGCTGACCTCACCATCGCAGTGATGGATGTCCCCTGGGATGAAGCCCATCGTTTTGGAATTGTCAATACCAATGACGAAAAACGTATCCTGGAATTCCAGGAAAAGCCTCCGGAACCAAAGAGCAACAAAGCCTCGATGGGAATCTACGTCTTTACCTGGGATGTCCTGCGCAAAGCTTTAATTGAAGACGCTGAAAATCCCGATTCCGAAAATGACTTTGGGCACAATGTCATTCCAATGCTTCACGAAGAGGGAAAACGAATCTTCGCCTATCCGTTCTCCGGATACTGGAAAGATGTCGGAACTATCCAAAGCTACTATGACGCCAATATGGATTTACTCAATCCAGCCTGTGATTTTGACCTGACAGACCGGAATTTCAGAATCTTTTCGAATAATACCAGCCGTCACCCGCAGTTTATCGGGCAGGACGCGGTGGTAAAACACAGTCTGATCTGTGATGGATGTGTTATTTTCGGGTCAGTCGAAAATTCTATTATCTCCCACGATATTATCGTTGGAAAAAACACAGTTCTCAAAAACTCAATTATCCATACCGGCGCAATCATTGAGGATGGCGCGCATCTGGAAAATTGCATTGTTGGTTCAAGAGCTTACGTTAAGAGTGATGTCCGTCTGGTGGCTGCTGAAAGTGACAACCCGGCAGAAATTCACGTTTTAAATTCATAGGAGGTGCTCAGAAATGAAAAAAGCAATTGGTATTATTTTAAATGTAGACGGCGATAACTCAGATCTCAATGAATTGCTCCAGCACCGCAGTATCAGTACGCTGCCCTTTGGCGGCCGTTACCGCATGATCGACTTTACCCTGTCCAATATGGTGAATTCCGGCATTTCCCATGTCGGTGTCGTCGGCTCTCATAAATACAGTTCTCTTATCGACCATCTGGGAACAGGAAAGGAATGGTCCTTAAGCCGTAAAACTCAGGACTTGTCCATTCTGGCAGGCAGCAGCAGTGTCCGGTTTGGTAATCTCATGAAAATCAATCTTCGTGATCTGTACAATAACCGCGCATTTCTGCAGCATAGCAGCGATGAAGACGTGGTTATCTCAGCGCCAAATCTGGTAACCAGCTTCAGCTTTAACGCGTCCTATAAAATCCATAAAACAAACAACAGTGATGTCACATTGATTTTTAAAAAAGTACAGCCAAGCTTTACCTTTGAAAACAACGATGTCTTTTTAGAATTTGATAAATACCGCATTACCAACATCCATTACCAAAAGGAAAAAATGACAGACCACTGCTATGCGGATATGATGATTATTAAAAAATCAGTCCTTCTGGACTTAATGGAGCTTGGTGAACGTACCGGCGAATGGGACTTGATGGATATGATCAAGAGTAATCTGGATACCCTTCGGGTATACGGCGCACCGCATAGCGGTTATATTAACCGCGTACACGACCTGGCCAAATATTACGAAGCCAATATGGATCTTCTGGAATTCGACATCATGAAAGAGCTTTTCCTGAGCGAAAACTCCATCCATACCAAAATCAAGGACAACCACCCGACACTTTATCAAAATGAGGCCGTGGTGCGCAACTCCATCGTCGGCAGCGGCTGTGAGGTTGAGGGGAAAATTTACCACAGTGTTCTCTTCCGCGACAGCAAAATCGGCTATGGCAGCGAAATTTCCAACAGCATTATTATGCAGAAGGCCGAAATTGGAAATAACGTTAAACTGAACTATGTTATTTTTGATAAAGATGTTAAGATTCGTGATAACGCATCACTGGTCGGAACAAAGGATAACCCGATTGTATTAAGTAAAGGAATGGTTATATAACAATGGATAAATTAAAAGTCTTATTTGCCGCTACCGAGGCTTATCCCTTTTCCAAAAGCGGCGGCTTAGGTGATGTGATCGGCTCGTTGCCAAAGGCCTTTCCAAAGGATCAAACCGATATCCGCGTTATTCTTCCAAAATACGCCAGTATTCCCGAAGAATATAAAAAAGATTTTAAGCTTATTGACATCTTCTACGTCAAGGTTGGTCTGAGCGACCAGTATGTGGGTATACAGCAATATGAAATGGACGGCGTTACCTACTATTTTCTTGACAATGAATATTATTTTAACCGTCCGAACCTGTATGGCTATTATGATGACGGTGAACGCTTTGTTTATTTCTGCCGCGCAGTGCTGGAGTCCATCCCCTACATTGATTTCTATCCGGATGTACTTCACTGTCATGACTGGCAGGCATCCCTGATCCCGTTCCTGCTCAAAGAACAGTACCAGTGGCATTATCTGAACACAAAAGCAGTCTTTACCATTCACAACATGAAGTACCAGGGGCTCTATGGCTTTGATGACCTTAAGGGTGTCTTGAATCTGGATTATTTTCCGGCTGCCATGGAGTTCTACCGCAAATTAAACCTGATGAAGGGCGCGCTTTACACCTCTGATCTGGTAACCACGGTCAGCCCAACCTACGCCGAAGAACTGAAGGACCCGTACTATGGTGAAGGTCTTGATGGCGTGATGCGTGATATCAGCTACAAAACCGTGGGTATTCTAAACGGAATTGACGAAACCGTCTATAACCCTCAGACAGATCCAGCGCTCTTTGTGCCTTATACACGTTCATATAAAAAGAAAACAGAAAATAAGACAGCGCTTCAGGACTATCTCGGGCTTCCGGTTAATCCAAAGGTTCCGATGATTTCCATGATCACACGTCTGGTTGAGCAAAAAGGACTTGATCTCGTGGCTGCTGTCATTCATGAGATTCTTCAGATGAACATCCAAATGGTGGTTCTTGGCACTGGCGACGCCCAGTACGAAAACATGCTGCGAGAGGTTGCCTACACTTATCCGGATAAAATGATTACCATTATTGACTTTAACGAAGACCTCTCTCGAAAAATATACGCCGCCAGCGATATGTTCCTGATGCCTTCAAAATTTGAGCCCTGCGGTTTGTCACAGATGATCGCCATGCGCTACGGCACCGTCCCCGTTGTTCGGGAAACAGGCGGCCTAAAGGACACCGTCCACTATTTTGACAAAGAAACAAAAGAAGGCAATGGCTTTAGCTTTGCCACCTACAACGCACATGATATGCTCTTCACACTCCAGCGGGCTGTCGGCCTGTACTATGACGAGCCCGAGCTGTGGAAGACCCTCATGACCAACGCATCAAAATCAAATTTCGACTGGAAAATTTCTGCCGAAACCTATTTATACTATTATAAGAAAGTAACAGGTAAATTATCATAATGAATTTTAGACACAATTCCTGGGATTTAAGATTTAAGGAGCCTTTCGGAGCACTTCCGACAGGCTCCCAGGTTACGATTCGTGTTTATACCACACACGCTGTAAATGTTAAATTAAGGACATTCTACAATTCAATCGAGCACTTTTACGATATGGTACCATCGAAATTCCCTGACATGATGGAGTACACACTCACATTACCCGATCAGCCAGGTGTTTTATGGTACGATTTTTGTTATGAGCATGAAGGCCGCAATTACTGTTATGGCACACAAAATGACACCTTAGGCGGCGAGGGGCAGATTTATGAAGCCTTTCCACCGTCCTATCAGATTACACTCTACGATAAAGTCCGTGAAATGCCCGCATGGTACACCGAGGGGATCATGTATCAAATTTTTCCCGACCGCTTTAACAAAGGCGAAAAGAAAACCTTCGAGCCCCAATATAAAAAGCAGTCGCTTATTCATGGAAACTGGGAAGACAGTCCTCATTATTTTCGCGATGGTCAGGGAAATATTGAGTACTGGGATTTTTTTGGCGGCACCCTTCAGGGAATTATCGAAAAGCTTGATTATTTAAAAGAACTGAATATTACAATCTTATATCTCAATCCCATTTTTGAATCAAGCAGTAACCACAAGTATGATACCGCAAATTATCTCCATATTGCCCCGGAATTCGGCAACACAGAACTTTTTGAACAGCTATGTGCAGAGGCAGAAAAGCGTGGCATACGCGTCATTTTAGATGGTGTATTCAGCCACACCGGAGACGACAGTATTTATTTTAACAAATACGGAAATTATCCCGGACTGGGGGCTTATCAGTCGAAGGATTCTCCGTTTTATCCCTGGTACCGCTTTAACGATTATCCAAACGAATACGAATGCTGGTGGGGCGTTAAGTCAATGCCTAACGTTGAAGAATTAACGCCTGAATATAAGGATTTTATTTTTGAAAATGAAAATTCAGTGATACGAAGATGGCTGAAAGCTGGTGCCTCAGGATGGCGGCTGGACGTTGCCGACGAACTCCCGGATGAATTCATCGAAGGGATAAAAACCGCCATGTTACAGGAAAAAGAAGACGCGGTCCTCATTGGCGAGGTCTGGGAGGACGCCTCCAGAAAAGTGGCCTACGGCATTTTACGCCGGTATTTTTATGGTTATGAGCTGGACGCAGTCATGAATTATCCCTTCCGCGACGCACTCATTAACTTTATGATGGGCAATAAAGGCTCTCGGGAAACTGCGCGTTTGATGATGTCACTCTATGAAAACTATCCCAGAGGACAGTTTAAGGGAAATATGAATCTGATCGGTTCCCATGACCGCATGCGTATCCTAACGATTCTTGGAGAAGCACCCGCGCTTTCTAAAGAAAGTGATAAAGAGCATTACCGGCTAACCCAGGAACAATACAGCCTGGCCAAAAGCCGCTTAAAGGTTTTAAGCCTGATCCAGCTTACCTTTCCGGGCGTCCCCTGTATCTATTACGGCGACGAGGCCGGCGTTCAGGGTTATGAAGACCCCTTTAACCGGAGTACATATCCATGGGGCCATGAAGATACAGAAATTTTAGAATGGTACAAAAAAATAACCGCCTTAAGGGCAGAGCATAAAGCCTTTCAACGCGGTTCATGGTATCCGCTTCCCTGCAAAGACGATGTTTTTGCCTACGTACGTGACCTCGGTGATGAAAGCTATCTTTGCCTCTTTAACCGCAACACTGTTAAAAGCCGCTGCTTCAGCCATGGAGCTGTCAAGGACCGCAAAGGTCTTGAGCTGCTTACAAACAATGAGGAAGACTTGGAACAGATTATTTTAGAGCCTCTGTCCGCAAAGATTTACAAGATTATCGGCGGACGAATTATTTTACATGGCAATGAGTATAAAGAGAAGGGAATTATTCCTTCTAAATATTTAACCCCTTGAGTGATTGGCTCAAGGGGCTTTTTGTTTGTTTTTTATGGATGAGGAAACTGTCTCTTTTTACTTGCATGCGTATTGTAAACATTTCAGGCTCTTATCGCCGCGTACTCCGGTGTCCTGTAGACACCTTCGTCAGGGGCTACGCCCCATAAAAAAAAGGTCATTGGCCCTTTGCAAGTAAACTTGCACGGGCCACTCACCTTTCTTTTTTTTGCGCGGCTTAAGCTTAAATGTAAAAAGACCCCGCGATGTCCTATCCTCCCAGGCAGTTGCCCACCAAGTACTTTCAGCGCTGAAGGACTTTACTTCTGTGTTCGGTATGTAAACAGGTGTTTCCCCTTCGCCATCATCACGAGATCAATCTTGCGTTTTTATTCAGTTTTTGGTCACTCAAAACAACATAAAGGAAAAGAGTGTTTCAAAAGTCTTGTTAGATCAAGACCTCGGCCGATTAGTACTGGTCAGCTCCATACATTGCTGCACTTCCACCTCCAGCCTATCTACCTGGTCGTCTTCCAGAGGCCTTACTTCTTTCGAATGAGATATCTTATCTTAAGGGGGGCTTCGTGCTTAGATGCCTTCAGCACTTATCCCTTCCAAACTTAGCTACCCAGCGATGCTCCTGGCGGAACAACTGGTGCACCAGCGGTTTGTCCATTCCGGTCCTCTCGTACTAGGAACAGCTCCTTTCAAATATCTTACGCCCACGACGGATAGGGACCGAACTGTCTCACGACGTTCTGAACCCAGCTCGCGTGCCTCTTTAATGGGCGAACAGCCCAACCCTTGGGACCTGCTTCAGCCCCAGGATGAGACGAGCCGACATCGAGGTGCCAAACCTCCCCGTCGATGTGGACTCTTGGGGGAGATAAGCCTGTTATCCCCGAGGTAGCTTTTATCCGTTGAGCGATGGCCCTTCCACTCGGAACCACCGGATCACTAAGCCCGACTTTCGTCTCTGCTCGAGATGTCTCTCTCGCAGTCAATCACCCTTCTGCCTTTGCACTCTTACAGATGGTTTCCAACCATCCTGAGGGTAACTTTGGGCGCCTCCGATACTTTTTAGGAGGCGACCGCCCCAGTCAAACTGCCCATCTGACACTGTCCGCTTGCCGGGTAACGGCAACGCGTTAGAATTCCAATATAACAAGAGTGGTATCCCAACAATGGCTCGGCACACACTGGCGTGCATGCTTCTCTGCCTCCCACCTATCCTGTACATGTTATATCAAAACTCAATGCCAGACTACAGTAAAGCTCTACGGGGTCTTTCCGTCCTGTCGCGGGTAACTCGCATCTTCACGAGTACTACAATTTCACCGGGTGTGTTGTCGAGACAGCGCTCAAATCGTTACGCCTTTCGTGCGGGTCAGAACTTACCTGACAAGGAATTTCGCTACCTTAGGACCGTTATAGTTACGGCCGCCGTTTACTGGGGCTTAAGTTCGCACCTTCGCTTACGCTAAGCACTCCCCTTAACCTTCCAGCACCGGGCAGGCGTCAGCCCCTATACGTCATCTTTCGATTTAGCAGAGACCTGTGTTTTTGCTAAACAGTCGCTTGAGCCTCTTCTCTGCGGCCCCCGAAGGGGCACTCCTTCTCCCGAAGTTACGGAGTCATTTTGCCGAGTTCCTTAACAACACTTCTCCCGCTCATCTTAGGATTCTCTCCTCGCCTACCTGTGTCGGTTTACGGTACGGGTACCTCGCAGCTCGATAGAAGCTTTTCTTGACAGCGTGAAATCGGCGACTTCCCTACTTATTTTTCGTTCCGCATCACAGCTTAGCCTTTTGCAATGGGGGATTTGCCTCCCGCTGCAGCCTTACTGCTTGCCCCGGCTCTTCCAACGGCCGGGTTCGCTTATCCTTCTGTGTCACTCCATTTCTCAAACGCTTTGAGGTAGTACTGGAATTTCAACCAGTTGTCCATCGCCTACGTCTTTTGACCTCGGCTTAGGCCCCGACTAACCCTGAGCGGACGAGCCTTCCTCAGGAAACCTTGGGCTTTCGATGGTGAAGATTCTCACTTCACTTTCGCTACTCATGCCAACATTCTCTCTTCTCTTAAGTCCACCATCCCTTACGAAATGGCTTCGCCCCTAAGAGATTGCTCCCCTACCACTGTACCTTATGGTACAATCCATCGCTTCGGTGCCTGATTTTAGCCCCGTTCATTTTCGGCGCACCACCACTCGACCAGTGAGCTATTACGCACTCTTTAAATGTATGGCTGCTTCTAAGCCAACATCCTGGTTGTTTGTGCAGTGACACATCCTTTCCCACTTAATCAGTACTTGGGGACCTTAGCGGATGGTCTGGGCTGTTTCCCTTTTGACAATGAAACTTATCTCCCACTGTCTGACTGCCCTGTTAAAATGGACGGCATTCGGAGTTTGATATGGTTCGGTAAGCTTGACGCCCCCTACCCAATTCAGTGCTCTACCTCCGTCATTCATCACAGAACGCTAGCCCTAAAGCTATTTCGGGGAGAACCAGCTATCTCCGTGTTCGATTGGAATTTCACCCCTATCCACAACTCATCCAAGCCTTTTTCAACAGACACTGGTTCGGGCCTCCACTTGGTTTTACCCAAGCTTCACCCTGGTCATGGATAGATCACACGGTTTCGGGTCTACAGCATGCAACTATGGCGCCCTATTCAGACTCGCTTTCGCTTCGGCTCCGCACCTGAAGTGCTTAACCTCGCTACATACCGTAACTCGTTGGCCCGTTCTACAAAAAGCACACTGTCACTTGCGCTCCAGCTGCTTGTAAGCACAGGGTTTCAGTTTCTATTTCACTCCCCTCCCGGGGTTCTTTTCACCTTTCCCTCACGGTACTTTCCGCTATCGGTCACTGGGTAGTATTTAGCCTTGGGGGGTGGGCCCCCCATCTTCCCACAGGGTTTCACGTGTCCCGTGGTACTCGTCGAATCTCCTCATCTCGGCTTTTCGCATACGCGCGTCTTACGCTCTTTGCGGGGCCTTCCCATGCCCTTCTGCTAAACGGAAATGATTGTTGGATTCTGGGCTCTTCCTCGTTCGCTCGCCGCTACTTAAGGAATCGATGTTTCTTTCTTTTCCTCCGGGTACTAAGATGTTTCAGTTCCCCGGGTTCCCTCCGCTAAGCTATGGATTCACTTAACGGTGACGGCCCTTCTGACCGCCGGGTTTCCCCATTCGGACACCCACGTCTCAACGGATATGTGCTCCTAAACGTGGCTTTTCGCAGCTTGTCGCGTCCTTCTTCGGCTCCCAGTGCCAAGGCATTCACCCTGTGCTCTTTGTTTCTTGATCTCCACGAATGCTTTCGCATTTCGTTTTGTTTTTCTTTTGTTCTCTTTCTGAGCTCAAAAGAATGTTGTTTTTGAAATTGCATTTATTAAGAAGTTTTTACTTTGTTTAATATTTGCTCTTTACTCTTTTTTCTTTATGTTGTTTTCAATGACCAATGTATGACTTTGGGTCATACAAAAGAAAATAGTACCATGACTTCCTGTTCCCTAGAAAGGAGGTGATCCAGCCGCACCTTCCGATACGGCTACCTTGTTACGACTTCACCCCAATTACTAGCCCCACCTTCGACTGCTGAGTCCTTGCGGTTCTCTCACAGGCTTCGGGTGTTGCCAACTCTCGTGGTGTGACGGGCGGTGTGTACAAGACCCGGGAACGCATTCACCGCGGCATTCTGATCCGCGATTACTAGCAACTCCAACTTCATGCAGGCGAGTTGCAGCCTGCAATCCGAACTGGGATCTGTTTTAAGGGATTTGCTTCACCTCGCGGCTTCGCGGCCCTCTGTTCAGACCATTGTAGCACGTGTGTAGCCCAGGTCATAAGGGGCATGATGATTTGACGTCAT
>ERZ781275.730-NODE-730-length-32191-cov-3.448251_pt1 | contig 32191 bp, 39 predicted proteins | sample MGYA00375853_ERZ781275 | MGnify/ENA primary metagenome ERZ781275 (study PRJEB29790, sample SAMN03653691) | human gut metagenome | host: Homo sapiens | place: USA: Dallas, Texas | collected 2012-07-23 | study: EMG produced TPA metagenomics assembly of the Gut...
ATCCCGATAGTCGGGACTCCCGGCTGCAAATGTTTTATTTAAAACCAGACGTCCATCCGATGATGTATAATCCGATGAAATGCCAAATGTTATGCTGCGGCAAACAGAAGGGTAAATATCATCCCATCCAGTGCCATTATATACTTTTATTGTTCGATAGATATTCGCCATAATTCCTCCTTATATCCATAAATCATTTTTCTTAGGGTTGCTTGGCGTGGTCGTGCCGATAGTCACCGTATTCCCTGTTGCTCCTGTAATTTTCGCATCCACCTCTGCCTCTGTATAATAACGGTCATCGTGGGTGTGCGCTGATGGCGTAAACGTACTGGGTTTGCTGCCAATTTCATTCCACGCATATGAAGGTTTCACCGATGCCTTTGCCCAGCCATAGACATCCGATGCAGGCATCGACGCCGGAAAGTCGGTAATCTGACTTTTTGTATGCGTATGTGCTTTGGGTGTTCTGGCGTCGCTGAGGCGGCTGTCATTCCCCTGACATACTGTACCTGCCGTGGTGCCAAAGGATTTATTAAAAGCACTGTTCTTGGTAAAGGCCGGCTCTGCGCCGATGGCCGCCGGCGTTGGCTTGTTGCTCGCGGAATACTGCTTCACATTATCGACATTGCCAAGCCCCACGTCTGTCTTGTTCGGCTTATTTCCTTTGTGGAAAACCTCAAAGCCATTAAAGGTAAATTCTTTTCCAAATAATTTCACGTTATCCCACCACCGTCACTCGGTACTGTCCACTGGCTGGTGCAGTTGCGAACAGGAGCGTAATTTTATTCGCATCCGTAATCTGGCAGTCGCACAAAACCACGTTGAAGGGGCTGGCGGCTTCTTTCACTGTCACCGTCACGTCCTGGGTACCCAGATTGTGGGTCACGGGAATGGTTGTTAAGGCGCCGTTTCCAATGGCGGCGCTGTATTTCTTTGTCCGGGCGTTCCAGGTGGCTTTCTCCGAGTCGGTTACAAAACGATGTGTGGCGTCGGGGGTGATCATGGACGCCGGGTGGGTTGCCGGATGGGTATAGACCGTATCCTGCGCCGGGATGCCAAGGGCGGTAATATCCGCCTTTACAACTGCTCCGCCGTCCACGACATGTCCGTTTGCGTCTCGTCCGACTTTTCGGAGACTGGCCGTCAAAGCGGTCAGCGCCGGGTGCACATATTTGTTGGCCCCGGCCTCAATACCATTGAGCTTTGTCAAAAGTGCGGTGGTGAAGTCGTTGGTGGAGAGCCCCTTTCCGGTCACTTTGTCCACCTTTCCGGCTAAAGCGTTGGTGACGGTGGTCGCAAAGTTGGGATCATCCCCCATGGCTGCAGCCAGCTCGTTTAAGGTATCCAAAGCGTCTGGTGCGCCGTTAATCAGGTCATTCACGGCAGCTGAAATAGCAGCGTTGACCTCCGCTTTGGTGTAGGTATTGTTAATCTTTGTCTTATCCGCTGGTGCCATCAGTCCGGCCGCACCGGTTGTCGCTACCGGTATGGGGTCTGCACCGCCGGTCAGGTGCTCGGTGCCATGCACTGGGAATGGCTCGACGTTGATGAGCTGGATATAGCGGGCCAGCAGGATATCGCCGGCCTCCAGCCCAAGTTTTAGGCTAAAGGCGGTGCTTGAGGTTTCGGTGATAATATTGCTTTCGATTTTTATACCGTTTAGAAAGACCTGCAAGGCCCCCACGCCGGTGTTATAGCTGCCGTTCGTCAGGGTAAAATCTTTTTGCCCAGCGGTGGCTACGTAGCGTTGCTCTTTTATAATAAACCGCGCCGGATCGGCTGCTGCGGACAGGGTACCGTCTTCTGTTATGGTCAGGTTGTCCCCGACTTTAATCCCGCCGAGTCTTGAAGCGGTGGCAATGGGCGGCGTAAAAGTGCTGGGCTTTCCGGTAATGTCAGCCCATGCGATGGTGTCCTGACCGCCGACTTGCAGCCAGGTATTCGCCGCGTTGTCAAGCCAGATCTTTTTGGTGTCGGTGGCGATATACAGGGCTTTTGAACCGGTTGCTGCGCCTTTGGCGGCATCGGCTCCCACGGTTATCTGGGTGGGCATAAAGCCGAGTTTCTCGGCAATTTTGGCTGCGGTCAGCTCGTTTAGAATCGTGGCGGCACTTTTGTCCTCCACGTTGCCCAGCCCCACGTCGCTTTTGTTAGTGCCGTGGGGATTGGTGCCGCTGCCCGGGTGGGTGTAGACACTTGTCTCGGTCCCGTTAATCTTAATGTTGCCGTTGGTCGTGGATTTCTCCACCTTGGTAGCGCCGGCCGCGATGCCGTTGAGTTTATTCAGCAGGACTGTTGTAAACTTTTCGCCGTCGTAAACCGCGCCTAAATCCACCCAGCCGTTTGCGTACCCCAGGAACCGGTTCGTGGTCGTATCGTAATAGATCAGGCCGTTGAGCGGGCTTGCCGGGGCGGTGCCCAGGCTCTGGATTCGCATGTTCAAAATTTCATTGCGGTTTAAATCAATACTGGTTAAATAAGGTATTGCCATCTCATACCTCCCTTCTCTAATTTAAAAACGCCTTTCCGGCAAACTGCGCCGAAAAGACGATCTCTACTGTGTTTTTATCCATATGTTTGACCTCGCCGATCACCACAGTTCCGGCGCTGTCGGTGATGGTGCAGGACGGAAATTTTCCGAGGTTGTGCTGCACGGTCCATTTCATGGCCGGGGTGGTCTGGGTATGGGTATAGGTTTTATCCCCGCCGACGCTGGTCCGGCTCTCGGTTTTAATCTCCTCGGAGGTAGACTTTACTACGTCGGTGATGGTTTTGACCGGGTCGCCAAAGGTTGGCTCTATTTTAATGCCGTCAGCCTCATAAGTCTCCTGTATCTCAACGATCTGGTTGTTGTCCAGATAATTAAGATCTTTGTCGTAGAAGGTGGTGATATCGCCCAGGTCCCACTTCTTTCGGTAGTCCCGGGTGATCACCTCAAACTCAAAGCTGTCGGTGGCCTGATACGCTTTCAGCTTGGCGGCGCCGCGATCCTCAAGGGCTGTACTCTCGCCCTGCTCGATATCTCTCGCGTCGATGAACACTTCTCTTCGGTCAACATCGGTCAGATCATCCCCTAAAATGATAATCTCCCGGTTTTCACCCTCGCCCTGGCCTGCCACGTAGGCGGTTGTCTTGGCCCCGACGGAGCTGTGGGTGTAGTTACGTTTTCGGACATTGCCGAACTTCTTGGCAAAGATATAGGGCTCTGCCCCAAGATCACCCAGATCATTGTCATAGCTCCGGTCGACTCCCTCCACCACTTCAAAATTAAAGGTCTGGGTGTCGGGGTTCATGGTAATCCGGGCCCCCAAACCGCTCTGCCTGCACAGGCTCTCGATCTCGTCGGACAATACTTTATACCGTGTCTGGAAGGTAATGCTGCCGCCGCGGTGCTGGCTTTCGCCGAGCCGGAGCCTTTCAATGGGGCGCTTGTCCACTGCATTTTCTTTAACCAATGCGTAGATAATGTCTTCAACCGGTGTGCTGTTAAACACCCGGTAGCCCTCTCCTGCTGGCGGAACGGTCAAGCGGTCAGACAGCAGATACAAAAGGCTGAAGCCTTTTATGGTCGCCTCCTTCGCGTAATACTCGTCGTCCTCGCTGTACCGGATCACACCGCAGCGCTCTGGGTCTTCGTCGAGAATGATCAGATTGCCGTCCGCGTAAAGCGTTGGGTCGGGCTTGGGGACATGGAATTCAAAATTTCCGTAGGACTGCCATTTGCGTACATAGATCAGGGACTTATAGCGGTCAACCTTTCCAAGAAAGTTCATCTCTTTGTCAAAGACGTTAATCTTTGCTAAATCCATATCATACCAACCACCTTGTCTGCTGGCTCATTTACCTGTATCGCAATGGGCCGCCATCCTAAAGACTGTTGTTTTTCAAACCATGCGTCAAACTGCGCCTGGAACTCCTTGAGCATGGTGCCCATCTCATTAAAATATTTTGGTCGGATGGCACCGCACAGTTCTTCCCGGTACCGTTCATCGGTTATGGTCAGCTGTCCGTCCTTGCTTACACGCACCTGCGCCAGGGACAACTCGTGCCGGATACTGTCCTGCTGCAGGCTCGGCGGAGCGGGGCTGCTGGCCGCTGTTCCGGGTTTTAAAGCGATTCGGCAGGTCTTTTCGCTGTAATCCAGCCGGATTATCACCCGGTCAATCCGGTCGTAATTGGCGTCCGGCGTGACCGTAATGCTTTTGGTTGAATCGTTGTAATTCCAAGCCCCTCTCAAAATCGAAAAGCCCTTTGCCACCTGCACCTTTCCAGCGCTGGCGGTCACGGCATAGTCCATCACCCCGGCGCTCGAAACCGCGATTCCAGAGTAAAACAGGTTGTCGTAGTACCTCAAAAGCTCATCCTGCCCGTATTCGGTTTCGCCATCAAAAAATCCATCATGTTCTGCCACTTTTTCACCACCTTTCGGGTATTAAAAAAGCACCCTTTCGAGTGCTGTTGCATTACTAAATCTTTTCTATTTCATATTCTCCAAGAAGAATACGAATAAGATAACTGTCCCAATCATCTTGAAACTCATACGCATCGGGGCCAGCTATGCCATTTTCTGTAAAATAATAAATTTCATTGCATAGTCTTTCGCCATCCGCGAATTTAATGTGAAATTTTTCTCCAATCCTAACACCTAGAAGATCCGCTACTTCTTTCATACTATTTTTCATCTTTCATCACGCTCCCAAATACCGCTCCCTGAACCGAATCTCCACACTTTGCGGTACCAGCTGGTTCTCGGTGGTATACTCCACCAGATTATCCCCAACCCGCAGTTGGAAGAAATCACTCCGCCAGTCAATGGCACTAAATGCGTTCTCCCGCACACCATCCCGCTCGATCTCAACGCTGTTGACACCAAAGGTGGTGTCGATATACAGGGTGTCGTCGCTGGTTAACTCCCGCTTTACGCGGATGTACTCCCCGGTTTGCAAAAGCCTTACGGTCGGGTTATACGCCGGGCCTTTAAAGATAATCTGCACGGGCGTTTCAACGTGGCCGCTATTGACTCTCGGTTCTCCGCGCCTTTTTAAATGGAACGGCAGCTTGAAGGGGAATTTCAGGCCGCCGATCCAGGTGGAGATTTCGGTATTAGATTCTGTAATGGTTTTGAAAAACGGTTCGGGGCAGACAAGCTCAACATGCATCTTCAAAGGCTCGTACAAATTATTCTGGTTATCCTTAAGGCTCTCCACTTCATAATCAATGGTTTTGAGCACCCCGCAATAGTCCACCAAAAGCGTTCCTGTCTGTTTTGGATTGAAGAAACGCAAGAGTTGATCCCGTGTTTCAGACGATTTTTCAACGTTTGGGCATTCAAATGTAACCGCAATGGGCCTCTTCCCGATCCGTTTGGATTCCACGTCATCCCCATCATAGTGGTTCCTCTCGTTTGTTTTAACTTCATATTCAAAGCCATCCAGACCCGTCGGTTTCTCTAAAAGCCTCAGATCGAAGCCCTTTCCCATCTCGACGGTCTGGTTTCCATTCTTAAACTGCAACTTTACTTTATATTTATCCAAAGGCAAGCTCCCTTCCTGCCCGCTTCAATGCGCGCGCTGTTTCGCTTGGTGATTCTGGCGTTTCTGCAAAATAGATGTTTTGAGTGATGCCATTATCGTTGTTGTTGGTCACATTGCTGATTGTAGTCTGATTGCTTCCGGCGTTGACACCCGGGTAGTTCTTTGCCAGGGCGATCTCATGTTTTACGGCTGAGGTTAACAGTCCGCTCCAGAAACTGCCGCCGCTGTTGGCATAGGGGTTGTCCTTCTTGCGCACCACCGCCTCACCTTCATGGACCATGGCCAGCATATCTTTTGGAATGTACCGGCTGCCAACCGCAAAACCTGGAAACAGCTTTAACGGGTCAATCTGCTCGCCGCCCATGATGACAGAGAAGTGCAGGTGAGGCCCGGTGGAGTTCCCGGTACTGCCGACCAGGCCGATGACCTGTCCCTGGGCGACGCTAGCGCCTTCAGAAGTCCCAATAGCAGACATATGGCCGTAAAGGGTTTTAAGCCCGCCGCCGTGGTCGATGATGACGCAGTTGCCGTATCCTCCGTTGGGTCCGGCCAGCTCAACCTTACCGGGCAGGGCCGCGTAGATGGGCTCACCCATGCCAGCACCGATGTCAATGCCCTGGTGATAGCTGCTGCCCACCCCGCCCGTATCATCACGGTACCCGAAATGGGAGGTGATGGTTTTGCTGTCGGTTGGGAACAGGATACCTCCGGAGCCAAACAGTGCGCCGGACAGGTTGCCGAGCTTAATCCCCAGCTTTTCAAAGAGCTTGGCGGCGCCATCGCCCATAAGCTGGATGGTTTTCAGGATGTCGAAATTTCCGCTTTCAAAAGCGGCTTTCATATCCGCGACCATTTTATCCACGAAGCGCATGAGCTCGTCACCCTGTAAACCGTTGATCAGTCCTTCGATGAGGTAGGCCCCCATCTCAAACATCACTTTAGAAGGTGAGTTGATCCCGAAGCCTTCCTTGAACTTGGTCACCACGGACTGTACCAGGCTGCTGGCCGCGTTGTTGGCGTCTCCCTGCCTGGAGTTAATGCCGGAGACCAGGTTGTCAATGGCGGTGGCCCCGATACTGTAAAGCTGTCCGGGTAGGCCGCTTAAAATTGAAACCGCCGTGTCTTTCAGCGCGTTAAACTTGTTTGCGGACACGCTGCACATCCGGTCTAAAACCGCGGTGATCTGCGACAACATCCGCTGCCATTGCTGGCTGGTCAGGTTAGCAAAGGTGGTGGTCAGGTTGTTGACCTGGCTGTAGGCAGTATTAAATTTCGCCTTGGTGCCTTGCTGCAGCTGATCCACAAGGGTGTGAACATTCGTCTTAATCAAAGTCCACTGGTTGGAAAGCTGCTTGCCTTCCGCGGCGGTCTCTTCCACAGGGACGGGCGCCACGTTCGTCATCGTGGTTTTGACGTCTACGTTGGCGTCGGTGCTCAGACCGGACACGCCAGCTGCGATGGCGCTTTTCAGACTTGGCAGTTCGCTTTCAAAGCCCTCACCGATGCCCCGGACGATGTTGACGCCGATCACATCCCGGAAGAGTGTTGATGGTGAGTGGATACCAAGGGCAGCCTTTACACCGTCAATCAGGCCGTTTGAAAAACCGGCAATCTTATCTTTGATCCAATCGATGGCCCCGTTGATGCCGTTCCAGATCCCCTCGACGATGTTTCGGCCGATTTCCTGGACTTTTTCCGGCAGCGAGGTGATGGTTTCGATCACGCCATTGACCAGGTTAAGGGCGGCCTCTTTGGCGGAATTGTACAGGCCGGAGCCCCAGGCGATCACGTTGGAGACCGCTTGATCCAGCCACGCTTTGAGCCTCCCGGGCAGCTCCTTAAACCACTCGATGACCGCATTAATCGCGTTAATAGCCGCCTGGCGCATCTGAAGCTTCATGTTGACGCCCCAGGTAATGGCCCGCGTTAGGGCATTGACTAACCATTCGTTAATCCGTCCTGGGAGTTCTGAGAACCACTGGCCCACGCTGCTGATCCACTGCGGCACCGTCTGGGTAAAGAAGTTCCAGACGTTCACGCCCCACTGGACCAGTGTTCCGAGCGCGTAACCCAGAGCGTACCCGATTAAATAAGGCAGCTGGTTAAACCACTCACCGACGCTGGCAATCCAGGCTGGAATGGTTTCGGTAAAAAACGCGACAATGCTGTTCCAGCCGTTTATAAAGAAGTCTCCAATGCTTGTCCACAGGTCAGAAAAAAACTGGGGAATGCCGGCGAAAAATTCACAGACGCTGTTCCATGCAGACGGGATCGTCTCAGTAAAGAACGAAACCAGGGCATCGATTATGGGTTGAAGGGCGCTTAAGATGGCATTCCAGGCATTGATAACCGCATTTCGGAAGTCTTCGTTGGTGTTCCAAAGATAAACAATAGCAGCTACCAATGCAGCAACCACGCCGATAATTATCCCAATAGGGTTTGCTTCCATGGCCGTATTTAATAACCATTGCGCAACTGTCAACCCTTCTTCTGCTGTCTGCGCCGCTGTAAAAGACGTTCTTAATTTATCTACTATACCGGATATTCCAGCCGCAATTTTAAAAGCGACTAATCCAGTCGTTATCCCTACAAGCGCTGTAGAAACAGCGCTCCAGTTATCAACTAACCACGATAACCCTTCTATTACTTTCGGAATAATATTTTCCGCGGCATTTTTTAGCCCGGATTCAAACGCATCACCAACACCTGCAATGGCTTCTTTCAAAGTTGGCAGATCTGCGGCTGCAAGGCTTTCATCAATAGCCTTGATAACCGATTCAATCCCGCGGGCTACTGCGGCGCGCATATTATCAAAAACCGCGCCCCAGCTCATGCCCGCTTCTTTGGCGGCACCTGCAATGCTTAAAACACCGTTGGTGCCCTCTTCCATGGCTTTGGAAACCGTATCGATAAAATCCGAAGCGCTGATCTTACCGTTAGACAGAGCGTCTTGGACATCCGCGGAGGATTGCCCGGTTGCCTGGGCATACATGCCCACCGCGTCAATTCCAGCGTCAAAGAGACGATCAAGCTGATCCATCTCGACCTTACCCTTGGTTCGCATTTTTGCTAAAGCGTCGGAGACGTTAGCAAACTGTTCCGAGCTGCCATCGCCGTAAAAAGCTACCGCGTCGCCCCAGATACGCACCTGCTCGGTCGCCTGGTGGATATCCAGACCACGCGTCACAAAGTCCTGGGTCGCTTTGGCAGCCACATCCAGACCGTAGGCTGTGCCCTTGGTAATGCCTTTGAGTTCCTCCAGTGCCTTTCCGGCAGCTTCGGAGTTTCCCGTGATAGCGGTCATGGTCCGGTTGAACTGGTCCATGGTATCCATGCGGGAAAAGGCTTTGTCAATAGAGCCCCGAATTAAGCCGATTGCTGCGGATGCGACAGTCACCAGGCCGATTGCGCTGGCAATCTTTTTGATACCTTCGACGGCGCCTTTGGCACTGCTCGTAACTCCTTGAAATGATTTTTCAGCCGTATTTTTAAATTTAAATAGGTCTTTCTCTGCCCCTTTCGAGTCGACCCCGGTTTCAATTATAATTTTGCCATCGGCCAATGTCTTCACCACCTTTGTATTGCTGTGATTCCGTCATCGGCACATAATGGCACTACCTGACTTGTTTTCCGTTTATGATTTTTATTTCAAATGTTTTCTTACATTTTCGCCCTTTGCAGGCAATAAAAAGACCCCTGCACTCCGACTGCTCGTCGTAGGTGAGAGGCATGCTATACCCGCAGTGTGGGCATTTTACTTTCTTTTCAATGTTTATCACCAACTTTCGGGTAATAAAAAACCACCATTGAAGGTGGCTTGTGTTTTTATAATATGATATCACCGTTTTCGTTTTGTTCTAATGTATCCTTCACATAATGGATTTGGTAATAATTAATGAATTTATTCGCAACAGGAATATTTTGACTAACAATCGAGACATTGATTGTTTTTATATCTTCTTCGCCTTTTCCGTAATACGAAAAAACTAAAACTCCTGTTTTTTCCACTGTCTTTTTAGATTTAGTTCCAGATGCTGATCCAATGATTGCGCCAACAGGTCCGAATAAAATTGCACCTGCTACTCCGCGGCCTACGACGCTTTTTTGTTTTTCTTCAATATTATCTTCGGTGATTAAATCAATAGAGATTATTTTGTCCATATCGAGCCAAAAAACTTGAAGTTCTTCATCCTTTTTGAACATTTTAAAAATGATCTCAGTTATTTTTAATCTGTTCTCTTCGAACTTAAACGTAAAATGACTCTGGATATTACTTTGAGGTAACCCACTGATGAGTTTTCCGCCAATATAAGTCTGTTCTTTTTCAACTTTCTTTCCCACTTCACTTACCCCCATAATAATATAAACAAATTATACTATCATTCGCGGGATTGTGCAAGGAAAGCATCAATATTTCCGTCGCCCATCAGAATCTTGGTGAATTCATCCTCCTCAGCCTGATCCACTTCGTTGAGGGGCAGATCCCATAGGCGGTGCAGCCGCTTGATTTCATTCTTCTGCTCCTGGGACATGCCTTTTTCAGGCTTCGCGCAGCGGTAACCCATAATCTTTTTCATCTGGGTGGTGTCGTTCAGGGACTCAAACATGGCCTTAAACTTCCACCAGTGCAGGTACTCAGTCGCGTACAGGTCAATGCTGTACTGCTCCAGAAAAGAGGCATAGATGTACTTAAAATCACGCTCATAGGAGTAGATGGGACGTTCCGGTTTTGTCGGTTCCTCCTGGGCCTTTTCAATGCTGAAATCCGGGTCACAGCGGTAAAAAGCCAGGATGGCCTCCAGGGCGGCTTCTACATCTCTTGGGATATTTCCAAAGTATAAGATTAAAGCCTTCTCCTGCCGCTCCTCATAAGTCAGCTTCGGATCCAGCATGCAGGTCTCAAACTCAATGGAGGTGCGGAAATCCGTGTTCAATGGGTATTCCACACCGTTCAGCCAGACGGTTACCGGCAAGTCCTCAATGAAGGGGTTCATTTCTTTTTCTTCTTTTTAGAAGGCTTGGTCATGGGCGCTGCGGTTTTAGCGGGCTGGTAACGGCTCTGCTCATAGGCGTTGATCTGGCCGATGACAAAGTAGAGCACATCGGTTTCCTCGATGACGTCCTGTTTCCGGCTGCCAAAGATTTTATCATGGGTGCCTTTTCCAAGAAGCGCATCCAGTGCCTTTTTAAAGAACTTAAAGGCGCGGTCAAGGGTTTCTTTTTCGTCGCTGTCCGCATTGGTCGCCTCCAGCGTTTTCTGTGCTTCTTTCAGCAGTTTGTCTTTTTTCTCAAAGAGATCCTGGTTAAAGGGAATCTCAAAGTGTTCGTCCTCAATATCAATTGGGATCGCGCTCTGGCTAAAGGTAAATTTACTCATTGTTTACTTCCTCACTTTCATTACTCAGGCCTGCGGGGCCACGGCTGCGGTTGCAGCGCTCAGTTTGGTACCCTCAAATTTTCCGGTACCCGTTGCTTCTACTTTTATAAACTTGCCCTGCTGTTCGGCCGCGAGAAGCAGGGTTTTATTCGTCGCTTCCGGGATATCACTATAGCTGCCACCCGCGCTGTCAGCAACCTTCCAACGGTAAGTCGCAGTCGCATCAGCCGGGTCGATATTAGCGGTTAAGGTCTGCCCCACCTTGGCCGTCCCGTCAATCGAGACGGCCTTCAGCGGGGTTTTTACTCCCCCGCAGGTGTAAAGGTCTTGGTGGTGGTGTTAAACTCGCCGTCGATCAGGTCACCCACCTGGTTCAGGTTGCCGGAGAGTACCAGAGGCTGGGCCCCTTCACCGGAAATGTCCGAAATTTCAGTGGAGCATCGGAACTTACGGGCCTTAAAGGTGTTTTCCTTGCTGGCAACGGGTTCAAAGAGTTCCACGCGCACGTAGTCCACTTCGGCGTCAGCACCGGTTTTCTGATTTCTCCCGATCTCGTAGAGCTTCATGAGGGCCCGTTCATCTTTGATCATGTCCGCTTCAAAAGGGAATTGTCCCTGGTAGCCCGTAGTGGTGGATGAGGTCGATTTGTCGTTGATATAGGCCTTGGTATCCACCTGAGCGTTGGGGCTTTCGTTGAGACTGTTAAAACCTGTGCCCATCAAGGCGTATTCTTCAGAATCGGTTCCAATATTTAAATAATCCGCGATATTATACCGCATGAGTTTTTCCATTGCTGTTCCTCCTTACATGCCGGGCTGCTTTGGCGCCGGCTCAAAATATTTTAATACACACTGGATCTGGTAGCGGGCAACGCTCGCGTCCGGGTCCACGTCAAACAGATAGGGGGTCAGGGTGGCTTCCATACTCAGGGCGGTCCGCCCGCCGTCCAGCTTTGGCAGTTTCCTGAACATGGTCTGCTGGGTCAGCCACAGAGCGAAATTGTCGTAAAAGCCGAGATTCTCAATGTTAATGATGGCGTCCCGGCCATAGTACTCCTTGCTGGCAAAGATAAAGCCGAACTGTTTTTCCGCATCACCGTTAACATACGTCTTGACCACGGGATCCACAGGCATGCTCTCAACCACGTAGGTTTCTGGGTCTTCCCCGAGAAAGTCCACGCCGATCTGCTTCACGCCGGATTCAAACTCGGGCAGATAAGGGCAGGTCTTGATAAAGTCCCGCACCACCTCGATCAAGGGTTTCATTTTGCTTTTCCTCCAATCATGCCGGCCACGGCCCTCACAATGGCGTCACCCCGGGCGGCCCATGCTCGGGTAGCCCAATGGGAGCCCCGCATGGGTGCGCCGGCATATTTCAGTTTCTTGTTCGTCATTTTTTTCGGGGCTTTTGAAAAGAACCCTTCCAGCATCCCATCCTGCATAATTGGGATGTTCGGCCCCATGACCTTGCCGTAATACTGGTACCGCGCGTAAGGCCCTGGGTAGATCAACTGCCCTTTTGACGGGACAATGCGGGCCGTATTCTTGAGGTGCCCGGTATCCATGGGCACATAAGGGTCGGTCTTTGCCCGAAGCTCTGTTAAAAGCATCTTCTGGGCTTCGCCACCCTTGCCCAGCTTGCGCTTGGACAGAATCTTGTGGGCGCTGTCCATTTCCAGGCGGATTTTTGTACCTTTTGCCATCACTTACACCCCAGTTCAATGTGAGCGAGTAACTCAGGTCTGAAATCCAGGTTATCCACTATCGAAAGGATGGTGACAGCCTGATCCTTTTCCAGGGCCCGCCGCAGGGCTTTACCTGTCTCGTTGTAGGTTTTAATCCCCCGCACCACAAAATCGGCTTTCTGCATGGTTATCGTGTCTTTGCTGCTCTTGGGAATAAAGATGGTAATCACATCCGCTGCCTGAAGGCCATTGTTGGTGACGCCTGTCTTGCGCTCCCCCTGCCAATCCACACCATAGACATGGTCGGTATCCGGGGATCCTTCGTCGTTCAGATGGACGATGGTGATATCGGCGTTGGGCTCAATCATCGGCTTTCACCCGGGTAAAACCCTCGGTAGAGCAAACCTGTGTTGATCAGAAACGGGTAAGCGGCTTTGGCGCTGTCGCGCTCCAGGGTCTGCTTGTCCGCGTTTGCGTAGGTTACGGATTTTCTGCCAATGGTCGCCGAGGCAATGCCCGCCTCACCAGATGTGTGAGCCTTTCGCGTTTCGGCCACGGCACACATGGCGTTTTTGACCGCTTCGCTGATGGGCTCCTCTGGGTCAATCCGTCCAAAGGTCAGCCTGTCGAGGTCCGCGGTCGCTTTGACCGCAAGACCCTCGAATTCTGCTTGTTCCTTAATCTTCGTCCCGTGAAAGACGTCTCGGTAATACTCAAAATCTGCGTAAAACATGATTTACGCCTCCTCCTTAACCGTTGGTGATCAGTCTTGCGATCGGAATCGCCTTCGGATTAAACTTGCATGCCCAGTTAGCGGTCGCGGCTAGCTGCGCATCGGTCGGGGACTGGGTCCAGCCAGACTTTGGCACGATGAAGCTAAAGCCATTGGGGTGGATGGTTTCGCGGATACGGGTGTACAGGGTATCCTGACCACCGTTCTTCGCCGCTTCCCGTACAGGTTCTGCGGGCACATCCAGGCGACCGTTTGCGTGTCTCAATGCGCCTTCACCGAGCAGATAGGTCGTGTACTTCTTCAGCGCCTTGTTCGCGCCTTCTCCGCCCACGGTTTCAACCGGTACACTGTCGTCGATGATGACCGAGTATCCATTACAGGAAGCCAGCCCTACGGGTTTCTGGATGCCGTTGGCATCGGTCTGTTTCCAGTATTCCAGCACCTGAAGGTTTTCCAGGGTTTTTGCGACATTGGAGTGCATGATCGCCATGCGGAAAATGCTTTTATTATCACCACAAGCCTGGGTTGCCATGTCGTTGAGGTGGGTCGCGGTAATCAACGCCGGATCGGCGGTTGCGGATACGTCTTCGGCGGTATGGTTTTTCCAGTCAGCTGGTGTGGTGATGCCAAAGAGCGCATTTAAGATGTTAATGAGCACGGTTTGGCGGTATTTGTTCCAGTAACGGCCAATGGATCCCGCAATGTGGGCCATCGGGTCAGCGCCTGAAAGCTCAGCCACGAAGTTCCTGGCGGTAAAGCCGCGGGTACGGCCATAAACAATCCCAGTCTGTGCGTCACCAGAGGTTTCGCTGGTCGGGATGTCGGTCTGGCCATCGTAGTTCGCCGGATCGCCGGATAAGATGTTATAGAATGGGATCGTGTAAAGATTCCCATCGTTTTGAATCTGCGATGCAATGGTCGCATCCTCCACCATGACGCCGCTGTTTAAAAGCGCGGTAAGCTTTGGATCGGGTTCTTCGGCCCATGCCTGCATAAACAGTTCTTCGTCAAAGGGGTAGTTTAAAAAAGTTCCTGCCATAATTTAATCTCCTTACTCAGCCGTTTTAAATGTCTTGTAGACATCCGGCTGTTCGTTTTTGAATTTTAATTTTTCCATGTACGTCATATTCTTGAATTGATCCGCGGTGATACTCATGTCCCCAGGGTCACCCTTGGAGGGGGTCACAATCTGAGGAATGGTCTTCGGGTCGCGGAAGGCGGTCGGGACGCTGTTTTTCAGCTCAGACAGCCACGTATCCGCGTCTTTAAAGGTTCCGGAGGCTTCGTCATAGTCAAAGCCTTTTTCGTCGAATTCAGCCAATATGCCGCGTTTTGTGTAATCATCCGTAAAGGTTGTATCACCAAAGAAAGCGGCGCGGCGTTCTTCATAGGTGCGTTTGGCTTCTTTCTCCTCCCAGGCTGCGATGTCCGTGTCATACTTCTTTTGCAGCTCGTCCAGCTTGTTTCTTAAGCCCTCGGGGTCTGCTTTTTTGAATGCTTCAATCTCTGCGTCCTTCTTGTAAAGTTCGCCTTCCAGTGCGCTGATTTTTTCCTGCTTCGCGTCGGCCTTGGCCCGTTCTCTGCCAATGTCCGCGCTGTTCTCATCCAGAATCTGGTCAATCTGTTCTTTTTCAAGGCCCATGGCCTCAAGGGTTGCTCGTTTCATGTGTTCCTTTCAAGCACTGCGCTTTTTTCGCGAGGGTCGCGTCCTCTGTGCTCCCTTAGTTTCGCGACTTAGGGACGGTCCCGGATTTGAGTATAAAAATAAGACGTTGACGCACGTCTTTGGCGAGATGTGGGATCACCTCCGTCATTTATTCAAGTAAACTGTAAGTTTGTCTGAAAATATCAGGTTTGCAGGGGTACAATTCGTTTTGTACGCCTTTGATAATATAATCACCAACACTCACACGCAACGGGCCCTCTAATGTCCGAATCTGTAATTCCGGGCCATCAAAATGTAACGTGCCCTGCTCCAGTGCTGTCTGTGCCCACTCTGGCACGTAATAGGTACCGTCGCGGTTCATGAAATCGCCGTCATACTGAAATGCTTCAATGACAACGGGCTTTTTAACGTAACTTGCCATTATTCTCTCTCCTTCCGAAGCAATGCCGGATTATCCTTTAAAACAGACATAAGGCCGTGTGTAAGACTGACAACTTGTTCTTCTTTTAAATCAATGCTGTACTGTTCATCAATGGCATGAATCACCTCGTGCAGCAGCGTTGCCTTCCTGTGTTTCTTTCGGTAATTTTTGTTGATATAAATCTCCTGTCGGTCATAAAAAACCTGGCCGTAACAGATGGTACCGCCGTCAATTAAGGCTTCATCTGGTGGCTGCTCTAAAATCTTATATTCTTTCCAGCCAATTTTTACTTTTTTTGGTAAATTCATTTTTCGCTGCCTTTCTCAAATGCCAGAAATGCCCGGCATGCTTCGCGGTTGGTGCATTCCAGCGAGTTTTTGTATGTTTTATAGGGGTCGCTTGCGTATCCGCATATCTCTGTTTCAATCACAAGGTTCTGCAGAGGGCAGTTCATTTTACAAAAATCATAGGGCATAAAATCTAATCGCATGGTTTTCTCCTTATTTGGTGCACTAAAAAACCACCTTCCGCTTTACCGGTTGGTGGTTAGTCTAAAACTTCAATACTTTTGATTTCGTTGAGGAAAAGCTCAATCAACCCAGGGAAAGATTTTCCGTTTTTCTCAGGGTCTCTGAGTGTAATACTGGCTTCCTCAGGCTCATTATCATAGGCGTCTGTAAACTCCGTGCAATGACCGATGAATACATCACCATGGGCGATTGTCGCTTTTATCCGCTTCCCTACGCTGTCATACAGTTCTTTTTCCTTTGGACTAAGCATTCTCGACCTCCTTTGCGGGCACAATATGTGTGCCTTTATTTGAATAGTGAATGGCGCATCGGCGCGTTTCGGTTTTTTTACCAGTTTCTGGATCAACAACCACCCCAATCACATGATCAAGGGTTATAAACTCTTTATGCGTCCATTTTTCTTTACTGTCACGTTTTATTTCTCCCGTACCTGTGTATTGATCAACAAGCCGTTGCGCTTCCTCAAGGGAAATCGTCAGGTAGCTCTTACCTTCGGTGTAGTTATTGTGCCCGATCAGGTGCTTGCCCTGCTTCCCTTCCAGAATCGTTTTGGGATAATCTTCGCGGATTTTCTTTCGCATCCGCTCATCCCGTTGGTAGGCCTTCACATTGGCTTCTTCACTACCCTTATTATACTGCTGATTGGCTTTATCCACAAGCTTTTTTCCGGCCTGTGTAGCCTTCTGACCAATCTTACGGTCAAACCGGTACACCTGCTGCCGTTCAGGCTTCTGACGGAGGTCTGCGGCCTTACTGAAGCTCTGGTATTCCTGCCTCTGCCGCTGCAGCTTGATACTGGCCGCAGTAAAGGCTTCCTTATCTCCAGCTGCGTCATAGCCGATCAGCTCCCGTTTGGTTTTCCGGATCGCCCGCTCAATGGCGCGCTGCCGTTGGTTGGCGGCGTAATAGTCGTATTCCTTGCCTTTGTAGGAAAAGGGCGGCGGGTCAATGTTGGCCAGTTCCTCGTCCGTCCAGGTACGTTCGGAATAGCCGGGCCAGAAGTTGTTGTAGTCATGCCGGCAATTCCAGCCTTTCAGGCCTGGGCCTGTTCCATAACCGGTTACCTTCGCGAGGTTGGGATACTCTGGGGTCTCGCCTTTCCGGGCATAGACCTTTCCCTGCCAGCTGGCATGGTTCGCGGGACCGCTGCCGGTGTTTCTTGCCCCGGCGTGGGCCGTGACCTCAACAAAATTACAGGCCATTTCCTCGCCCAGGGCGTCGGTCAGTTGGCCGGACATCTGGTTAGCGCCGGTGAGAGTTGCACGCCGCACAGCGACATCCAGGTGGTTGCTCCAGCCGCTGGCATAGTCAACTGTTCTAAGCCCGCTGTCGGCCATACGTTTCACGCTCTGCCTTATGGCGCTGTTGTAATCCAGAACACCGCTCTGAACCTGCATCTGCACAAAGTCCATTTCTTTCTGGAAATACTGGGACAACTCGGTAAAAACAATCTTGCCGTTGATCTTCTGCGCAAAACCCAGGGTACCGGTCATATTGACCAGCTCGCCTTTTGTCTGGTCGATGGCAGCACCGATGATCTGCTCAAGTTCCGGGTGGGTTTCCAGTGTTATGGGATCAATGCCCGCCTGGCTGGCAATGCCGTTTTCTACCCTTATGGCTTCAAGACCCCATTCCTTAAACAGGCTATTGATCTCGCTTTCTGAGATGTTTAAGGCCTGTTGAAGGGCTTCTTTGATGGCCTGGGTGCTCAGCCCCATCTGCTCCGCTTTAATGATCTGGTACCTCGCAGTTTCGGTGATGGTGCCTGCGGTGGTGACCCGCCTTACAAAGTCCTGGATGATGAAAGCTTCCAGATCCTGGAAAAGGCCGGTCAGGTGATCGGCAATCTGGTCATATTGTTCTGGGGTCAGCATCGTTAATCGCCTTTATTGGGGTCGGATACGGTCAGGCCCTCGTCAACGGTTTCTTCGGTATCTGGCATCATTTTCAGGGCTTCTTTTTCAGTGACGCCGTACTTCTTCGCCAGATAAATTTCCGGTCTGAGAATCCCGCTGGCCACATCCTGCTGCATGGCCAGTAGTTCAGCCTGCTTGTCGATCACGATGGAGTCATCCCAGTTGAAGGTGACCTCCGGACCAACGGGCACGGTCTGGCCGCCGAGGTTCATCCACACGCTCATGGCGTAAACGAGCTGCTGAAGAGCGTCTTCCAAGCCCAGCTGAATATCCTTGACGGTGCTGTAAAGCCGCTGTTTTGAGCTGATGATCTCGGTCGCGGTTTTATCCACGTTCTGGGGATCGCTGATGGTGCCGTAGGACAGTCCGCAGTTGAACTCGATGCGCTTAAGCAGGTTGTCAAGGCCGTTGAACAGGCTGGCGTCCCGGATGGCCGGGGAGAAGATGTTGTACCGGTTGTTTTCATCATCCATATCATGGACTCTGAAGAGCCGTTCTTTCCCCTCTGGCAGGCGCCACTTTTGTTTTACCTCATCAAAAGCAAACCAGTCTGCGGGCAGATCAAGGGCCAGTTCGGAGCCTTCATACTCCCACAGCAGCCGGTCGTACTGTCGGTCGGCCTGCTCGATCTGATCAAGGGCTTTTGCAAAACAGGACACCCCCAGAGGACTGGTCTTGTCAATGGGGTTGGTGCCCGGCATCTTAAAATAGGCAAAGAGCGGCGCCAGCACTGGGGCGATGACCTTTTCTTCCTCGATGACTGCCCATTCCGGTACGTCTGTTAACGGGATCGGACGCCCCAGATCAATGGTAACGTCAGGATCCTGGGTTTCGTTTTTAAAGGCGTAGTTGCGGATGGTGTATTGCTTGCCTTCTAACCGGTGCTGTTCCAGCTTCGTGTAGACGGTATCGCCCTTGGTCAGCTTATCCACAAAGATGGCGCCGGTAATGTCTCCGTTGGTGTCGTAGTCTGTGGGAAAAAAGCTCTCTGCTGAGACGTAGTCCACGCTGATCCGGCCGTTTTCAGGTACTGGCTTGAAGGCCAGACCTCCGCCGGCACAGCCCAGTTCACAGCAATGGCGCAGGTCCCGGGCAACGGTCTGGTAGGCTTCGTCCAATGTTTTGTTTTCCACGGAGGTTTCAAGCTCGGTGGTGACCAGTCTTGACAGTTCACTGGCGATGATGGCCGGCAGGTTGAGGGTTTTCACTTTTTCCTTGCCGTTTTTGTCATACCGCCAGGGCGGATGGTTCTTGTAACAGCGTGTCCACAGGTCAATGGCAGCGGCCATTTTGTCGGACACGGCGATGGTGGTATTGATCTTGCTTTGAATATTCTGCCTTGTAAACAAGCGCCTGAACACCTCCTTGATTTTTGTGATTATGCTCATTGATGCACTCCTTATTCTGATTGCATGATATCTTTAGAACGTCTGCGGATGATTGTGTAACAGAAATACCGTACCGCGTCCATGGCATGGTCGTATTCCTTGACGGGTTTGTCCTCGCCGCGGTCAACGGCTTTTTCGTCCCATGTGTAGGAACTGAATTCTTTGATGGTGTTTTCACAGCTGTCCAGAAAGCGGATCTTCCCAAGGTTTAACTGGGTTCCGACAAAACGGATGCCGTCAAGCACATCGTTTTTAGCTTTCTTGACACGAAAGCCGCTCTGTTTTAGCAGCGCAATAAAAGAAGCCGCTGATGGGTCCACCACCACGGCTGTTGGTTTGATACCGCCGAGGAACCGCTTTAAGTCCTCGACGTACTGGATGTCGGTTTTCTGTTTGCTCTCGTCTCTTCCGGAGTAATAGTACTCCCGGATGCAGTACCAGGTGCCGCTTTCACCACGCTGCCAGAGTAAAAAGACGGTGGCGTTCTGGGTCCCGTAGTCACAGGAAACATAATGCTTTGGCAGTAGCGTTTCTTTGATCTGGCTGACCACGTGTTTTGCGGCGTCGAACATGTCATAGATCAGACCATCAGCTGCGCACCATAAGCCCAGAATATAGCGTTTGTAAAACACGCCGGTGTACATAGCGCGATACCTCGCCTTGATCTTTTCAGACAGGCTGAGATTGTCCTCCATGGTGAAATGGAGATATAACAACTGCTTTTCAGTCCGCTTGTCGATCCAGTTTAATTTAAACCAGTGATAAGGTCCGTCCGGGTTGCAGTTGAACCAGAACTTTGAACCGTCCACGGAGCAGCGCCCGGTTGCCTGGTTGACAAAGCTCTCGGGCATCAGGGCGACTTCATCAAAGAATGCACCAGCCAGAGTGATCCCTTGGATCAGATCCTGGCTGCGCTCATCTTTCCCGCCAAAAATGTAAAAGTAATTGACGGTATCGCCCCGGATGACTTCCAGCAGGTTGTCGCTGCGGTGATCTTTTACTTTGTAGCCCCGGCTCCGCAGCATGATCTTGAGCCAGAACAGCACGTTCCGGCGGAAGGAGCCAATGGTCTTGCCGCACATACCAAAATTCTGGCCCTGAAAACTCGTCATAGCCCAAATCACAAAGGAAAGGGACATGGCCAGGGTTTTGCCGGATCGGATGGCGCCATCGGCAATGATGCCGTCTTTGTCCTTAACCGGGCTGTCCGGACACCACCAGTTCAAAATTTTGCGTTGCTTCCTGGAGAAGGGCTTAAATCGGAAGCTTGCTTTTTTAATCTTCATCGGCCCAATCCTCCGCTGCGCTGCCGTTCAGAGCTTCCAGGAAACCATCGTCTCCGGGCTGCTCGGTACCGGCACGCTCTTTGTTTTCGGCTTCTACTTTGGCAATCTCGGCTTTCAGGCGGTCAATACGGGCTTTCTGTTCTTCTGTAGCCAGATCGGACTTTAACAGCTCATCATACTGCTTAAACAGGCCTTGAAGGGTCTTCATGGCCCTCGATTGCGCTTGTAAGAAACTGGCCTGTTTGTCCCAGGCCATCTGGACCATATAGGCTTCGGAGCCGGCACTTTCCATGCTGGTGACTTTGGTGCTGTCCTTCTGATCCTCAACGTACATGATCCGCTGCGCCCGCACAATGGCAGCATACTGGATCTGAATCTGGTGCCAGAGCAGGTCAATGGGATCTGCGTCCTGAACCGCGTCAAAAATTTCTTTGGTTTCCGGAGGAAGGTATTTTGAGAAGAAGCCGAACTTCTCAGCATGCTTATTCCCTGGCGGCCCAGTGGCGTTTTTGTTGCCAGGCTGGCCGCCTTTGTGTTTCGGAGTACTCCGTTTATCTGTTTGGAGTACTCCGTTCAACCGCTCACTCCACTTATCTTTGCACTTCCACCCTCCAACCGTTTTTTCTGAAATATCAAGCATCTCAGCAATGCGCCGATTTTCGATATTTCCGTTATGCTTTTTAAATATTTCAAAGGCCTGGTCTCTGTTTGGGCTTCTTTGTCTCGGCAACGCTCACCACCTCTCATTCGTCGTTTTGTAGCACTAAAAAGACCACGGTGCCGGAGCTCACCGAGGTCGTGGTCTTTATTCTAAATTATTATTTTTATTATTTTCATATTCATGATATAATTTTTAGTTACTAGGAGGTTATTTTATGATTGAAAAAATACACTTGAACTTTGGCAAGTCTCCAGATTCTGATCCTTTGTCATTTAACCCCGCTCCGGTTAATTTAATAGTTGGTCCAAATAATTCTGGCAAATCCTTATTTTTAAGAGAGCTCGATACTTTTCTGACTGGATCAAGTTCAAATATAATTTCAGAAAATTTCAAAGTTCTCAAAGATATAGATTATTGTAAATTATCCAAATCTTTTGAATCCTTGATCTCTGAAATTCAACTCAAGCCACAGATTAATGAATATGTGGATGAAAATAACTTTATGTTTTTTCATAATGGCACTCGCAATTCCGGCTATTTGCTTGAGGCTAAATCTGCCTATGAAGATCCATCACAAAAACAGGTCTTTTCAAAGTATTTTGTTTCCAACAAAAAAATATATCTAGATGGAAAAAATCGATTAAGTTCTTTTGATCCAGTAATCTATTCTTTTGAAGCAGATCCTTATACACCGCCATCATCTTTGAATAAACTTGTATCTTCAGAAGCCTGTTTATCTTCTTTTAAAGACAATATTCTTTCAACCTTCAACCTATATCCTACAATTTTTTTAGGCACTGAAGGGAAGATAGCCCTTGCAATTTCATCTGAAAAAATACCAGAAAATTTTGAGCTTTGTTTTAAACCTGAAGCTCAGGAGTACATCCAAAGTCATTGCAGTTCCGGCAACAATGTCGGAGACGGTGTAAAAGCTTACTGCGGCATAGCCCTTGAACTAATTGCCGGCGATCCCGAAGTTATTTTGTTAGATGAACCTGAGGCCTTTTTACATCCTCCTATTGCAAAAAAATTAGGGACTTTTTTATCCAAAACCGCGCATTCTGAAGGCAAAACAATATTTGTGTCGACTCACAGTTCACAATTTATAATGGGATGTATAGAAAGCGGAGTCGAAATTAACATACTTCGTTTAACATATAAAAATAAAGTTCCTACAGCTAGATTTCTTGACAAAACAGTTTTAAATGATTTGGCAATAGATCCTTTAACCCGTTCATCAAAAGTATTTGACGCTTTATTCTATCAATCTGTTATTGTTGCGGAGGCTGATAGCGACAGGGCTTTTTATGAAGAGATAAACAATCGGCTTCAACAATTCAAGCCCGAATGGGCGATTCAAGACGCTCTGTTTTTAAATGCTCAAAATAAACAAACTGTAGGGCGAATTGTACACCCACTGCGCAATTTGGGTATCCCCGCTGCCTCAATACTAGATTTTGACATGATTAAAGATGGTGGAAGTGACTTTTCTGGTTATTTAAGATCATGCAATATTCCTCGATCATCTATAAGTGGGTACTCCCAAACCAAAAACAGCCTATATAGTCTTTTTTCAAATGATTTGAACTCAATGAAAACAGGCGGAATGAATTATTTATCTCCGCAAGATAGGCTTACTGCTACCCATTTTTTAAAAAACTTGAATGAATTCGGCCTATTTCCTGTTCCGTGTGGCGAACTTGAGAGCTGGCTTTCCGATATTTCAGCAAATAAACACGGTTCAAAGTGGCTTATTAACAAATTTCAATCAATGGGATCCGATCCGACAGATCCAAATTATGTAAAACCTAGTAATGGTGACGTCTGGGAATTTCTTTATTCTATTAAAAAATGGTTAATAGATCCTCATCGACTTGGTATGTAACATTATTGTTCGCCATGCTCAAATACTTCAAAATAACTCTTAATCGTAGTATTATTCGGTTTTAATCCTGACCGATCCATCGTTTCCCATATCTCTACAGCCTCTTGTTCGCTTTCTGCTTCGACTTCAACCGAATAAGAGGCGTTTTCTACCCAGGATATACCATATTTCATTATTTCCCTCCACGAAAAAAGACACCGGTTTCCCGATGCCTCTGTCTTGTATAGTGCTCGCAGGTTATTGCCGGGTTCATGACGCCCGACCCAGGAGCAATGTCTTCATAGGGCCGCCAAGTCTCGTGTGGTGATCAATCCACATCTGATCGCATCTGCAATCAGATTTTAAGAAGTGGCGGCCTGCCAGCCGCCTTCGCCTGCACAGATATGCTCTGCCGGTTTGTCACGGTGGCGATGTTAACATTTTTCGATGCTAACATAATAACACATTTAAAACTGACATTGACTGACATCTTTATATTTCTATCATCGTTAAAGCTTTTCCATGTAGTCTGTATATCTGTCTTTCTTCATATCCCATAATAATCGCTATCTGAGCCCAGTCCAGACAATTAATATAACGAAACTTCATCAGCCCTTCCAGTATGCCATCGTTAAGCCCCTCAAATGCGATTTCTAGCTCCAGTTTGATCTTCTGGGATTCAGATACCTTTGCTTTGATATTGTCCATAATTTCGTCCATTTTGATCACAATATCATCCACTTCGAGCGCTTTGCCACCTCTCGGCATATCCGATACCACCTGCGTGATCTTCTCCGCCCGAGTCTGCCACTCCTCCAGCTCCCGCTGCCAGCTGTCGATGTCCAGCAGCGCTTCTTTATACCGCCAAAGCCAGTCTTTCTTTTCTTTATTGGTCACTTGCGCCCTCCTTGTGATAATTTACCAGGTATGGTATAATTTATTTTAAAGACACTCGGGAGCGCAAGCTTCCTTTTTTATTCTACAATTTCGCACCCATAATATATTTTTAACATTTTATTCATCGTCTCCCGATTTCTGTCATTTTTGCACTCTTTAAAAATATCTTTTCTATAGCCGTAAATCGCGCAGCTACCACAGTCGCCACAATTAAATAGGCAGCTTTCACAGAAGTTAGGGTCTGGCTCAGGTATTTCTATTTTCACAATTCCTCCTCGTTTTTCTCAGAAACGCCACTAAAGGCTCTGCTAATGGCTTTGCCCAGATCACAGAAAGCCTTGTTAATACATCCCGGATCATTTGCCATCCGTTCTATTAATTCTTGGCGCGCTTTTTCCGCTCGGTAATCTCTAATCGTCCGCGCAATAAGTGACCAGATTTGAACGGTGACAACTATTCCGATGATAACCAGCGTTGCCAACTTCCCGAAAAGTAATAAAGATAAACACACACCCAAAGAATAATACACCCAAAATTTCAAGATTTCCGGTAATGCACTATCTGCGGCTATTATAAAATCATTTGCATTTCTGATCCATTTCTTCATTTTTTTGCTCCTTGCTGTTTAAATAATGCTTCTGAATCGAGTTTAATCATAGTCATTCCTCCTTTAGTCCTCACTGCATCATCTTAACACCGCAGTTTTCGCAAACCGCCCAGATATGGCCGTTGTAATCCGATCGTGATACCGTTAAGACGCCTTTGCAGTCTGGGCATTCGATTTCTTTGCTTTCTCCCCATTTCAAATCTTTTGCGGCTGTGACAATTCTTTTAAGCTGTTCAAAAGACTCTTTGATGGCTTCATCTGTCAGCCTACCATTTTCTAATGCGGCTCTTAAGCTCATACGACACGCCCCCCATACACATGATTAATCCGCGTCCGCAGATTCTTTACCGCCACATCCCAGTTCCCCTTTTCTGTGGGCACGATGGTGTCAAAGGACCGGCGTTTTTCTCCCTGGGGCTGCACGTGCACCCGGAGCGCCTCCATCAGGGCCATGTTCATGGGCTCGATCAGGATCATGGTGCGTTCGCTTTCCAGCGTCTGCTTGATCAGATCGGCGTATTTTTGCTGGTTTTCAGTCATTTTCTTTTCTCTCTTCCCACGGCACTGGCAGCACAAGCGGCATCCACGCCAGAACCTCGTCGCCACTACACGGGCAGCTAAAATCTTCTCCCAGGAAAAAAATTCCCTTGTAGGTCTTTGTCTGTAAATCCATATAGCGCGCTGGCTTTACATCGTAGTCAACGGTTGTAATAAAGCAGTTCTGACCATCCACTGGCCGATCCGCTTCGGTTAATACATGCCATTGGTTTTTCATTTGATCGCCTTCTTTTCTCATCTTTTGATATCCTTTCTCAACCGCCTGGATAAAATCTTCCAGGCTCCTCGCGATAAACGCGCAGCCACCAGCGGCGTTGATCAGTTTGATATAATGTTCCTGCAGCTTTGAGGGCCGCCCTTTATCGGTTTTGGCTTCGCAGCAGATAAACATGCCTTTGTAGCAGCCCCAGAGATCGGGAAGACCCTTCCCTTGGTAAGCGCCGCAGTGGATCTTCCGGATAAAATAATCCGGGTGCGCTTTGCAGTAGGCTTCGATTTTATCGCTCACATCGCGTTTTTCGTTCATATTTCCTCCATGTAACACTTGAGCCCCGGGTTGTAACACAAACCGTAACACCGGTTTTGGTGTTCAAACCCGCATGAATACGGGGTGTAACACTGTAACACCTTTTTTGGCAAAACACGCTCACATATATATAAGTGTAAGATACATCACTTCACTTTGTTAAAGTATTTTGTTTTCCTCGCGTATAGAGGGTTTCTTTTTAAGTGTTACAGTGTTACATACTATAAAAAGATACTAAAGAAGTCTGGATTCATGCGGTTTTGAGGGCGTAACACTTTCTTTTTCAAAAAGTGTTACGCCGGTGTTACGGTGTTACACCTTGTGGCGCTTTACGCTGTATGGGTATCGTCTAATTCATAAAAATCCGGGTCGTCCAAGAGGCTGATCTGTTCGCCGTCCAATGTTTGGTTGGTCTTGATCCGGACGCACCGGACCGGACAGCCGTTGATGCGCACCGTGCAGGTGTTTTTCCCGCCGGATGGTGCCAAGGCGTCCCGGTCTGCCAGGGCGGATAAAACCGCCCGGTAGCTGAAGCCGGCTTTCTCAATATCCTCCGCCAGGCGGGAAGCGATGATACTGGTGTAGCCGTCCCGTTCGACCCGTCCCCAGATGGCAATGTTCTCCTGCATGGGGTCAGGCCTGCCGTCCATGCCCGTTTTCTGAAAATGAAACTGATTAGAGGCAATCCAGGCAAGAATCCAGGCGTGAGCCCTTGCGGCCACGTCGATCTCTTCCCGGGTGGTCAGAAAGGGCCCCAGTTCCTCCACGGTCAGCGGGGCGTCATCCTCAAAAATCATGTCGGTGGCGATCATATCTGCAAAGAGCAGCATGGCCCCGGCAAGGCATTGTTTTTCCGTGGATCCCCGCTTGATCAGTTCATCATAAAACGTGTCAAACTGGGGCCGTATAAGGTCAAAAACAGCCTCGTTTTGCAAAAATTGAACGAAGCGCTTTCCTGCAAAGCCGTAGTTCCCCTGCACGGTGTCGGCCACGGTCCGGGCATTCTCAAAGATGTTTGTTTTACAGCCGATTTCAACACACCGGTTCTTAGCCCCGCCGCCGCTGGTGTCGCTGCTCAGAGGCTGTTCCCCGGAAGATAAGAACACGTTTTTCCACTTGTTCATCCGCTCAATGCCCCCGGCCTTCAGTCCTCGGATTTTCCCCTGCCCTTCGCAGAGGTTATAGACGATCTTGTCAAAACCGCCGCCATAGGAATCCTTGATGGTCTGAAGTTCATCCAGCACCAGGGGGATGGCATAGTTAAAGGCAGCTGCCCGTTCAAGGCCTACCAGCGTGGCGTTAAAGCTTCGGGTCAGCTTTCCAACGGCCGGGTTGCCCCAGACGGAGGCTGCAAGCATCAGGGCCACGGTCTTGCCAGCCTCGGTGCCGCCCCACAGATGGACGAAAAAGGGCAATTTTGCCATGGGTTCGATTAAACAGGAGGCAAAGCTTGCCGCCAACATAATTTTGCCGATGACGCTTGTTTGACGAATACTCTGACACAGGGTTTTCCAAGTCTCGTAATCGCCGGCTTCGGTGACAGCCTCGAATATTTCGCGGTTCTTGGCGTCGCCGTCAAAGCGGATATCTTTCACATAGGGGCTGAAGGCGGTCCCGATCCATCCCATCCGGTCAATGCTCTGGTAGGCTGGGATTTTATCCAGGTTCAGGCTTTCGAGATCGGCCAGGTACCGGATAAAGGCTCTGGCGTTTTCGGAGTTGACGGCAATGCCCCGGTCTGCCAGTTCAATGACCTTGGTGCGGCTGGCCAGGGTGGAGCGTTCCACAATCAAGGTCTGCCACTTGTCATCCTTCAGGAAAGCCAGGGTCAGCTTCTCGGTCTCGGTGTCAATATTGCACAGGCGCTCGGTAATGATCACAGGATGGCTGCAGGCATACTCTTTAAAGGCGTCACCGTTGTTTTTTTCCACACGCCGGTAGATCCCGGAATCCTCAGCAATCCACTCCCCACATTTCAATCCTTTGATGGGTGGATCGGTAAACTGGATGTCCTGGGACTCGGCCTGTTTCTTGGCCATGGCCCGCTCTTTCTGGTGGGCCCGCAGCAGGTTATTAAAGCTCTGGGTAACCTTGAGGCTGCGGGCCGCAGCTTTCATTTTGGCAATCTGTTTTTCCCGCTCGAAGGGATCCTTGATCGCAAAGATACGGTCAAAGGTTTCCCGTGAGAGAAGGCGCTCCACGTCCTCAGCCGCCGCTACTTTTTTCAGAGCGTCTTTGCTCTCTGCGGTTGTGGCGGCCTGATCCTCGCCTTTGTCATAGCGCAGGGCAGAGTTTACAAGGGTTTCAACTTCTCCAGGCTTCAGCGGAACATCGCAGCACTGATCATTGGCAGCCTGAACAATGGCCATGATTTCAAAGTCGGTACGGCCTTTACCCTGGAGGCTGGCAGCGTACCGGAAAAGAGTATCGTTGCGCTCGCCCTCTGGGATCCGCTCGGGCAGTTCAAACTTTGGATGGTCACGCGTGCTGTTTTTTACCATCAGCGCATAAAGATCCTCAGGAAGGGGAACGGGCACTTTATAATCAAAGGAGACCGCCTCCCACTCATAGGTATGGCCATTCGGATGGATGGACGGCGGCACAATAACATAGCCGCCGTCACCCCGCACGTCCACGCCGGGCAGCACACCGGTGCGGTTTCGGATTTCTTTGTCGGTTTTGAAATAGTAATGGGTGCCGCCGCCTCCGGTCAAAACTATCCAGGTCTCTGGAAGCGCTTCAAATTCGGATTCCCAGAGGCGCAGGCTGTCATAGCCATCCACGCCCCTGTCTGCATCGACGTCAATATCCAGGACCACCATGCCGTGACCGGTGGCCATGGCGATGTTAGCATCCGGCCACTTGGACCACCAGCGGTTAATCTGTCTCTCGTCGGTCGTCGCGTCCTTGAGCCCGTTTTCGGTGAGGGGCGCTTTGCCCCTGGCAGCCACCGGAAAGACCGGAAAGCCGCCGCGGGCAAATTTCAGGGCGCTTGTTAAAAAGTTTGGCATGGGTTTCTCCTATCTATTTGAATGGAACCTCGTCGTCAGGGATTTCGGTAAAGTCGGCGTCGATTGGGGCCGATTCGGCCTGAACCATCGCTTCAGCGGCCTGCTGAGCCAGCATATCTTTGATACTCTGTCGGTAAATGGTGGCGGCCCCTACTGTTTCCGGATTAAGATTGCCAGCGATTTTGAAGTTGGCCACACTGTAGTCATTGCCGCCGGTATTCTTTTTGCTCAGGGTAATTTTCGTCACGACCGCATTGACCTTTTTTCCCCGGCTGATGAGCAGGGTCTTATAAGTCCGCCAGTTATTCAAGCTGGTTGGCGGAAGAGAGACGACCACAGGCAGCAGATTTTCAGGCTGGAGGATATAGAGCAGTTCCATGTTCTTACAGGCCTTGCCCTTTCCACCCTCTCCGGAGCCAAAGGCGTTGAGGGGGCATTCCTTACAGCTCCCGCCAGGACTGCCAATGCCCTGGACACCATCATGGCTCAGACAGTCCGGCGGTGTATTGTCATCGCTCGACACAGCCCAATAGGCATTGGATTTATGATGCCAGACCACCACGCCGATGATCTCTTTTTCAATCTCCGGATTTTCCGGGTCTTCGCCGGGGATCTCAAAAGCAATGCCCCCGCCGGCAGGGATTTTGATGCGGGGATATTGGGGAATGTCCCCGCCAAGCTCTTCTGCGATTTCCTCCTGGGTTAAACCAAGGCCGGTTTCACCCAGTGCGGCAATTTCCATGGTCATGAGTTCATTTTTTGTTGTCATTGTTTTTTCCTCTTTCTCACGCTTTGCGCATGTTTACTTTTGGCTGTTCAAAAATGTTTAAATAAGGGGCAGCCCAGTCTGGCAGTACCCGGTTGCCAGCGGCATCGTCTTGCATGATCTCTTTGGTCACCGTGGCCTTTAGGATCTGATTGCTGATGGTCTCACGGATAATGCCGCCATAATCATGGGAACGAAGGGCCTCAAAGAAAGCGGCCTCCTGATCCTTATCATAGTTTACCTGGCGCTGCTGCGTCAGATAGAAGGTGGTGCCCGCGCAGTTCAGGGACTGCATTTCCTCATCCACCATCAGGTTAGCCAGTTCCCGGTTCGTCTCATCCCTCAGGGCCTTATAGTCTTTCAGTTCTTTTTCCATGCCCTTGATCAGCTCGTCCACTTCCTTGAGCTCCAGAGCTTTCTGGGTTACTTCCATCATTTCTTGGTTCCTCCTAATAATTTTTGATAGTTGTCGACACACAGGTCGGCAATGCTTTTCTTTTGGCTCAGGGCCTCCAGGATCTTTTCATCCACGGTATCTTTGACCACCAGATGAATATAGGTGCAATTGTTTTTCTGCCCGATCCGGTGGGTTCTGGCCCGGCTCTGTTCATAGGCCGCGTAGCTGTAATCAGTGCTGTAGTAAACTGTCGTATCGGCCGCGGTCAGGGTAATGCCCAGGCCGGCGGTCTGAATCTGGGCCAGAAAGACCCGGATGGCGGGATTTTTCTGAAAGTCTTCGACATATTCGCCGCGCACGTCCTTGGGCACGCTCCCGTCAATCATCCGGTACCCGTCCGTCCCAAGCTGTTTTTCAAGGACTTCCCGCAGCAGCTTAATCTCTGCGGTAAACCGGGCGAACACGACCACTTTCTTTCCCTCCACAGAGAGTAAGTCGCCAAGCAGTTCTTCAAAAAGCTTGATCTTTGCTTTGCTGATGGGAATCAGCTTTCCGGCGTTGGGATCGTTCTCGTACCCCTCGGTATCCAGTTTCACAAAGCCCCCGCAGATCTGGCTCAGACGTAGCAATTGGGTGATGACGTGCTGGGCTGTCACGGCGGGCAGGTTGTCAAGCTCGGCGATGCTGTCTTTCACCAGGTCTTTGTAAGCTCTGGAGGCAGAGGCTTCAAAATGACAATACAGGGTTTCATCCAGTTGATCGGGCAGGTCCAGGGCCTGCTCTTTGGTCACTCGGTAGGCGATGCTGTGTGCTTTTGTTACCAAATCCCCCAGATTTCGATAGCCGATGACCTGGGAATAGGTTTTCCCAGTGGCATGGTTGGTGCCCTGTCCCATGAAGGCATAGTTTCCCCTAAAGGCATACCAGCTGTCTCCGAAGATTTCACGGTCCATGAACCGATACTGGGAAAAATAATCCAGGGGTGAGTTGGACACCGGGGTACCGGTCAGATCCAGTTTATAGTGTGCCTGATCGCCCAGATGGTGCAAGGCCTTGGACTGCTTGGACAAGGGGTCCTTGATCCGCTGGCCTTCATCGGCGATGATCATGTCAAAGCCAAAGGCGAGCAGTTCAGTCTCCAGGCGCCAGCAGCTTTCGTAGTTAATGGCGACCACGCACAGGCCGGGCTTTCCTTTTGCAGCTTTCAGCTTTTCGAGCTTCTTTTTCCGGCTGCTGTCATCAAGCACGGTGACGCTGTAGGGATAGCCGGCGTAATCCCCAAACTCTCTCGGCCATACGGGAATGACGGAAAGTGGGGCCACGATCAGCAGGGTGCGGATCTGCTTTTCAAGATAGAGCTGTCCTGCGACGGCCACGGCAGTCAGGGATTTCCCGCATCCCATCTCAAAGAAAAAGCCGTAGCCGCACCGCCCCTGATGAAAAAGGTTCAAAGCTTCCGCATAGGCAGCGTACTGGTGCCCAAAGGGCGTGATCCCTTTTTTTAAGGGCATGGGGCCGATATCGGAGATGGTTTTCTTTTCGACCGCCACCGGCATCTCAAAGTCTTTCTTCACGGCCGCGTCACCCTTGATACCGGGGACGGCCAGCAACAGCCCCTGCCAGGTATCCAGGCTGTAGGGCAGTACCCACTCCTTGTGGAAGGGATCCCACTGGCCGCCCATGGCCTTGATGGTTTCCTTGTACTTGTATTCCACACAGGCCCGCAGGCCATCCGAGGCTTTATAGGCGCGCATCATGGACCTGTACCTCCCGCTTAATGTGCTGCCCGCACCAGGGGCAGTATTCCCCAATGAATCCGGAGTGGACCCGGGTATGGATCTGAATGGCGCCAATGGCATGGCCACAGGTTGGACAAAAAAAGCCGACATACGCACCATCCTCCCGTTTGTAAAGCTTCCGGGTCTTCCGCATCCGAAGGGCTTCAATGCCCGCCTGAAGGGCAGCCTGACCATAACCGTGGCTGCTTTTGCTGTCTTTCTTTAAGGCGGACAGCTTGCCTTTTAAGGTGGTGATCGCGGTTTCGATCATCGCCTGATCATTCTTCATGATGGGTTTCCTCCTTCCCCATGGCCTGATCCACGGCATTCCGAACCGTCTCCAGAATGATTTCACAGTCCCGATAGGTCGTGACAAAATCTGGGTTATTGACCATGAGCCTGGTAATCTTGGCAGCGGTATTCATGAGCACGCCAAGTCGGTATGGTGGAATCTCATCGGGTTTCTTTTCGGATTTCACTTGATTTTTACTCCAATCGTGATATACTCTCTTATAGATAGTTCTTTATAATAGCCAGGATGACGTGGCTGCGTCACCCGGCTTTTTTCTATGCAATAATGGTGTAAGGGCA
>ERZ781275.731-NODE-731-length-32185-cov-3.553221_pt1 | contig 32185 bp, 26 predicted proteins | sample MGYA00375853_ERZ781275 | MGnify/ENA primary metagenome ERZ781275 (study PRJEB29790, sample SAMN03653691) | human gut metagenome | host: Homo sapiens | place: USA: Dallas, Texas | collected 2012-07-23 | study: EMG produced TPA metagenomics assembly of the Gut...
CTGGCGGCGGTAATGGCCGTCACCGGCTGCGATTCGGTGATGATTGGCCGCGGGGCGCTCAATGTGCCGAACCTCAGCCGGGTGATCAAATACAATGAACCGCGCATGCCGTGGCCGCAGGTGGTCCAGCTGTTGCAAAAATATACCCGCCTGGAAAAGCAGGGTGATACCGGCCTGTATCATGTGGCGAGAATTAAGCAGTGGTTAGGCTATTTACGCAAGGAATATACCGAGGCGCTGACCCTGTTTAATGAAATTCGCGCCCTGCAAACGTCTGCTGAAATAGCGGTGGCGATCGGCCGCTATTAACCGCCATACTGTTATTCGCTTCACATATTATTACTTGCATGCCTATTGATGATAGGCATGGGTTGAATAAAGTGATAATGTGCGGTCAATCAATTCAGGATTGCTACTGAACTCAGGCAAAACCTAAGCACTTTCGTCATTCGTGGCGCAAAGTGCTTAGGTTTTTTTTTGGTAAAAATTCAGGGTGGATAAAATGATGATGTAAAACAATGAGATGTGAATAACGATTTCTCTGGCATTGTCGCGGTTTTATTACCGACGGACGCTTTTTGCCATTCATTTTTAAAAAAAGAAAACGGGTAAATAAATAGCCTGGGGATCCCCTTTGTTTTTATTCAGTCACGGTGGAGATCACAATGCATAACAAAAAAATAAATCAGCTTTTTATCGGCGCGGCGCTGGCGACTATGGCGCCCGCCGTGAACGCGGCGCAAACCCCGGCGTGGAACGGCAGCGTGCTGGGGTTTGAAGCCGGACAGCCAGGGCTGCTGGGCGATATGCTGGGCATTCGTCCCATCCTTGAAGAGAACGGCTTTCATTATAATCTTGGCTATCTTAACGAGATGGCCTACAACGCCGGCGGCGGCTATAACCATGATAAACATCTGGCCTATATTGACCAGGTGTCATTGACCTTTACCCAGGATCTGGAGCGCTGGACCGGCATACCGGACGCGCGGCTTGAGGGTAATATCGTCAATCGCAACCATGATGATAACCTCACCACGAAACGGCTGCAGGATCCGCGGGTCAGCTTCAACGATCTGTCGCAGGAGAGCTGGGGCGGCGGGTCGATCACCCGTCTCGGCTGGCTGACCTTTGCCCGCAGCTTTGACGACCGCCGCCTGACCTGGCGCATCGGCATGATGAACAAGGTGCAAACCTTCGACCAGATCATACCCTGCGATTTTCAGCTGCTGACCCAGTGCGGTGGGAAATCGGCCAACTCGCTGACCTGGAATAACTGGAACATTCATACCTGGGGCACCACCCTGGAGTACAAGCTGACGCCGACCGTCACCCTCAAAGGCGGGGTGATGGAGCAAAACCCGCAGGCTACCGCGCGCAGCCACGCGTGGAGCTGGTCGACGAAGGGTAGCAAAGGCATCTTACTGCCGATGGAGATCGAAACCCGTCCGCTGATTAATGGCCTGCCGGGAGCCTATAACCTTGGCGTGGTCTGGACTAACGCGCCGCAGAGCGACCTCTACAGCGGTAAATCCGGCGGCGCCGGGGCGACCGATCCGCAAGGCTACGCCGAGCACGACAGCACCTGGTTTATGTACGCCGGCCTGAACCAGCAGATCACCCGCCACGCCGACGACCCGCTGCGGGGGATGAGCGTCTCGCTGAGCGGCAGCCTCAGCGACCAGCGCAGCAACTATATCCACTCCGCCGTCGCCGCCTCCATGCGCTACCGCGGTCTGTTTGACGCCCGTCCGGAGGACTGGATCGGCTTCGGCCTGACGTGGATCGACATGAGCAGCCACTACGCACGTAATCAGCGCTATATGAATCAGATAAGCGGCGCCACCGACTATAACGATCCGGCTTACCAGCCGGTGGCCGGCCACTCGCTGAACGGTGAACTCTATTATCGCTTCCGCCCGGTCTCCTGGCTGGAGCTGCAGCCGGGCCTGCAGTACTGGCACCGTCCGGGCGGCGTCGCGCAGACCCAGGACGCGTGGGTAGTGGAGTGGAAAACCATCGTGACCTTCTGATAGTCGCGATCTTAATCACGTTTTTTCACTTGTCAGGTTGAGCGCGCAGCAGAAGTTGTTACAGTGCTGGCGTTGGATTGCAACTGCTGCGGCAGGCAAAACCTGATCACCTGGCGTTTCGTCGGGGGTCAGGTTTTTTTGTTTCTGGGGTCTATATGCAAATCGCCAAAGTACTCAATAACAATGTGGTGGTGGTTCTCGACGAGCACCGGCGCGAACAGGTGGTGATGGGGCGAGGGCTGGCCTTTCAGAAACGCCCGGGCGACGTGCTGGACGACAGTAAAATTGAAAAAGTTTTCGCCTTACAAAGCGATGAGCTGGTCGGCCGCTTAGGCGAGCTGCTCAGTCAGATTCCGTTAGAAGTGATGACCACCTGCGATCGCATTATCGACCTGGCACGCGGGCGGTTGGGCAAGTTACAGGAAAGTTTGTACATCACGTTAACGGATCACTGTCATTTTGCTATCGAGCGGCAGAAAAAGGGCATCGCACTGCGTAACGTGCTGCTGTGGGAGATTAAGCGGCTGTATCCGAAGGAGTTCGCGCTGGGCCAGGAGGCAAGGGCCATCATTGCCAAAAGGCTAGGCGTGGCGCTGGCGGAGGATGAAGCCGGATTTATCGCCCTGCATCTGGTGACGGCGCAGCTCAACAGCGAAATGCCGGAGGTCATGCACGTGACCCGGGTGATGCAGGAGATCCTGCAGCTGGTGAAGTATCAGCTGCAGCTGAACTACGACGAGGAGTCGCTGAGCTATCAGCGTTTCGTCACCCACCTGAAGTTTTTCGCTCAGCGGATGCTGACCCGCACGGTGGTGGAAGATGACGACGTCTCGCTGCACAGCGCGGTGAAAGACAACTACGCCAAAGCGTGGAAGTGTGCGGAAACGGTGGCGACGCATCTGCAAAAGCAGTATCAGCGTGCGCTGACCACCGAAGAAATTATGTTTCTTGCCATTCATATTGAACGGGTAAGAAAAGAGGGACGCTAAGTCTCCCGACAAACTGGATTGTTACTGCATGATGCAGGCAAAACCTGAGCGCGACGCCTACCGGCGTGGTTCTCGGGTTTTTTTTATTTTTACTACTCAGTCGCCGGTTGTCTGCGGGCAGCGGCAGTAAGGAAAAGAGCATGGAATATAAAGCACTCGCGCAGGATATTCTCAACCGCGTCGGCGGCAAAGAGAACATTGTGAGTCTGGTTCACTGTGCGACACGTCTGCGTTTTAAACTGAAGGATAACGGCAAAGCCGATGCCGAAGGGCTGAAGGCCAATCCGGGCGTGATTATGGTGGTGGAGAGCGGCGGCCAGTTTCAGGTGGTGATTGGCAACCACGTTCACGACGTCTGGCTGGCGGTGCGCCAGGAGGCGGGGCTGAGCGATGACAGCGAGCCGGTTGCCGAGGAAAAAGCGGCCAAAGGATCGGTGTTAAGCCAGCTTATCGACATCATCTCCGGCATTTTTACACCGTTTATCGGCGTGATGGCGGCAACCGGTCTGCTGAAAGGCCTGCTGGCGCTGGCGGTGACCTGCGGCTGGCTTACGCCGGAGCAGGGGACTTATAAAATCTGGTTTGCTGCCAGCGACGCGCTGTTCTTTTTCTTCCCGCTGTTTCTTGGCTATACCGCCGGGAAGAAGTTTGGCGGCAACCCGTTTATCTCGATGGTGATTGGCGGGGCGTTAACCCACCCGCTGATGATTCAGGCCTTTGAGGCCAGCCAGGCGCCGGGCGCGGCGGTGGAGCACTTTCTCGGCATTCCGGTGACCTTTATCAACTACAGCTCGTCAGTGATCCCGATTATTCTCGCCTCATGGGTCTCCTGCTGGCTGGAGCGCAAGAGCAACGCGCTGTTGCCGTCATCGATGAAAAACTTCTTCAGCCCGGCCATCTGCCTGGCGGTGGTGGTCCCGCTCACCTTCCTGGTGATTGGCCCGGTCGCCACCTGGCTGAGCCATCTGCTGGCCAACGGCTACCAGTTCATTTATGCGTTTGCGCCATGGCTGGCGGGCGCGGTACTGGGCGCCATGTGGCAGGTGTGCGTTATTTTCGGCCTGCACTGGGGGCTGGTGCCATTGATGATCAATAACATGACGGTGCTTGGTCACGACTCCATGCTGCCTATTATCCTCCCGGCGGTGATTGCCCAGGTGGGCGCCGTGCTCGGTATTTTCCTCGCCACCCGCGATGCGCGCCAGCGGGTGCTGGCCGGTTCCGCCTTCTCCGCCGGGCTGTTCGGCATCACCGAGCCGGCTATCTATGGCCTGACTCTGCCGCTGCGCCGTCCGTTTATCTTCGGCTGTGTCGCCGGGGCGATTGGCGGGGCGATCACTGCCTTTAGCAACAGTTATGCCTACTCGTTTGGCCTGCCAAACATCTTTTTCCCGGCGCAAATGATCCCGCCCGGCGGGATTGACGCCAGCGTCTGGGGCGGGCTTATCGGCACCGGCGTGGCTTTCGTGCTCGCCTGCGTGCTGACCTTCTTCGCCGGCCTGCCGTGCGCCAGCGCCGCGCCGGGCGCCGTGGCGGTAGCGCCGGTCTCGGCAAATGACATCCTTGCGCCGATGAGCGGCAGCGTCATCGCCCTCGATCAGGTGCCGGACAGCACCTTCGCCAGCGGCCTGCTGGGGAGAGGAGTCGCCATTATCCCGGCTGTGGGCAAAGTCATTGCCCCATTCCCGGGCGAAGTGGCTTCCCTGTTTCAGACTAAACACGCCATCGGCCTGCAGAGCGACAGCGGCATCGAGCTGCTGATCCACGTTGGCATCGACACGGTCAAACTCGACGGCGTGCCGTTTACCGCGCATGTGAAAGAGGGCGACAGGGTACAGGCCGGCGATCTGCTGATTGAGTTCGATCGTCAGGCGATTCTGGACGCCGGTTACGACCTGGCGACCCCGATTATTATCAGCAACAGCGATGACTATCGTGAGATCGACACGGTGGCGCCCAGCGCCGTCGAAGCCGGTCAGCCGTTGTTGTCAGTCAGCCATTAATCACAGGAGAGAGAGATGAAAACATTCCCGACAGATTTTTTATGGGGCGGCGCGACCGCGGCGAATCAGGTGGAAGGGGCGTACCTGGAAGATGGCAAAGGGTTATCCACCTCCGATGTGCAGCCGCACGGCGTCTTCGGCGAAGTGGTCGAGCGCGTACCCGGCGACAGCGGCATAAAGGATGTGGCGATCGATTTTTACCATCGCTACCCGGAAGATATCGCCCTGTTCGCTGAGATGGGCTTTAACTGCCTGCGGGTCTCCATCGCCTGGACGCGCATCTACCCCAACGGCGACGACGCCGAGCCGAACGAAGCCGGACTCGCCTTCTACGACAAATTGTTCGACGAGATGGCGAAGCACAACATCACTCCGCTGGTGACGCTGTCGCATTATGAAATGCCATGGGCGCTGGTGAAAAATTACGGCGGCTGGGGCAGCCGGCAGGTGATTGGCTTCTTTGAGCGCTACGCCCGGACGGTGTTCAGCCGTTATAAAAACAAAGTCAAACTGTGGCTGACCTTTAACGAAATCAATATGTCGCTGCATGCCCCGATGACCGGCGTCGGCTTGCCGGCCGGCAGCAGTAAAGGCGAGGTGTATCAGGCCATTCATCACCAGCTGGTGGCCAGCGCGCTGGCGGTCAAAGCCTGTCATGAGCTGGTGCCCGAGGGCAAAATCGGCAATATGCTGCTCGGCGGGCTGATGTATCCCCTGAGCTGCAAACCGGAAGATGTGTTTGCGACGCTGCAGGAGAACCGCAGCTGGCAGTTCTTCGGCGACGTGCAGGCGCGCGGGGCGTACCCGGGCTATATGCAGCGCTTTTTCCGCGACAACGGCATCACGCTCGACATCACCGAGGCCGATCGCGAAACGCTGAAAACCACCGTCGATTTTATCTCCTTCAGCTACTACATGACCGGGTGCGTCACCGCCGATGAGGCGCTGAACCAGCAGGCGCGCGGCAATATTCTCAGCATGGTGCCGAACCCGCACCTGGCGAGCTCGGAGTGGGGCTGGCAGATAGACCCCCTCGGCCTGCGTACGCTGCTGAACGTGCTGTGGGATCGCTATCAGAAGCCGCTGTTTATCGTGGAAAACGGTCTGGGCGCCAAAGATAAGGTGGAAGCCGACGGCAGCATTAATGATGACTACCGCATCAGCTACCTGAACGACCACCTGGTGCAGGCGCGGGAAGCCATTGACGATGGCGTTGAGCTGATGGGCTTTACCAGCTGGGGGCCGATTGACCTGGTGAGCGCCTCGAAGGCGGAGCTGTCGAAGCGCTACGGCTTTATCTATGTCGACCGCCATGATGACGGCACCGGCACCCTGGCACGCAGTAAGAAGAAGAGCTTTGACTGGTATAAAGAGGTGATTGCCAGCCGCGGCGCCAGCCTGAAAGCGTAATGCTTCCCCGCCCGGCCATCGCCGGGCGAGGGATCAGCCCGGTTTACGCGCGCGCAGTAAAAAGATCATCGAACGCTCTTTCTCTTCATCCAGGGCGGGCTGTTGAGCAATCTGTTCGGCGCTCGGACCCCACTCATCCAGCTGCTCCAGCACAAAACCAGCGGCGATAAGCGCGTTTACCCAGCTTGAGAGTTTGCGGTGCTGTTTAATGACGCCCTCGGCAAACCAGTTGCTTACGCGCTCGCCCTCCTGCTGATAGTGGCTGACCGGCCAGCTTTTTTGCCCCTGCTCATTCACCTGCCATCCCTGCTGCAGCGGCGCGGTATAGATGGGATGTTCCGCGGAAAAGACCAGGATGCCGCCAGGGACCAGCGCCTGCTGCAGGGCAGTGAAGAGCGGGGCTATGTCTGGTAAGTAATGGAGCGCCAGTGAGCTATAGACCAGATCGCAGCTGTTGGCGGGCAACGTCAGGGTTTGCAGATCGGCGCAGCGGTAGTCAATCTCATCCCCGCGGGTCATCTCTCGCGCCTGCGTCAGCATACGTCGGGAGATATCAAAACCAATTATCTGGCTGGCTCCCTGCTGCAGCGCCCAGCGGCAAAACCAGCCGTAGCCACAACCGAGATCCACCACCCGCAAACCGGTTACTGGCGGCAGCATTGCCTGCAGCGATGGCCACTCTGGTGCACCCTCCAGTCCCTTCACCGAGCGATCGAGGGTCGCATAGCCGGCAAAGAACTGCGGGTCGTCATAAATATTCTGACTCATATTCATCCCTTGAATTGATAAGGTTGTTTATTTTTAGCTAACTAATAATTTAGTCACACGCTTTACTAAACGCGTTTAATTCAATTAATTTATGATAACCAACCTGATTACGTTATCTGACCTGTTAAATGAAATTGATATTAAAAAATAGCGTGCTGGCGGCGTTGCCCCTGGCCATCGCGCTGGCTGGCTGCGCGCCTTCTCATGAGGTCGCTAATCCGCCGCAGCAGCAAATTCCGGCTTCCCACGTTTCCATGGATCTTCCCGCCGCCGTCAAAAATGGCTGGCCACACACCGACTGGTGGAAAGACTACCACGATGCCCAACTGGATAATCTGATTCAGCGCGCACTCGCCAACGCGCCGGACATGCAGATTGCCGAACAGCGCATCAGGCTTGCTGAAGCGCAGGCGCGAATGTCGCAGGCGAATCTTGGCCCGGAGATGGATTTCTCCGCCGATATCGAACGGCAGAAAATGTCCGCTGAAGGCCTGATGGGGCCGTTCGCCACCGATACCGACGGCAATACCGGCCCGTGGTACACCAATGGCACCTTCGGCCTGACTGCCGGCTGGGATCTCGATCTGTGGGGCAAAAACCGCGCGCTGGTGAAAGCGCGCATCGGCGAGCTGAAAGCCCAGGTGGCCGAGCAGGCCCAGACCCGCGAGCTGCTCTCCGGCAGCGTGGCGCGCCTGTACTGGCAGTGGCAGACGGAAGCGGCGATCAAAGCGGTGCTGCAGCAGGTGAAAAACGAGCAAAATAATATCGTGACGGTCGACAAGGCCCTGTATCAGCGCGGGATCACCAACTCCGCCGAAGGGGCGGAGAACGATATTAACGTCAGCAAAACCGACCAGCAGCTGGCGGACGTGGTGGGCACGATGAAAGAGATTGAAGCGCGGCTGATGGCCCTGACCAACAGCCAGAGCCAGTCGCTGAACCTCAAACCCGCCAGCCTACCGACGGTCAGCGCGCAACTGCCGGATACCCTCGGCTATGAGCTGCTGGCGCGCCGCCCGGATCTGCAGGTCGCTCACTGGTATATCGAGGCGTCGCTGAGCGAAGTGGACGCGGCGAAGGCGGCGTTTTATCCGGACATCAACCTGATGGCGTTCCTGCAGCAGGATGCCCTGCACTTAAGCGATCTTTTCCGCCATTCGGCGCAGCAGATGGGCGTCACCGCCGGACTGACGCTGCCGATCTTCGACAGCGGTCGTCTCAATGCTAATCTGGATATCGCCAGCGCGCAGAACAGCCTGTCCATCGCCCAATACAACAAAGCGGTGGTGGACGCCGTCAACCAGGTGGCGAAAACCGCCAGCCAGGTCGAGACGCTGATGGCCAAAAGCCAACAGCAGCAGCAGGTTGAAAAAGACGCCCAGCGGGTGGTGGATCTGGCGCAGGCCCGAATGGCGGCGGGGATCCTGCCCGGCTCCAGGGTGAGCCTGGCGAAACTCCCGGCGCTGCAGGAGCGTATCACCGCCTTGCGCCTGCACGGCCAGTGGATTGACGCCAGCATTCAGCTGACCTCGGCCCTTGGCGGCGGCTACCATCAGACGGTGAAGTAACCGCCAACCACGGTGCGCCCGCGGGCGCGCCGCTCAGTCTTTCTTCTTACTCTCGCGCCGCCTGAGCCACCAGTGGGCGGCCACGACCACCAGCACCGCGAGGATCAGCCAGATCCAATGCTTCAGATGGGCGTCCAGATGGTGCAGCCACGGGCCGACCACCTCGCCGCCAAGATAGCCTATGGTGGTAAACAGCAGGGCCCACACCAGCGCTCCGACAATATTCAACGGCAGGAAAATGCGCGGCGGCAGGCGGCTGGCGCCGATCAGCAGGGGGCCGATCACCCGGAAGCCGTACATAAAGCGGGTGCCGATGACAAACAGCCACGGCCGGTGCTGGATCATGCGCTGCGCTTTCCGGATCCGCGCCTTCTGGCTGGCGAAACGGCGCAGAATGCGCCCGCCGAAGCGGCGACCAAGCAGATAGAGCAGCTGATCGCCAATCATCCCGCCGAGGGCGACGGCGATCACCACCAGGGGAAACTTCAGTAGCCCCTGATGCGCTGCGACGCCGCCCAGCAGGGTAATGGTCTCACCTTCCGCCATGCTGCCGACGATCAGCGCCGCGTAGCCATACTGGGAAATCAGGTGATTGATATCCATAAACAGCTTTTCTCCTTACCTCATCACCTCTTAATCATACACCCTACTGACCAAAACGCGGCGAGGCAGATTTTTTGCGCTGTACACAAAATAATCTACAGGGTGAATTATACTTGGATCAGTGCAGTACGAAGCCGTGACAAGGGGGACGCTATGAACCATGTCTGGGGGCTCTTCGCTCATCCCAACCGGGAGATGAGCGTGATTAAGAGCGAGAATGAAACCATTTCTCATCACTATACGCACCATGTGCTGCTGATGGCGGCGGTTCCGGTGGTTTGCGCCTTTATCGGCACCACGCAGTTGGGCTGGAACTTCGGCGACGGCACTATTATTAAACTGTCGATGTTGACCGGGCTGGCGCTGGCGGTGCTGTTTTATGCCGTGATGCTCGCCGGGGTGGCGATCATGGGGCGGGTCATCTGGTGGATGGCCAGGCAGTATCCACAGCAGCCTTCCCTGAAACGCTGCATGGTATTTGCCGGCTATGTGGCCACACCGCTGTTCCTGAGCGGGATTGTGGCGCTCTATCCGCTGGTCTGGCTATGCGCGCTGATCGGTACAATTGCCCTGTTCTATACTGGCTATCTGCTCTATCTCGGGATCCCGACCTTCCTGAGCATTAACCGGGAAGAGGGGCTCAGTTTCGCCAGCTCAACCCTGGCCATCGGGGTGCTGGTGCTCGAAGTCCTGCTGGCGATCACCGTGGTGCTGTGGGGGTATGGCTACCGACTCTTCTGATCGGACGTAACGGGTCAATATGCATTGCCGGCAAATATGTATTTTATGTCGGCAATGCAGCATTTCTTCACGATTCTTATTAGGCACAGGGCCTTACAGCGCGGTATGATGGCGTTTGCCAGCGAAGTTGCCCACTTAACCTCGCGGCGTACGTTGCATAACGTGCAAAAATACTTTTCAGAATGCCCATGATGCCGAAATTTCGAGTCTCTTTGCTCAGCCTAACCTTGCTGCTGGCTGTGCCTTTTGCGCCCCAGGCGTTAGCAAAAACCCCGACGGCGGTGACCGCCTCGCAGCCGGACATCGCTTCCGGCAGCGCCATGATCGTCGATCTGGCCACCAAAAAAATCATCTACGCCAGCCAGCCGGATCTGGTGCGCCCGATGGCGTCGATCACCAAGGTGATGACCGCCATGGTGGTGCTCGATGCCCATCTGCCGCTGGATGAGATGCTGACGGTGGATATCAGCCATACCCCGGAAATGAAGGGGATTTACTCGCGCGTGCGTCTCAACAGCCAAATCAGCCGCCGCGATATGCTGCTGCTGGCGCTGATGTCTTCCGAGAACCGTGCGGCCGCCAGCCTGGCGCATCACTATCCGGGCGGCTACGACGCCTTTATTCGCGCGATGAACGCCAAAGCGCAGGCGCTGGGGATGACCCATACCCGCTACGTGGAGCCCACCGGACTGTCAGTGCATAACGTCTCCACCGCCCGCGATCTGACCAAACTGCTGATCGCCAGCGAGCAGTACCCGCTGATCGGCCAGCTGAGCACCACCAAAGAAGAGACCGCCACCTTTGCCCATCCGGCCTACAGCCTGCCGTTCCGCAACACTAACCATCTGGTGTATCGCGACAACTGGAACATCCAGCTGACCAAAACCGGCTTCACCAACGCCGCCGGCCACTGCCTGATTATGCGCACGGTGATCAACCAACGCCCGGTGGCGCTGGTGGTGATGGATGCCTTCGGCAAATATACCCACTTTGCCGACGCCAGCCGTTTGCGCACGTGGATCGAGACCGGGAAGGTGATGCCGGTGCCGGCTTCGGCGCTGAGCTATAAGAAGCAGCGCGAAGCGCAGATGGCGGAGGCGATGCTGAAAGGCGGCGCCCAGACCGCGCAGAACGATTAACCTGCACATCCCCCGGATGGCGGCTGACGCCTTAGCCGGCCTGGGGAACCGCGCTGAACGGTAGCCCGGCTGAGGCGTTTACGCCGCGAGCCGGGGATTTGACGCCGAATATTACTCCGGGAGCGTCCAGTCGCCGTCACCCAGCGCGCGCTGCATAATCAACGTATCCCGCCAGTCGCCCATCTTATAGCCGACGCTGCGCAGCTGACCCGCCACGGTAAAACCGAACTTTTTATGGATCGCCAGCGAGCCGGCATTGTTATGGCCATCGCCGATGATCGCCAGCATCTGCCGCCACGGGCCTTTCTCGCATTCGGCGATCAGCCGCGACAGCAGCGCGCTGCCGATGCCGCGCCCGCCCATTCCGGACTCCACGTAGATGGATTCCTCGAGGGTATAGCGATAGGCCGGGCGCGGGCGATAGAAAGTGGCGTAGCAGTAGCCGACGATAGCCCCGCGCCACAGCGCGACCAGCCAGGGCAGCCCGTTATCGCGCACGGTCTGGATCCGTTTACGCATTTCGTCAACGGTGGGGGGGATCTCTTCGAAGGAGGCGCGGCCATTAAGCACGTGCCAGACATACAGCGCGGCGATGGCGTGCGCATCGTCGGGCAGCGCTTCACGAATTTCTAAATCACTGTCGAGTAACGGGGCCTCTGCGGGCATGGCGGCGCTCCTGAATCTGCCGGAGAGACATTCTCCGGCGTGCAGCGTAATACAGAAGCGCCAGGCTGAATAGCCCTGCCGCCGATTATTGCGGATCCGCCGGGGAGACCGGCGCCGGGGCCGCTTCACCCCAGTATTTTTGCTTGCTGGTTTTACCAATCCCCGGGTTCATGCTGTTGGTCGGATCGTTCTGGCGATAGAACTGCTGCAGGCTCTCCGGCGCTTCATACAGATGACCCACGTTATGCTCCGCCGGGTACTGGGCGCCGCGCGCTTTCAGCAACTCCAGCATCTGCTCCTTCAGCGCATGGGCATCGACCCCTTTCTTGACGATGTAATCCTGATGGAACACATGACACATAAAGTGGCCATAGTAGAGCTTGTGCACCAGCTGGCTGTCGATCTCCGGCGGCAGATGTTCGAACCACTCGGTATCGTTGCGGCGCAGGGCGATATCCAGCGCCAGAATATCTTCGACTTCGTCGGCATGCACCGCCTGATAGCGGATCGCCGCGCCGGCGGCGGCAAAGCGGTGGAGGAATGCCTTGCTGCTTTCTTCTGGCGTACAGGCGAAGAAATCTCCTTCGGCCTGCTGGAAGTATTCCGTCAGCCAGCGCTGTGCTTCTTCGATGCCGTCGCCGGCCATCTTCAGCAGCAGATGGTGTTCATATTTGTCGCGCCAGGTTTTCATCCGCTCCGGTAAATGCGCCGGGAAGACGTGGCCGAGCTTCTGCATAAAGCGGTCGGTAAAGTGCGGTTTAAACAGCGACACTTTCTCCAGCATCGCGTCGGTGCGCCCCTTCATGGTGAAGAAGAACGGCATTTTGTCGGTGCCGAGCTTGTCGATCATCAGGAAGGTGTCTTTGCCATACTTCTCGGCGATATCGTAAATATCGCGGTGCATATATTCCCCGGCCACCGGCAGATGCTGGAACTCGGCGAGGATATGGCGGCGGATCTCGGTCAATACCTGCGGCTGGTTGGTGCCAATGTAAAACACCTGCTGGCGCTTTTCCGCCGGGAAGGTATCGAGACGCACGGCGAAAACCGCCAGCTTGCCGGCGCAGCCGGAGGATTCGAACAGGCGGTCCGGGTCAGCGTTGTAGCGTGCCGGGGTGTCGGCATCGACATCGCGCACGCGGGTAACATAGTCGTGATCGTGGGCGTGGCGGCCATCGTGCAGCACATCGCTATCGCTGATCCGCTCGTCGTCGAGTCGGCTGAGGATCTGCTCCGGCGTACTGCCGAGATCGATGCCCAGATGGTTGACCAGCTTCAGCTTGCCGTCGGCGTCAATCTGTGCGAACAGCGACATCTCGGTGTAGGCCGGCCCGCGCTGCACCAGGGAACCGCCGGAGTTGTTGCAGATCCCGCCGATCACCGACGCGCCGATGCACGATGAGCCGATCACGGAGTGCGGCTCGCGCCCCAGCGGTTTCAGCGCTTTTTCCAGTGAGTAGAGCGTGGTGCCGGGCCAGGCCAGCACCTGCTCGCCTTTGTCCAGCAGATGCAGTTTATCCAGGCGCAGAGTGCTGATAATCACGATCTCGCGATCGTAATCATTGCCGTTGGGGGTGGAGCCTTCGGTCAGGCCGGTGTTGGCCGCCTGCATCAGAATGATTTTATCGGCGTCGACGCAGGCGTTGAGCACGCGCCAGAGTTCCAAAAGGGTGCCGGGAAAGACAACCGCCAGCGCCTCGCCCTGACCGGAGCGGAAGCCTTTGCGGTAGCGCTGGGTTTTTGCCGGGTCGGTCAGCAGATGCGAAGGGCCAACCAGGCGCGCGAGGTCAGCCAGAAACGTTTTATTGGTGTTAGTGGGTGCAGATGACATGTTCCACTCCTTGTGGTGGTGCGCGAAATATCGAGGATAAGCATAGCGCTTTGTATGACAATTTGATGCATGAATGTTTCGCAAAAATCAGAGAAGAACCTTAGCATTCTGCGGGCGCGTTGTTTATATATATGGCAAACTGCGGTTTTTATTATGTTTTACCGAGTCCCCGTCTGAGAAAAAGCGAGATAACAATGAAATGGCTCTGCACTGTAGGCGTCGCCGTGAGTCTGGCGCTGCAACCCGCGCTGGCGGATGAACTGTTTGGTAACCACCCCCTGACCCCGCAGGCGCGGGATGCCTTTGTCACCGACCTGCTGAAAAAAATGACCGTAGACGAGAAAATCGGCCAGCTGCGTCTGATAAGCGTCGGCCCGGATAACCCCAAAGAGGCGATCCGTGAAATGATCAAAAACGGTCAGGTGGGGGCGATTTTTAATACCGTAACCCGCCCGGATATCCGCGTGATGCAGGATCAGGTGATGCAGCTTAGCCGCCTGAAAATCCCGCTGTTCTTTGCCTACGATGTGCTGCACGGCCAGCGCACCGTCTTCCCGATAAGCCTCGGCCTGGCCTCGTCGTTTAACCTCGACGCGGTGAAGACCGTGGGCCGGGTGTCAGCTTATGAAGCCGCCGATGACGGGCTGAACATGACCTGGGCGCCGATGGTCGACGTCTCCCGCGACCCGCGCTGGGGACGCGCTTCCGAAGGGTTCGGGGAAGACACCTATCTGACCACGATGATGGGTCAGGCGATGGTGGAGTCGATGCAGGGCAAGAGCCCGGCGGACCGCTATTCGGTGATGACCAGCGTCAAGCACTTCGCCGCCTACGGCGCGGTGGAGGGCGGGAAAGAGTACAACACGGTCGACATGAGCCCGCAGCGCCTGTTCAACGACTATATGCCGCCGTATAAAGCCGGGCTGGATGCCGGCAGCGGCGCGGTGATGGTGGCCCTGAATTCGCTGAACGGCACCCCGGCGACCGCCGATTCCTGGCTGCTGAAAGATGTCCTGCGCGACCAGTGGGGCTTTAAAGGCATCACGGTCTCCGACCACGGCGCCATTAAAGAGCTGATCAAGCACGGCGTGGCCTCCGACCCGGAAGACGCGGTGCGCGTGGCGCTCAAGTCCGGCATCAACATGAGCATGAGCGACGAGTATTACAGCAAGTACCTGCCGGGGCTGGTGAAGTCCGGCAAGGTGACCATGGCCGAGCTGGATGACGCCACCCGTCACGTGCTTAACGTCAAATATGATATGGGGCTGTTCAACGATCCGTACAGCCACCTGGGGCCAAAAGATTCTGACCCGCAGGACACCAACGCAGAAAGCCGTCTGCATCGTAAAGAGGCGCGGGAAGTCGCCCGCGAGAGCCTGGTGCTGCTGAAAAACCGGCTTGATACGTTGCCGCTGAAAAAATCCGGCACTATCGCGGTGGTGGGCGCGCTGGCGGACAGCAAACGCGACATGATGGGCAGCTGGTCGGCAGCGGGCGTGGCCGACCAGTCGGTGACCGTCCTGACCGGCATCAAAGAAGCGCTGGGCGATAACGGCAAAGTGATTTACGCCAAAGGGGCGAACGTTACCGACGACAAAGGCATTGTCGATTTCCTTAACCTGTATGAGAACGCGGTGCAGGTTGACCCGCGCTCGCCGCAGGAAATGATCGACGAAGCCGTCGCGGCGGCGAAGCAATCCGACGTGGTGGTTGCCGTAGTGGGCGAGGCGCAGGGCATGGCCCATGAGGCCTCCAGCCGGACCGACATCACCCTGCCGCAGAGCCAGCGCAACCTGATTGCCGCCCTCAAGGCCACCGGCAAACCGCTGGTGCTGGTGCTGATGAACGGCCGTCCGCTGGCGCTGGTGAAAGAGGATCAGCAAGCCGATGCGCTGCTGGAGACCTGGTTTGCCGGCACCGAAGGCGGGCATGCCATCGCCGACGTGCTGTTTGGCGACTATAACCCGTCGGGCAAGCTGCCGATGTCCTTCCCGCGCTCGGTGGGGCAGATCCCAACCTACTACAGCCACCTGAATACCGGTCGTCCGTATAATCCTGAGAAGCCGAACAAGTACACCTCGCGCTACTTCGATGAAGCCAACGGCCCGCTGTACCCGTTTGGCTACGGCCTGAGCTATACCACCTTTAGCGTCTCCGATGTCACCATGTCGTCGGCCACCCTGCCGCGCGACGGCAGCGTGACCGCCAGCGTGCAGGTGACCAACACCGGCAAACGCGAAGGGGCGACGGTCATTCAGCTGTATCTGCAGGATGTCACCGCCTCCATGAGCCGGCCGGTAAAAATGCTGCGCGGCTTTAAAAAGGTCAACCTCAAGCCGGGCGAAACGCAAACCGTCAGCTTCCCGATCGACGTCGACGCGCTGAAGTTCTGGAACCAGCAGATGAAATACGTCGCTGAGCCGGGCAAATTCAATGTCTTTATCGGCGTGGACTCCGCCCGCGTGAAGCAGAGCGAGTTTGAGCTGTTGTAAGACATAGCCCTTAAGCCCAACGTCACACTTAAAAGGCCGATTAATCGGCCTTTTCTTTTTCGTATCGCTGGCAAATGGACTACGCTTTTCTCTTAAGCTTCTGTAAGCGAAGCGCAAAAGAACTGAGGGATGCGGGATGAAGATGGCGACGAAATGGTCCGGCGCGCTGGCGCTGGCCGCCCTGATAAGTGTGCCGCTGCAGGCGGCAGAGCCGGTGAAGGTCGGCTCGAAAATTGATACCGAAGGGGCGCTGCTCGGTAATATGATCCAGCAGGTGCTGGAAAGCCACGGCGTCAAAACGATTAACAAAATCCAGCTCGGCACCACGCCGGTGGTGCGCGGGGCGATTGTCGCCGGCGAGCTGGATATCTACCCGGAATATACCGGCAATGGCGCTTTTTTCTTTAAAGATGAAAACGACCCGGCATGGAAGAATGCTCAGCAGGGCTATGAGAAGGTGAAGCGCCTGGATCAGGAGAAACATCAGCTGGTATGGCTTACCCCGGCGCCGGCTAACAACACCTGGACCATCGCCGTGCGTCAGGAGCTGGCGGAGAAAAATCACCTGACTTCGTTGGCCGACCTCAGCCGCTATCTGCAGCAGGGCGGCGAATTTAAGCTGGCGGCCTCGGCGGAGTTTATTGAACGCCCGGACGCGCTGCCGGCGTTTGAAAAAGCGTATGACTTCAAACTTAACCAGAACCAGCTGCTGTCGCTGGCCGGGGGCGATACGGCGGTGACCATCAAAGCGGCGGCGCAGCAGACCTCCGGCGTCAACGCGGCGATGGCCTACGGCACCGACGGCCCGGTGGCGGCCCTGGGATTACAGACGCTGAGCGACCCGCAGGGCGTGCAGCCGATTTACGCCCCAACGCCGGTGGTGCGCGAGACGGTGCTGAAAGCCTACCCGCAGATCGCCGACTGGCTCCAGCCGGTCTTCGCCAGCCTCGATGAAAAGACCCTGCAGCAGCTCAACGCCCGCATCGCAGTGGAAGGCCAGGATGCGAAGCGCGTGGCGGCAGATTATCTGCAGCAGAAAGGCCTGCTGAAGTAAGCCACCGGTGACCATTCGCTGTACTCACCGCGTCGGCCTGCTGCTGACAGGCCTGCTGCTGGTTACGCTGGCGCTGCCGTTTATCACTTACGCGCCGAATCGCTTACTCTCCGGGGAAGGGCGCGGGCTGTGGCAGGTGATGCCCTGGCTCGCCGGAGTTCAGCTGGCGGCAGCCCTCGCCGGGATCCTGCTCTGCTGGCTGCCGGGCAGGGTCGCGCCGCTTCTCCATCTGCTGCTGGCCGAACTGCTCTTCCCGCTGCTTATCTGGGGCAGCGGCCAGGCGGCGCTTGAGCTCTCCCGGCACGGCTCGCCGCTGGCGCGCACCTCGCCCGGCAGCGGCCTGTGGCTGTCGCTGGCGCTCTGCCTGCTGCTGGCCAGCGAGGCCATTCGTCATCTTACCGCCCGGCCGCTATGGCGCTGGCTGCTCAATGCGCAAGTCTGGCTTCTGCCCATCATCCTGCTCGCCGCCGGGGCGCTCGATCAGCTCTCGCTGCTGAAAGAGTATGCCAACCGCCAGGAGGTGTTTGACGACGCTCTGCGCCAGCATCTGCTTCTGCTGTTTGGCACCCTGCTGCCGGGCCTGCTGATCGGCCTGCCGCTGGGGGTATGGCTCTGGCGGCGTCCGCGCTGGCAGGCGCCGGCCTTCACCGTGCTCAATGTGATCCAGACTATCCCGTCGGTGGCGCTGTTCGGCCTGCTGATTGCCCCGCTTGCCGGTGTGGCGCGCTATTTTCCGGCGCTGGGCGAGCTGGGCGTCTCCGGGACCGGCGTGGCGCCGGCCCTGATTGCCCTGACGTTGTATGCGCTGTTGCCGCTGGTGCGCGGGGTGGTGACCGGCCTGCAGCAGGTGCCGCAGGATGCGCTGGAGAGCGCGACGGCGATGGGCATGAGCGCCGGGCAGCGCTTTCGTCAGGTGCAGCTCCCGCTGGCGATGCCGGTGCTGCTGCGCAGCCTGCGGGTGGTCAGCGTGCAAACCGTCGGCATGGCGGTGGTGGCGGCGCTGATCGGCGCCGGCGGCTTTGGCGCGCTGGTATTTCAGGGGCTGCTGAGCAGCGCGCTGGATCTGGTGCTGCTGGGCGTGGTGCCGACCATTGCCCTGGCGGTGATGGTGGATGCCCTGTTCGCGCTGTGGGGCGCCTGGCTAAAAGGAGAGGCCAATGATTGAATTTCAAGGGGTCAGCAAAGCGTTTGCCGGCCACCCGGCGGTGAAGGACCTGACCCTGGAGCTGCGCGAAGGCGCCTTTTCGGTGCTGGTGGGAACCTCCGGCTCGGGCAAGTCGACGACGCTGAAAATGATCAACCGCCTGCTGGAGCCGGACCGGGGCATGATTCGCTTTGCCGGCGAAGACATCCGCCAGCAGCCGCTCCTGACCCTGCGGCGACGGATGGGCTATGCCATCCAGTCTATCGGCCTGTTTCCCCACTGGACGGTGGCGCAGAATATCGCCACCGTGCCGCAGCTGCAAAAATGGCCGCGGGCGAGGATCGCCGACCGGGTCGACGAGCTGATGGCGCTGCTGGGGCTGGAGGCGACGCTGCGCGACCGCTATCCCCATCAGCTTTCCGGCGGCCAACAGCAGCGGGTCGGGGTGGCGCGGGCGCTGGCGGCAGACCCGGAGGTGCTGCTGATGGATGAACCCTTCGGCGCTCTCGACCCGGTGACCCGCGAGGCGCTGCAGCAGGAGATGCTGCGCATTCACCGCCTGCTGGGGCGAACCATTGTCCTGGTGACCCATGATATTGACGAAGCGCTGCGCCTGGCGGACCACCTGGTGCTGATGGACGGTGGCGAGGTGATCCAGCAGGGGGCGCCGCTGGCGATGCTCCTGCGGCCAGAGAATAGCTTTGTGCAGACCTTTTTTGGCCGCAGCGAGCTGGGCGTGCGCCTGCTGTCGCTGCGTGAGGTGCGGGACTATCTACGCCCCGACGAGCGGCTGGCGGGCGAGGGGCTGATCGTCACCATGACCCTGCGGGAAGCGCTATCGCAGTTTGTCGCCCGGCGCTGCGAGGCGCTGCCGGTCGTGGATGCCGAGGGGCAGCCCTGCGGCACGCTGCATTTTGCCGATCTGCTGCGCCAGGAGGCGAGTCATGAAGGCGCTTCGTGAGCCGTTGTGGTGGCTTATCGCGCTGTTCATCGGCCTGCTGATGGGGCTACCCTACAGCGCGCCGCTGTTCAGCCGGCTGTTTCCGGAGCTGCCGCGGCCGGTTTACCAGCAGGAGAGCTTCTGGGCGCTCACTCTCGATCACGGCTGGCTGGTAGTGGTATCCAGCCTCGCGGCAACCGCCGTCGGGCTGGGGGCAGGGGTGGCGGTTACCCGGCCCGCGGGCAGCGCGTTTCGTCCGCTGGTGGAGACCATCGCCGCTATCGGGCAGACCTTTCCGCCGGTGGCGGTGCTGGCGATGGCGGTACCGGTGCTGGGCTTTGGCTGGCTGCCGGCGCTGATCGCCCTCGCGCTGTATGGCATACTGCCGGTGCTGCAGGGGACGCTGGCCGGGCTGGGATCGATACCGTCGGGCGTGTCAGATGTGGCAGAAGGGATGGGAATGACCGGCTGGCAGCGTCTGTATAAGGTGGAGCTGCCGCTGGCGGCCCCGGTGATCCTGGCGGGGATCCGCACCTCGGTCATCGTCAATATTGGTACCGCGACGATAGCCTCGACGGTGGGGGCCAATACGCTTGGGACGCCGATCATCATCGGCCTGAGCGGGTTTAATACCGCCTATATTGTGCAGGGGGCGCTACTGGTGGCGCTGGCGGCGATCATTGTCGACCGCGCGTTTGAGCGTCTGACCCGCTGGATCAGCCGACACCGCCACGTACAATAAAGGAATAGCCGGCCAGCATTACGCCGCTGATCCCGCCGATGGCCATAAGTAAGAAGAGAGTGACGACCGCGATTTTCGCTGGCTTCATAATAGGCTCCTGATGTTAACAGGGGGATTATACGGTGAAGCGCAGGTGTTAATGAAACATTAATTGCGGTTTAGCGCGCCGCGCCGGGCTTTTTGCCTATTTGGCTGAGCAACGCGCCGCAAAAAAGTGTGATCCTGCCCGTCATTTTTCATTTTTATGCAGGGCTTCAAAGAAAGTTTTCGCCAGTCAGGGTATGGTACGCGCTTTCTGAAATGTGTGGTTTGCGGGTATGTACGAGTTTGATCTGGTGTTGCTGCTGCTTCAGCAGATGTGCGTATTTTTGGTCATCGCGTGGTTGATGAGCAAAACCCGACTGTTTATCCCCCTGATGCAAGTCACCGTTCGCCTGCCGCACAAGCTGCTGTGCTACGTCACCTTCTCCATTTTCTGCATTATGGGGACCTATTTTGGTCTGCATATCGAAGACTCTATCGCCAACACCCGCGCCATCGGCGCCGTGATGGGCGGCCTGCTCGGCGGCCCGGTGGTCGGCGGGCTGGTGGGGCTGACCGGCGGACTGCACCGCTACTCGCTGGGGGGGATGACCGCCTTAAGCTGCATGGTCTCCACCATCGTCGAGGGGCTACTGGGCGGTCTGGTGCACAGCGTGCTGGTCAAACGCGGCCGGCCGGACAAAGTCTTTAGCCCGCTCACCGCCGGGGCGATCACCTTCGTGGCCGAGCTGGTGCAGATGATGATCATTCTGCTGATTGCCCGCCCGTTCCAGGACGCCCTGCATCTGGTGCAGAGCATTGCCGCGCCGATGATGGTGACCAATACCGTCGGTGCGGCGCTGTTTATGCGCATTCTGCTGGACAAGCGGGCGATGTTCGAGAAGTACACCTCCGCTTTTTCCGCCACGGCGCTGAAGGTGGCGGCGTCCACCGAGGGGATCCTGCGTCAGGGGTTCAACGAAGAGAACAGCATGAAGGTGGCCCAGGTGCTTATCCAGGAGCTGGATATCGGCGCGGTGGCGATCACCGATCGCGACAAGCTGCTGGCGTTTACCGGCATCGGCGACGACCACCATCTGCCGGGCAAACCTATCTCCTCGTCGTATACGCAACGGGCGATTGAGACCGGGGAGGTGGTGTATGCCGACGGCAACGAGGTGCCCTACCGCTGCTCGATTCATCCGCACTGTAAGCTGGGATCGACGCTGGTGATCCCCTTACGCGGTGAGAACCAGCGGGTGATCGGCACCATCAAACTGTATGAGGCGAAAAACCGTCTGTTCAGTTCGATCAACCGCACCCTCGGAGAGGGTATTGCTCAGCTGCTGTCGGCGCAGATCCTCGCCGGGCAGTACGAGCGGCAGAAGGCGCTGCTGACGCAATCCGAAATCAAGCTCCTGCATGCCCAGGTTAACCCGCACTTCCTGTTTAACGCGCTCAACACCCTGAAGGCGGTGATCCGTCGCGACAGCGAGCAGGCCGGCCAGCTAGTGCAGTATCTGTCGACCTTCTTTCGCAAGAACCTGAAGCGGCCGACGGAAATCGTCACCCTCGCCGATGAGATAGAGCATGTTAACGCCTATCTGCAGATTGAGAAGGCCCGCTTTCAGGCTAACCTGCAGATCCAGATGGCGGTGCCGGAAGGGCTGGCGCATCACCAGCTGCCGGCCTTTACCCTGCAGCCGATCGTGGAGAACGCCATTAAGCATGGCACATCGCAGCATCTAGGCGTCGGCGAAATTACCATTCGCGCCAGCCAGGACGATCGCTGGCTGCAGCTGGATATCGAAGATAACGCCGGGCTGTACCAGGCCAACCCTCAGGCCAGCGGGCTGGGGATGAATCTGGTGGACAGGCGGCTGCGGGCGCGTTTTGGCGCCGACTGCGGCATCAGCGTCACCTGCGAGCCGGAGCGCTTTACCCGTGTCACCCTACGTCTGCCCCTGGAGGAGAATGCATGCTGAGAGTATTGATCGTCGATGATGAGCCGCTGGCGCGGGAAAACCTGCGTATATTGCTGGAGACACAGCGCGATATCGAGATCGTCGGCGAGTGCGGCAACGCGGTGGAGGCGATTGGCGCGGTACATAAACTGCGTCCCGACGTGTTGTTTCTCGACATCCAGATGCCGCGCATCAGCGGTCTGGAGATGGTCGGGATGCTCGACCCGGAGCACCGCCCCTATATTGTGTTTCTCACCGCCTTTGATGAATACGCGGTGAAAGCCTTTGAGGAGCACGCTTTTGATTATCTGCTTAAGCCGATTGAAGCTGCGCGGCTGGAGAAAACCCTCGCCCGCCTGCGCCAGGAGCGTAATCTGCAGGATGTGTCGCTGCTGGATGATGCTCAGCAGACGCTGAAATACATACCCTGTACCGGTCACAGCCGTATCTGGCTGCTGCAGATGGAGGATGTAGCCTTCGTCAGCAGCCGGATGAGCGGCATCTACGTGACCGACCGCGAGGGCAAGGAAGGGTTTACCGAGCTGACCCTGCGCACCCTTGAGAGCCGCACGCCGCTGCTGCGCTGCCATCGCCAGTATCTGGTGAATATGGCGCACCTGAAGGAGATTCGCCTGGAGGAGAATGGTCAGGCGGAGCTGCTAATGCGCGCCGGGCAAACGGTGCCGGTGAGCCGACGCTATTTAAAAAGCCTGAAAGAGGCGATTGGCCTGTAAAGCTGCTACACTGCGCCCCATTGCATCATCGACAGTAAAAGGCACTCATGCTCAGTAATGATATTCTTCGTAGCCTGCGCTACACCCTGAAAGTCAATAATAACGATATGGTGCGCATTCTTGCGCTATCCGCGATGGAATCCACCTCCGCCAGCTTCGACACCTGGACCACGAAAGAGGATGAAGAGGGCTTTGTCCGTTGCCCGGACATTATTCTGTCGGGTTTCCTCAACGGCCTTATCTATGACAAGCGCGGCAAAGACGATTCGGCGCCGGAGTTAGCGCTGGAGCGTCGGGTGAATAACAACACGGTGCTGAAAAAGCTGCGGATCGCCTTCTCGCTGAAAACGGACGATATTGTGGCGATCATGAGCGAGCAGAAATACCGCGTGTCGGTGCCGGAAGTGACCGCCATGATGCGATCGCCTGACCACAAAAACTACCGCGAGTGCGGCGACCAGTTTCTGCGCAATTTCCTGCGCGGGCTGACCCAGCGGGTGCATCACCCGAAACCGTGATTTTTGCCGGGTGGCGGTTTCGCCTTACCCGGTCTACATAACCCGTAGGCCCGTGCAAGCGCAGCGCCGCCGGGCAAAAAAAAGCCGGATGGTTAATCCGGCTTTTTTATTATTTCACCTGCTGACCCGGCCTGGCGCCGTCGTCAGGGCTTAACAGGAAGATATCCTTCCCGCCAGGGCCGGCGGCCATCACCATCCCTTCCGAGATACCGAAGCGCATTTTGCGCGGCGCCAGGTTGGCGACCATCACCGTCAGGCGGCCAATCAGCGGCTGCGGATCCGGATAAGCGGAGCGGATGCCGGAGAAGACGTTACGTTTCTCGCCGCCCAGATCCAGCGTCAGGCGCAGCAGCTTGTCGGAGCCTTCAACAAATTCCGCGTTCTCAATCAGCGCCACGCGCAGATCGACTTTGGCGAAATCGTCAAAGGTGATGGTGTCCTGAATCGGATCGTCCGCCAGCGGGCCGGTCACTGGCGCAGCTGCGGCTTTCACCTCTTCTTTTGACGCTTCAACCAGGGCTTCGACCTGTTTCATCTCGATGCGGTTGTACAGCGCCTTAAACGGATTGACCTTATGCGCCAGCAGCGGCTGCTGAATGGCGTCCCAGCTCAGCTCGCTGTTAAGGAACGCTTCCGCACGCGCGGCCAGCTGCGGCAGGACCGGTTTCAGCCAGGTCATCAGCACGCGGAACATGTTCAGACCCATGGTGCAGATGGCCTGCAGGTCGGCGTCGCGGCCTTCCTGTTTCGCCACCACCCACGGCGCCTGCTCATCGACATAGCGGTTGGCCACGTCGGCGAGGGCCATGATTTCGCGGATGGCCTTGCCGAACTCGCGGCTGTCCCACGCTTCGCCGATGCTTTCCGCCGCGTCGGTGAAGGTTTTGTACAGCGCCGGGTCGGCCAGCTCAGCGGCCAGCACGCCGTCAAAACGCTTGCTGATAAAGCCGGCGTTGCGCGAGGCGAGGTTAACCACCTTGTTGACGATGTCGGCATTCACGCGCTGGATAAAGTCTTCCAGGTTAAGGTCGATATCATCGATGCGCGAAGAGAGCTTGGCGGTGTAGTAGTAGCGCAGGCTGTCGGCATCAAAGTGTTTCAGCCAGGTGCTGGCCTTGATAAAGGTGCCGCGCGACTTGGACATCTTCGCGCCGTTGACCGTCACGTAGCCGTGCACGAACAGGTTGGTCGGCTTACGGAACTGGCTGCCTTCCAGCATCGCCGGCCAGAACAGGCTGTGGAAGTAGACGATGTCCTTGCCGATAAAGTGATACAGCTCGGCCGTGGAGTCTTTCTTCCAGTATTCGTCGAAGCTGGTGGTGTCGCCGCGCTTGTCGCACAGGTTCTTGAAGGAGCCCATGTAGCCGATCGGCGCGTCCAGCCAGACGTAGAAGTATTTGCCCGGCGCGTTCGGAATTTCGAAGCCGAAGTACGGCGCATCGCGGGAGATGTCCCACTGCTGCAGGCCGGACTCAAACCACTCCTGCATTTTGTTCGCCACCTGCTCCTGCAGCGCGCCGCTGCGGGTCCACGCCTGCAGCATTTCGCTGAATGACGGCAGGTCGAAGAAGAAGTGTTCGGAGTCACGCATCACCGGCGTGGCGCCGGAGACCACCGATTTCGGGTCGATAAGCTCGGTAGGGCTGTAAGTCGCGCCGCACACTTCGCAGTTATCGCCGTACTGGTCTGGAGATTTACACTTCGGACAGGTGCCTTTCACAAAACGGTCCGGCAGGAACATGCCTTTTTCCGGATCGTAGAGCTGAGAGATGGTACGGTTTTTGATAAAACCGTTCTCTTTCAGACGAGTGTAGATCAGCTCCGACAGCTCGCGGTTCTCATCGCTATGCGTCGAGTGATAGTTATCGTAGCTGATGTCGAAGCCGGCAAAATCGGTCTGATGCTCCTGGCTCATCTCACCAATCATCTGCTCCGGAGTGATACCGAGCTGTTGCGCCTTGAGCATAATCGGCGTGCCGTGGGCGTCGTCGGCGCAGATGAAGTTGACCTCGTGGCCGCGCATTCGCTGGTAACGGACCCAGACATCAGCCTGGATGTGCTCCAGCATGTGGCCGAGGTGGATGGAGCCGTTGGCGTACGGCAGGGCGCACGTTACCAGAATTTTCTTCGCGACTTGAGTCATAGTGAGCATTACATCTTCTGTTGTAAAAAGGGCTTCCGATATTACCAAAAGGGCTGTGGGTGCGCCATAAATGGCTGCCCATATATGGATAATCCTTACCTGTGATAAACTCTGTGATTACTGAAAGCATCTCAAAACAACAAAGGAGTCGGGATGAATTCGCAATCCCAGGCCAAATCCCCCGAGCGCCTACGTGCGATGGTCGCCGGGACGCTGGCCAATTTCCAGCACCCAACCCTGAAGCATAACCTCACCACCCTCAAGGCGCTGCACCATGTCGCCTGGCTGGATGATACCATTCATATTGAGCTGCAGATGCCGTTCGTCTGGAGCAGCGCCTTCGAAGCGCTGAAAGAGCAGTGTAGCGCCGAGCTGCTGCGCATCACTGGCGCGAAGGCTATCGACTGGAAGCTGACCCACAGCATCGCCACCCTCAAGCGCGTGAAAAACCAGCCCGGGATCAACGGCGTGAAGAACATTATCGCCATCAGCTCCGGGAAAGGCGGCGTCGGTAAATCCTCCACGGCGGTAAACCTGGCGCTGGCACTCGCCGCGGAAGGGGCGAAGGTGGGCATTCTGGATGCCGATATCTACGGCCCGTCGATTCCCACCATGCTTGGCGCGGAGGACTGCCGCCCGACCTCGCCGGACGGCACCCATATGGCGCCGATCATGAAGTACGGGCTGGCCACCAATTCCATCGGCTACCTGGTGACTGACGACAACGCCATGGTCTGGCGCGGCCCGATGGCCAGCAAGGCGCTGATGCAGATGCTGCAGGAGACCCTGTGGCCGGATCTGGATTACCTGGTGCTGGATATGCCGCCGGGCACTGGCGACATTCAACTGACGCTGGCGCAGAACATTCCGGTCACCGGCGCGGTGGTGGTCACCACGCCGCAGGACATCGCGCTGATCGACGCCAAAAAGGGCATCGTGATGTTCGAGAAAGTGGAAGTGCCAGTGCTGGGGATCGTGGAAAACATGAGCATGCATATCTGCAGCAACTGCGGGCACCACGAGCCGATCTTCGGCACCGGCGGCGCGCAAAAACTGGCCGAGAAATACCACACCCAGCTGCTGGGCCAGCTGCCGCTGCATATTACGCTGCGGGAAGATCTGGATAACGGCACGCCGACGGTGGTGGCGCGTCCGGAAAGCGAATTTACCGACATTTACCGCCAGCTGGCGGGCCGGGTGGCGGCCCAGATGTACTGGCAGGGAGAAGTGATCCCGGGTGAGATTGCCTTCCGCGCCGTTTAAGGCCGCGGCGAGCGCATCAGCCAGTATCCGCCCTCGGGCGAGGCGCCCTGTGCTTCGATGGTCCAGCCGTGACGCTGGTAGAAGCGCAGGGCGTTTTTATTTTCCATCAGGCACTTCAGCGTCCCGCTGGCGGTAAAGGTCCGTTCGACCTGCGCCAGCAGCGCGCTGCCGATATGTTTGCCCTGCCAGTCCGGGTCGACGAACAGATGGTGAAGGAAATTATCGGCGGTCCATACGGCGGCAAAGCCCACCGGCAGGCCGTCGCATTCCGCGACCCACAGCTGTTCATCCGCGGTGGCGGCATCGAAATCTTCCAGCCGCCAGGTCGTGGAGGGAAGCCAGGTCCACGATACACTGCGCGCCCGCAGGAAGAGCTGGCGCAGCGCCGGAGAGTCCGCTGGTTCGCCGGGGCGGATGCGGATATTAAGCGGATCAGCGATGATAGAAGATCTCGCCGTCGTACACCTTGAGGATTTTGCCTTCGGTGTCGGTGATCAGCACGTAGTTACCGCCCATATAGGTCCAGTGGCTGCCGGCGTCCGGCGCGGGCAGATTACGCTGCTGCCAGCCTTTGATGTTGTATTCCGGGGTGAGGTACATCGCCGGAACGGTGTCGCCAATGTGAAACTGGGTGAAGTCGGCGGTGAACTCTTTCAGCGCATACTGATCGATCCCCGCGGCAGAAGCCGTCCAGCTGGCGCCAGCGGTGGCAAGGAGTACGCCCAGAAGCATCATTTTTGTTTTACGCATAATTTCCTCAATATTACCTGGACTCAAAATAGCAGCCTCGTATCATTCCTGATGCGTTGCTGAAATGGCAAGCACTGGATTTTTAAAAAGTGTAAGCAAAACACGGCGCAAGTCCTGCGCTGCTTGCGTTGCAGCGACGGTGATGCGTATTTTGGGAGCAATCTGAAGCAGGGGAGAATCGGCATGTTCAGGCTGGAAGATCTGACCTTATTTGTCCGCGCCGCGGCACTGGGCAGTTTTAGCGACGCCGCGCGCGAGGCGGGGCAGCAGCCGGCGCAGGTGAGCGCGGCGATTAAACGTCTGGAGACGATCCTCAATATTCGCCTGTTCGCCCGCTCGACCCGCAGCCTGCGCCTGACGCCGGAGGGGGAGACCTGGCTGCCGTATGCCACCCAGATGCTCGATACCCTCGAGGCCGGCCTGCAGAAGATCCAGACCCCGGATGATGAAATTCGCGGCATGCTGCAGATTGCCGTGCCGTCAGACCTCGGGCGTAACCTGCTCCTGACCTTGTTCCGCGACTTTCGGCAACGCCATCCGGCGCTGCGCCTGCGGCTGCTCTTTTCCGACCAGCTGACCGACGTGTTTAAAGATCCGGTGGACGTCGCGTTTCGCTATGGCAATAACGATGACGCCTCGTTTATTTCGCTGCCGGTGGCGCCGGAAAATCGTCGGGTGCTGGTGGCCTCCCCAGAGTGGATCGCCCGCCACGGCGAGCCGCAGACCCTTCAGGAGCTCGGCCAGCACAATGCGTTGATCTACATTTTGCGCGGCCGCCCGTTCGACCGCTGGTCACTGAGCCTCGACGGAGAAGTTCAGCAGCAGAAAGTCTCCGGCACGGTGATGAGCGACGACGCGGAGGTGATCCGGCGGCTGGCGGTGGCCGGGGAGGGCATTGCCTATAAATCGATGCTCGACGTCAGCGACGATCTGCGGGCGGGTCGCCTGCGGCGCCTGCTGCCGCGTTACCAGGGGGATATGGTGCCGTTAAACCTGATTTGTCCGCACCGCAAGCAGCTCTCTGCCGCGGTGCGTTTGTTATATGAAGAGGTGAAAGCACATTGTGAAGGGCTTAATGTCTGACTAAGGTCGCGAAGTAGTAGACCAGCGGGACGGCCAGCACCCACAGGCCAATCGGGATTTCCCGCCACTTGCCGGCGATGGCCTTGATCACAATGTAAAACAGCAGCCCGCCGGCGATACCGGTGCCGAAGCTGTTGGCGATGAGGGTGATCATCACCATCATCAGCACCGGCAGGCCGTCGGTGAAGTTGCCGAGATCCACTTTGCGCAGGCCGCTGAACATGTTCAGGCCGATCAGGATCAGCGCCGGGGCGGTGGCCTCCTTCGGGATCATCAGCGCCACCGGCGTGAACAGCAGCATCAGCAGGAACATCACCGCCGCCGACAGCGCGGTGAGGCCGGTTTTGCCGCCGGCCTCCGCTGCCGCAGATGACTCGATCAGCGCCGTTGCCGCCGGAATCCCCACCCACGGGCCGAGCGCCGCAGCAATCGAATCGACCATAAACGGGCGATTAATCTGCGGCATGTTGCCTTCTTCATCCAGCAGACCTGCCTCGCCGCCCACCGCCAGCGTCGTCCCCATGGTGGAGAAAAACTCAGAAGCGAAAAAGACGAACAGGAACGGCAGGAAGGCGATGTTTAACGCCCCCAGCAGGTCGACCTGTCCCAGCACCGGCGCCAGCGAGTGGGGGACATCGATAAAATGCGTCGGCAGTTTGGTCACGCCGAACGGGATCCCCACCAGGGTAGCGCACAGAATGGCCCACAAAATGGCGCCCGGCACCTTACGCGCCTGCAGGGCTATCGCCAGGAACAGGCCGCACAGCGCCACCAGCGCGCCGGGGGCGAGAAAGTCGCCGAGCATCAGGGCGTTGGTTTTCGCATTGGCGAGCATCAGCCCGGCGTTGCGAAAGCCGAGAACGGCGACAAACAGGCCGATGGAGGCCGTCAGCCCCAGCTTGATGGACTGTGGCACCGAGCGGGTGACCACTTCGCGCAGGCCAAAGCGGGTCAGCAGGAAGAAGAGAACCCCTGACCAGCAGGCGATCCCGAGGCCTGTTTGCCAGCCAATCCCCTCGCTACCTGCCAGCGTGACCCCTACCAGCACCGAGCCGCCAATGCCCGGGCCGACGATAAACGGCAGGTTGGCGTAAAACGCCATCAGCAGCGAACCGACGACGAAGACCAGAATGGTGCCGGTGGTCGCGGCGCCTTTGTCCATCCCGCCGATCGCCAGCAGTCCCGGGATGACCACCAGTAAATAGGCGGCGGCGAGGAAACCGGTGATCCCGGCCAGGCATTCAGTGCGTAGCGTGCCGCCGCGCGAGCGCAGCGCAAAGCGGCGCTCCAGCCAGTTATCGCGGGCGGAAGAGTGAAGTGTGTTATCGGCCATGCTCAGGCTCCCTGAGGATTATTGTTGTGAGGCGTTGGCGCCGGGGTCTCCCGGCAGGCTATCAACGGGTCGACTATCTGGCGGCTGCCGCCGTCGGTGAGACCCAAATCGGTTAAATGCGGCCCGGCGTTACAGGCAAGACAGGTGCCTTCAATAGCCTTGAAGACCCGGTACGGCGGCTCCCAGTCAGCGACTCTGCTGCTCAGATCGCGCAGCTCGCGGAACTGACGCGCCAGCTCGGCGGCCGGCAGATCCGACAGCATGCCGGCAATCGGCATCGCCACATGGGCGAGGATCTCGCCCTGTTGCGCCAGCGCCATCCCGCCGCCGGAGGCGATAAGCTGGTTGGCCGCCAGCGCCATATCCTCAGCATCGCGCCCGAGCACCACCAGATTGTGTGAGTCGTGGGAGTAGCTGGTGGCGATGGCGCCGCGCAGCTCGCCCCAGCCTTCAAGCAGGGCGATTTGCGGCGTCGCCTGATGGCGGCCGTGGCGGTGCTTGACCCAGATCAGGCTGAAGCCGGCGGGCAGCTGGACCTGGCCGTCGCGGATCTGCACCTCGACCTCACCCCACTGGGTGAAGCGCGCGCCGCGGATATGGCGCAGGCGGGCGACGCCGTGGCGAATGCCCTTGATGCGCAGGATAAAGTCATCGGCGGCGAGGGGGGCTATCTGTAAGGTATCGCGCGGCGGCGTTACGCCCGGCGCCGGGGCGATCGGCTTCAGCAGGCGGCCGGCCTGGGCCAGCCGTTCCCCGCCAACATAGACTTCGCGGGCCGCCAGTTTTTCCAGGGAATCAAACACCACCAGGTCGGCGCGCCGCCCGGCGGCAATCAGCCCGAGATCGTGGCGCTGCAGACGAATAGCGGCGTTGAGGGTGGCGAAACGCAGCGCGTCGACCGCCGGTAAACCGTGCTCGATCAGCAGGTTGAGCAGGGCGATGATCCCGCCTTTCTCCAGCAGCATATCCGGCGGCACGTCATCGGTGCAGACGGTGATCTGCGAGGAGAGGTGCGGCAGCGTTTTCAACGCCGCGACGATATCCGGCAGCAGATAGGGGTGCGAGCCGCGGATCTCGATCGTCAGTCCGGCGCGCAGTTTTTCCAGCGCGTCGTCCGCCGAGGTCAGTTCATGATCGGAGGTGACGCCGGCGGCGAGGTAGGCCTGCAGGTCGGCGCCGCTCAGGCCGCGGGCATGGCCTTCAATCAGTTTACCGCTGTTAAGACCGGCCTGGACAATCTCCTGCATTCGCTCGCTGCCGTGCAGCACGCCGTGCATATCCATCACTTCCGCCACGCCGCGCACTTCCGGCCAGCCGAGCATGGTCTCCATTTCCGCGCCGGCGAAATCGGCGCCGGACATTTCGAGGCCGGGGGTGGAGGGCACGCTCGACGGCGCGGCGACCATCACCTGCAGCGGCAGGTGGCGGCTGGCGTCTACCGCGTAGCGCACGCCCTCGACGCCGAGGACATTGGCCAGCTCATGCGGATCCCAGAACACCGCGGTGGTGCCCTGGGTGAGGACGATTTCGGCGTAGCGCTCGGGTGGCAGATGCGAGCTTTCGAGGTGTACGTGGGTGTCCATCAGGCCGGGCGACAGGTAGCTACCGGCCAGGGAATGCACTTCATGGGCGTCGGTGCGGCTGCCGCGCGGGTGGACGCTGGCGATCATTTCGCCGACGATACCGACGTCAGCGGGGCGAATTTCGCCCGTGGCCATATCGACGATCTGCGCATCGACCAGCAGCAGATCAAACGGGGATTCGCCGCGCGCGGCCTGCACGGCGCGACGGCGGACTTGAGCATTGCTGGACATAACCACTCCGGCACAAGGATAATGCGGATACTCTAGGGGCACAGCAAACGTTTGCCCAGATGAATAAATTTATCACCCGATAAGCTCGGGTTATTGTGCAGGACCACCGTAGCGAACCCGATAATGAAAGAACCCTGGCAGCGACTGCCCGCGCTCTCACTTAAACAGCTTCAGTATTTCGTCACCCTGGCCCAGCTGCGCCATTTTACCGATACCGCCAGTCGGCTGGCGATTAGCCAGCCGGCGCTGAGCAGCGCCCTGCGGCAGATTGAAACGGTGCTCGGCGGCAAGCTGGTCAACCGCACCGCTTCGGCGGTCACCCTGACTGAGCTGGGGGCGGCGATTTTACCCCACGCCCAGCGGATCCTCAGCGTGGCGCAGGCGGCCTTTTTCGATATGCAGCAGATCGTCGAGGCGGGCGGCGACGGGACGGTGCGCATCG
>ERZ781275.735-NODE-735-length-32093-cov-3.719458_pt1 | contig 32093 bp, 16 predicted proteins | sample MGYA00375853_ERZ781275 | MGnify/ENA primary metagenome ERZ781275 (study PRJEB29790, sample SAMN03653691) | human gut metagenome | host: Homo sapiens | place: USA: Dallas, Texas | collected 2012-07-23 | study: EMG produced TPA metagenomics assembly of the Gut...
AGAGGACGATCACCTGGCCGGGCGCCACCGCCACTGGCTTTGCAAGGCCGTTGACGATGTGGGTCTGGCCGTTTTGGCGCTCGACGCGCATTTCCTTGGGCTTTAGGACGCCGCCGCAGTCTTTGCAGATCTGGGTAAGGGCCTGGCCGTGGAACACGTACTGGGCCATTACTTCCCGATCTTCCCGGTCTTCATAGCCGGTATTTTCCACTTTTTCAAACTGGCTGGGGTGGGCCTGGATGTCACTTTGAAGGTCACTGGGTTTTAGCATTTTTCTTTTCTGGGCGTTTTTTCTTTGACACATTTTTTCCTCTTTTCTCCAATAAAAAAACCCTGAAAACCACATACACGTGTGTGTATGCGGCCTTCAGGATTTTGATGGGTGACAGCCATTGTCCCATTGCTGCTTTATTTTATTTTTGTTTTTTTATTGTTTCTTGCTTTTCTGCCAGACAAACAGCCCTGTCAGGGCCAGCAGACTCAACAGTACGGCGGCGACGGCGGCGGTTCCGCTGCCGGCCAGACCGGTATTGGTATCAAAGGGTCTTTTCTAAAGGGTCTTTGTTTTTGGGCATCTTTTTTATTGCCTTATCTTTACCTGAAAAGAACACAGAGGGCGGCTGGTTTCAGCCATATATGGAAGCCCTCTGTGCTGCAAAAAAGGTAAAAAGGTGAGATGTAATACCTCCTGGCTTATTGGCGCGGCCAGGGAGTACTCTCTATATTCAAAGGCTTTCACCTGTGAATATCATTGGGTGCCAGGGTACTGATGCCTCGACGATTTTGGGATCGTACCGGGTGCTTATACCTCTGGCGCTTCAGTCTGTGTTCTCATCATTCCAGTGTGCCGTGGCGTTCATAAAAGTGCCGCAGCGCTCCGACCACCTCTGGATCGTACTGGCCGCCGCTCTGTGACTCCAGAGTGGCTAATATCTGGCAGGGCCTCAGCCCGTCCAGCGCCAGATGGTCCCAGGCGTTGGCCACAGCGCATACCCGGCCCGCCAGAGGAATATCTCCGCCGCAGGCCGATTTTAATCGGCATTCGCCATAATGGTCATGATGATAGCGGCAGATATCTGCCGCGATGCTTGTAAAGATGGTTGCCTGGCCGCTTTTTTGGTTAAAAAGCTGATGCAGGCGTTTAAAAAAAATCTCGCCAATCTCAGTGTGGCCTGTCCCATATTCGCCGGGAATTTTTCCCATATCGTGATAATTCAGGGGAGACAGGTCTCCCCAGTTCCAAAGGTCTAACAGGTCCTGCCTGTCCATTTCCTTTAATATTGTCTCCATACGCTGACCTGTCCGCAGGCTATGGGCCCGGATTTCTGGGTCCATAGCGTTTGCGGCAGTTTCAAGGGCCTGGCGCAGCCCAAGATAAGCTTGGTTCGTTTGCTCCATTATATTTCCTTTTTAGCTGTTTATTCCAATTTCCCAACGGGGCGCTTTGGCTATTGCCGTCTGTTTTTGCGGTACCATATCAGGCTGACCATAAACGCTGCCGCGATGGCCATTAAACATCCGGCCAATCCCAACAGCTGCCCAGCTGTAAAATACAGTCCCGTCACAGGGTTTATCACGGTCGTCACCTTGGTCAATAGATTGCCATCCGTCGATGAATTTCCATCCGCCGATGGTTTGTCACTGGTGATGGTAAACCGTACACGCTCCATTTCGCTCAGCTCGCTGACATTTCCGGCATGGTCCCACACCTTAAAGGAAATGTCATAGGCCCGCGCGTCCTCAACGGTGATGGTATTCTCACCCTTCTGATTCCAGAGCTGCGGCTCCGTCCAGGTTTTGCCGCCGTCAAGGGTGTAGGACCATGCCTTCAGGCCGCTGGTCTCAATGCCCTCGATACTGTCATTTGCCAGGACGGTTAATGTCTGCGGCTCCAGAGCTTCCCCGTTTTCAGGCGCTCCGGTGATGGCCAGCCCCTTGGGCGCTGTCTGGTCAATTTTTATAAAATCCCCTCTCTGTGTCTTATTGCCTGCATTATCGGTAATGACATGCAGCATTTGATGAACGCCGTCCTCGCTCAGCTCTCCGGTCACACGGTATTCTGGCACAAGGCCCTCTGCAAATACCGCTTCCCCGAGCATCACCGGCTCGCCGTTATCCATGGTCTGTTTAATGCTGTGAATCCCCGCCTCCGGACAGCTGACAAGCAGCTCGTAGGAAACCGGTTGGTTATACCAGCCGCCGCTTGCTGCCTCGCCGTTGACCCAAAGGTTCGGTACTTCAATTTTGCGGGTGAGTACCCACTGGCTGCTCTCTTTGCCGATGGCAAACAGCCCGGTCTCATTGCCGGCCATGTCCTCTGCATGGCAGGTGACCTTGGCGTCTGTGTCCATTGGGATTTCAAAGCTGGCTTTTCCATCCTTCACAGGTGCTTGTGCACTCTGGCCGCCAATGCTGTAGGTAAGGGCTTCGCAGCCGCTGGCCGCATCGGTTACCGGTACGGTTACCTGGACAGCCTCGTTATAGAAATTGCCAAAGCTGAGCCAGTGGATAAGTTTTTCAATGGGCTTATTGCCTATGTCCTTAAAGCTGGCTTCGCCGATTTCCGGCGCTTCTGTATCAATATAGAACACTTTCTCAATATAGTTTTGATTCCCTTCCTTCGCTTCGTTTCCGGCCGCATCCTTCGCGTAGACGCGCAGGATGTTCTCGCCTTCTTTAAGCCATTCTCTCAGCTCAGTTTCACTGTCAAACACCACTGGCTCACCGTTGAGGGCATAGGTATGGATCACCGGCGCTTTTTCGGCCGATTCCAGTTCTGGAACCAGGCGCACGCTCGGTTTTCTGTCCTTATACCAGTGCACGTTTTCGTGCACATTTCCGTTGGCCTCGTCCATCTGGACGGCCGCAAAGGCTGGCGCTTCACTATCCTTTTTGATGGATTCATAGGGGCTTTCCTTCTGGTTACCAGCCATGTCCGTCACACGGACTGCGATAAGGTTCTGCTGTCCGGCTGCTTTTTCCGTCTGGAGCTGGCTGTAGACGCCATCCTCCTCAATTTCAAGGATATTTTCATCTCCCCATGCTTCGGGGGCGGTCCAGGTCTGGCCGCCGTCCAGCGTGTATTCCCACGCGGCGATGTCGCTTTCACCCACTGCCATATTGGCCTTAAGCCTTACGGTTTTTTCACCGCGCCAGCATTCTGGATCTACCGGCTCACCGGTGGTTTCAGTAATATAAGCTGCCAGCTCCTGACCGTGGTCCAGCTTAAAGCTGTAGCTGCGTTCTGCGGTATTGCCCGCGTTGTCGGCGGCTTTCACTGTCAGCGTGTTTACGCCGTCCTCGGTGATGTTTATCTCAATATTTTCACTGTCCTTTCGTTCATGCTCAGACGGCATGACCGTCTGCTCGGGTTCGTCATTTAACTGCCAGCTCACAGCCGCCAGGCCGCTGTCCATATCCTCGATACGGACGCTGACAGGAATATCCTGGGTGTACCAGCCCGCCGCGTTGGCAGTCACGCTGGTGACAGCGTCACCGATAATGGGGCCGCTGTTTTCCGTTGTCCACTGGGCGGTTTCTCCTCCGCCCTTTACCGGCAGCGTCTCAGACACATTGCCTGCGATGTCCTTGGCCCAAACCGCAAGGGTCTGGTCCTTCACACCGTTTACCGGCAGGGTGAACACGGCTTTTCCGTCCTTCACCGCCATCTCTGTAGCGGTATCTCCAATGCTGTAGGTAAGCGAATGATTACCGCTCATGGTGTCCTCGACGGGCACCGTAACACGTATGGTGTCGTTAAAGAAATTGCCAAAGCTGAGCCAGTGAATGGCTGCCTTGATCCAGTTGTCTGCTCCTTCCTTCTGCTCGAATTGAATGTTATTTTCCTGTACCACCGGCACAGTCTGATCTTTCTTAATCTCGACCTCTCTGTCCAGCTGCGACACATTGCCGGCTTTATCCCAGACCTTAAAGGTCACGGCATAGATGCCGTCCCCGGCGATTGTGATGGTGTTCCCACCCGCATCGTCCCAGGGAATATTGGCTGTCTGCCAGGTGCTGCCGCCATCGAGACTGTAGTTCCATTCCTTCAGGCCAAGGCTGATCACGCCCTCTGCCGGGTCGGCCGCGTGTACCTTTAGCACACGGTCGGCCTTCCGGTTATCCCAGGCGCTGTCCACCGGGCTCGTCCCATCGGCCTCTGTAATACTGAGATTGATGGGCGCGGTCATATCGGTAACATGCACGCTTTTGGGTTCACTGTTTACGCTGGTGTTTCCAACCAGATCCGAAACCCGGACCACCAGGCTGTCGGTATCCAGGCCGCCTTCACTGGCTATCACCCGGCTCAGGCTTGACGCCTCACTGCTGATGGAGTACTGCTCACTCCATGTTGCCCCGCCATCCAGGCTGTACTGCCAGCTGGAAAGCGGCGACGTCTTCTTTTTATTGGGGTCGGTCTGGTTTTCATTGGTGTAGTCTGGCTCTACCGTCAGGGTAACATCCTTATCGGTTCTGCCGTCACTGCCCAGCTCGCCCTCGCTTGTTGTCAGCTTAAGACCCGGCTTGTCCGGCGGGGTCACGTCATTTTTAAACGTCCACAGGCCTGTGGCGCTGTTGTCCCATGCGTCGTAGGCGGTTACCTTGAGCACAAGGCCCTCGCCTTCGCCGGTAATACCCATGATTGGGACATCGGTCTCGGTCTGTCCGCTGTTGCCTGCCTGAGTGTAGTCCAGTGTGTCCATCCGATTGTCGGGATGGGTGATGTCTACCTTGGTAATGCTGTTGGCATCCGGGTAGGTCTTGAGGACAGTGCCGGAAGCATCCTTAATATCCTCCGGCTTACTGCCGCCCACCACACAAACTCGGGCGCTGGCGCTTAGGGGCTGGTTATAATACCAGTCCTCAATGGCTGTCTCGCCCGGGGTTATCTGCACCGTCACCTTTGTCAGGTCGATATTGTCCGGAATGGTTAAATCCGGCATCCCTGTCTGCACTGCGCTGTTTCCGGCTTTGTCATACACCTTTTTAATGGTGATGCGGTCACCGGCTCCCAGGGCGCTCACATCCAGCACCGCCTGGCTGTAGTCGTCGCAGACCATGGTCTGCAGCGGGCTTTCCACGCCGTTTTGGGTCATGGTATAGTCCACCCTTCCGCCGCCGCTCAAAGCATCGGAAACCAAAACAGTTAACTTTAAAGCGCCGTTATCCATGAAAAAGGCTGCTTTTGTCTGGCTGGCATCCGGTGGTGTTTTGTCTACCATTACCTTCTTTTCACAAATATTTTCTGTATCCTGAAGCCCGCTGTCTTTCTGCTGGGCCCAGGCGCTGACGATATATTCTCCCTCCTCTGTAAAGTCTGCAAGCGCCACGGACTGCCCGCTCTCTGACGGAGCGATGGTGCCGGTACGGCTGGTGTCCGCTGTGCTGTCCTTATAGGTCTGGTATTCATATTCTGTGGCCTGCCGCACACCGGCGTCGTCGCAGGACGGCACCAGCACCGTGGCGGTCTGATCCTGGTTGCTCCAGGTTTCATTTAGGATGTTACCATTCTGGTCTTTTACCTCAATGGCAGGCGCACCCGGCATTTTACGGTTGATGACCACATTTTGTGCGGCGGTGGCCGCGGACACATTGCCCGCGTTGGTCACAAGCCTGAACTGATAATCGGCGTTGGTCTCTGTGTTGATGACGTGCTTTTTACCCAGCGCGTCGCTCACTGAGGCCCAGGTGCTGCCGTGATCGGTGCTCACCTGTAAATCCTCAACGCCTGAAGCGGGCTCGTCATAACTCAGCGCTGCGCAGATGTCATAGCTGGTGGCCGCGCTGTTGTAGGCGGTGTCCGCCCCATCCATCAGGGTGAAGCTTACGCCAAGGGCCGGCGCCGCGGTCTCTACCTTAAAGGTCTTTTCCACAGTCTGGGTGTTGCCCGCCCGGTCTTTGGCCTCAACCGTCACTCGCTGGGCGCTGCCGCTCTGGGTGATGGTGCTGTTGTATTGCTTTGTATTCTTGCTGTCTGCTGCGTCCACGGTGTCATTGGCGACCACTGTCTCGCTGCCGTTTTGGTCCATAGCTGCCCTCACGGTTTCCAGGCCTGCGTCGCTGTCGCGGGCAGTGACGGTATAGGGCAGAACACCCTTATACCAGCCCTTGTCGTTGGGCGCAGCGGCCGGTGTGATGCTGACCTCTGGCTTATCGGCCTCCAGCAGTAAATTGTCAATGGTGACCGGCGCGCTCTCACGCCCGGCCAGGTCGGTGGCGGTCAGCTTTAAGCTGGTGTTTAACGGTGTGCCCTGCACGGGTGACAGCCGGAAGCTCACGCGTCCGTTGCCGTCTGCGGTCAGTGTTTTTGCTGTGCCGTCCCCCAGCGCGTAGGTAATCTGGTGGACGCCTGACCCGGTATCCTTGGCGGTCACCGTGACCTCAATGGTGTCGTTGAACAACAGGCCGCCCAGCAGCCCTAAGCTGCCGCCGGTTAAGCTGCTCACCTGGATGTCATTTGTCTCGATGGTCGGGCTCTGTGTATCCACCTTGATGTTCTCTTTGGCAGTCACGTCGGACACGTTGTCGGCGGCGTCTCTGCCTCTTGCTATTATGCTGTAGGTGCCGTCGCCCTCTGGGGTAATGCTTGTTCCCTGAATCCACCCTGTAGGCGCATCGGCCGCCGCCCTGCTTCTCTGTGAAAATTGATTGAGGGCCGCGATTGTGCTCTGGGCGGTCAGCTGGTATTCTGTCTTGACAGCGCTTCGCCGCTCATCATCGATGTCCAGCCCTGTGGCTGTGCTGTCAGTTTCTCTGGCTGCCTCGGAGATAATGATCTCCGGTTTGGTAATGTACCAGCCGTTCTGGCCGTCCGGGGTCTCAAGGCTTTTTGCCAGTAAAGGCGTCTTGGGCTTTTCACCGTCGATATGGGCTGTTTCAGATACAATATCAGACGTATTTCCTGTACCTGAGACTGCTTTAAAGTCATAGGCCTGTCCGGCCTCTGGTGTTGTCTGTTTAATGGTCAGGCTTTTGCCCGCCATTTTTTTCCAGGTGTCAGCGTCTCCTGCGCGGTAGTAGTAATCCACGCCGGATGGCGGAGCCGCACTGGTGAGCTTTGGCGTAAAGACCACGCCCTTGCTCCATTTCACGCCGTCCACCAGATCGGAGTCGACCTCGATGTCAATTTTTGCTTCTGTATCATCCTTCCATACCTCATAGGCCGCCTCATCGCTGGCAATGCCGGCATTGTTGACGGAGCGGAACTTAACGAGGGTTTTTCCATTATCAGTCACATCATATTTCACATTCTTCCACAGGTGGTCAATACCCGGATTAATCCGGTCTGCCTCGGTAAAGTCTACCCAGGTGTTACCGCCTGCATCGTAGTACTGATATTTTTCAAAACCAGATACAGTGTTTTCACCGCCGTTAACCTGCAGGGAAAAGCTTTCCTTTGCCCATTTTTTCTGGGGCTTGTTACCGGCCTCGGTGATGGACACGCTGGGCTTTTCGCTGTCCGCGCAGATTCTGGCGCTGACGGTTTTTTTCTGACCCGCGTTGTTTTCAACCTCTGCCTCAATGGCTCCCTTAAAATTCTCAATTTCCACTGGCCCTGTATAACGGGTCATCTCGCCATAGCGCAGCTTTGTGCCTGCATCGGGGACCAGCTTGAATTTCAAGCTGTTTTCCTTAATGCCGACCTTGTCGTCCTTTGCGGTGATGGCCGCGTTAACGCTGCCCGCGTAAACCGGCGTGCCGCCGTTTTCCGCCAGCGTCTTAACCACTGTATTGTCAAAACTGATTTCCAGCTCTGGCGCATTATCATCTTTGGTGTAGTTAAAAATCTGCTTATTCACAGCGGAGGCGTTGCCTGCTTCATCCTGGGTGTAGGCCTCGATGATCCAGGTGCCGCTGTCTGTGATATTTGCACCAATACTGGACTCTGCGCCTGCCGCCGAACTATAGCCCGGGGCGCTGGCCGCGTCGTTTTTATAGACACGGTACCAGAGAGTTCTGGGGCTGTAATCGGAGTCTGTTTCACTGGTTTTGTCCTTAATTTTCAGGGTGCTCCGCACAGTATCGTCATACCAGGCGTTGCTGTCCAGAGTTTTCTCAGTACCTGCCTCACTGATGGTAATTTCCGGCATGTCCGGGGCTTTCTGGTCAAGGGCGATTTTGTAAACATCACTCTCCTTCGCTGTTTTTGCTTTATTTTCAGCTTTAAACTGCCAGGTGGTGATCCCATCCTCTGTCACGGTCTTGGTGTCGTGGGTATTGGTGCAGTCTGTATAGCTGCCATTGTTCTTTTTGGCAGACAGCTTTTCCCCGTTGGTAGATACCTCAAGGGTCACGGGCTGGTTGGTCCAGGCAGGCTGTGTATCGGCTCCTGTGCTGGCCTTGCCGTTAACGGCAACGGTAAGGGCTGGCGCGGCTTTCTGGATATTGACACCTACTGTGCTTTCTGTGCTCTCGTGGCCGGCGTTGGTGACCACCTTAAAGCGCACGGTGTAAGCGCCGTCCTCACTGCCGTCGTCTGCTGCTTCGAGCCTGACGCCGGCGTTTGTGTAGTCCTGCCAGTTCCCTTGTGGCGCGCCGTCTTTGTAGACTTGGTATTTTATGCCCGTTGTCCCGGCATAGCCGGATGCTGGCACGGTTGTATCGGCGGTGGCCGCGGTGATGGTCACGTCTTTATCAATCCAGCTGCCATCGTAGTCTGCGCCGTTGGCCCTTGCTTCTGTTTTGGGGGCTTTTGGCGTCATGGTGTCGACGATAAACCTGTCTGTCTTTGTCGTGCTGCTGCCTGCCCGGTCGGTGGCGGTGAATTCAAACTCATATTTTCCATCCTCCATGGCAAGGGGGCTGGTGTAGGGCTTGTCCGCGCCGCCGGTGTTCAGCTTGTAGGTCTGGCTCTGCAGGCCGCTGGCAATGCTGCCGCCTGCGGTGCCGTCGATGAGGCCGGTTTCGGTGTCATCGGCAGCGGTGAGGGTCAGGGTTGGCTGCTGGCTGTATATCTTGTAGCCATCCTCGGTTGTCGAGGTACTGGCTGCTGTACCAAAATCCAGCTCCTGAACCGTTGGGGCTTGTTTATCAAGCTTGATGCTGACCGCTGCGGTCTCGGAGCGGTCTTTGGTGTCGGTTCTGCCTGAAATCACTGCCCGGAACATAAAGCTCTGGCTGGTGGCTTTGTTAAAGGTCAGGGTTTGGGTTTCGCTGCTGACGGCTGTGGCGGTAAAATACCCGCTGTTATCACCGTTAGCGATGTCACTCCAGCTTTTTCCGTTGTCAATGGAATACTCGTATTTGACGAAGTTTCCAGATACTGTCCCTCCGCCGGCCGCGGTTTTATCAAACGTAAGCTTTACACTCACATCTTCCTTTGACCAGTCGCCGTCATAGGGCTGGCTGCCTTTGGTGGCAGTGGCTTTGACCCTTGGCAGGTTGGAGTTGATGGTAAAGCCATCGGTGCTCAGTTTAGTGGTGTTTCCGGCTTTGTCTTTGGCCTCGGCGTAGACGTAGCCCTGGAAATTCGGGGTGACGCTGAAGACCGCTTTTTCTTTGCCGCTGACGCGCTTGGTCTCTACCAATGTTCCTCCGCCCGCGCCTGGGTTGGCGCTCGTGCTGTCGGTGGCGTAGAGTGAGTAGGTAATGCTGTCGATGCCGCTCACGTCGTCCTTTGCTTCCAGCACCACGTCGGTGGTTTTGTCAAAGAACAAGCCAAAGGTGAGGCTGTTGAGCAGCTGGGTAAAGGTGTTGGTTTCGACCTGGGCCGTAAAGGGCGATGGGCCGTGGGTATCCACCATGATGGTCTGCTTGGCCTTGCCGGAAGTGTTTTTATTTTTGTCGTTTATATCGGTGGCTGCATCCTTTGCCCAGGCCTCCAGGGTGTAGACGCCGTCGGCTGTGATGGCTGGAGCTTTGGCGTATGAATAATTGGTGCCTGCGAAGCTGTTGGCCGTGGTGGCACAGGTGTTAATGCTGCCTGCGGTATGCCGGCCTACAAAGCCGCCTGTTTTAGCTGTTGGGGTGATGGCGCCTGGGTTTGCGTAGCAATTGACCATGCTGCCGGAGTTTGTACCCACTGCGCCGCCGATATAAGTCGCTCTATCTACAGTGCCCGTTGTTTTGGAGTCGCTGACTGCGCCGCCGTTATTATTGCCCACCAGGCCGCCCGCATTAGTGCCATTACCTCCGGATATATCACCAGTGTTGACGGCATTTCGCACGCTGCCGCCCACTACGTATCCGACAATGCCGCCGGCTGTCGGGCCTTGGATTTCTCCGGTGTTTTTACAGCTGCTGATGCTCGCCGCGTTCATTAACGCGCCGGCGATGCCGCCCGCATATTTACTAGCTGGTGCGTTGACGTTTATGGTATTTTCGCAGTCCGACAGTGCATTGCCGGTGTACTTACCCACAATGCCGCCCGCACATTCAAGTCTTGCACTATCCGCATTTACTGCTGGGTCCTGTTTTGAGGTGGTCGTTTTACATTTTATCACACTACCGGAGGCTGTGCCTACAATGCCGCCAACACTGACGCCAACACTGCCGGAGATAATGGTGGGAATGGCTGTAAGCTGGCCGCTGTACTCGCAGTTCTGTATGGTGCCGGTTGACCACCCCGCAATGCCGCCCAGATTTTGCCTTTCTGAGGTGATATTTATGGTAACCTTGCAGTCCCGGATAGTGCCGGTATTGTATGGTACAATACCTCCCATATTGAAATCAACAAATGTATTGTCTTTGATGTGCATAAATGTTCCACCCAGACTGCAATTGGCAATGGTGCCGCTATTCTCACTCCCTACCAGAGGCTTTTTGGCCGAATCGACAGTGCAGTGAGTGAGCTGACCCATATTATTGCCGCTCACCAGCTGGCCTGCTACGATGTTTAAATTCATGATGCGCGCCGTCTCGGTTGTGTTTCGGAACACAGGCGGCGTACCACTTCGATTGAAGGTAATAGTATGACCATTGCCGTCAAAGGTACCGGAAAAATAATCAGGGATTCCCCCAAAGGTTTCGAGATTGACGGTAATGTCATTCATCAGTTTGTATCTCTCGTTTAGAGGGCGGAAGTCTACACTACCAATACTCACAAAATCATCCTCTGAAGTGATAGACAGACATGGATCCTCATAGGGCAACGGCTCAGATTCCCGGACGCCCTCGGCGTTAACGACGGGGTCGGCGGGCTCAGGGGTGACGGCAGTGGCCAGCTGATCCTTCTGGTTGTTTTTATCCGTAAAAATCCCTGGGCTCTGGCCCTCCCCGGTACCCGGTGAGGTGCTGTCCTGATTAAAGCTGCTGTTTAAAATGGACTGCCCCATGGTGGCGGTCTGGGCTGTGCTGCTGTTATTGCCTGTATATAGTTTGTAATATATACTTTCAGGGGCTGTACCAGGGCTGGTTACCGCCGTTGGAATTCTAATGGCGGGCCAGGCCTTATTATACCAGCCGTTTTCGCCGTCTGGCTCTGCTCCGCCTGCTGCGTTTCTCACCGCAATCTCCGGTGTTTTTGGATTGGTGCGGTCCACCTTAGCGGTCTTGATCTCGGATACAGCCTCCAGGCCGCTCTCGCTGACGCCTTTAAACCTCACAGACGCATCGCCCTCATGGGGATAGGTGTAGCTTACGGCCTTATCCGTTGGGGTATCGTTAATGGGGATCCAGTCAGTGGGCTCATTTTCGCCGGTTTTCCAGGTTTTGTAATAATAACGCACGCCGGAAAGGGTGTGAGTATCGCCATCGTCTGTGTCATTTTGGGCCTGCATTGTGTTTTTAAGGGTGAAGCCCGGCGACAGATTGTACCACTTTGCGGGGTTTCTGGCGTCCGTGTATTCTACGGAAACGACCGGCTCTGTTGTGTCAATTTTATAGGTCTTTTCAATGGCGTCGGTGGTGCTGCCGCTGTTATCTTCAGCGGTCAGCTTCAGCTTTTTATGGGTTTTTCTGTTCTCAGAAGCCTTGGTGACAACATAGGTAAAGGAAATTTCCGAACAAACGCCGGAGACATCGTCCTTTACAGCCTTTAAATCTTCAATGCCCATCGCCTTCCACTGCGCCGGCGTTTTATCGTCAATGTTTTCCATCGTAATGGCGATGTCCCCACCGTCCACCTTCAGGCTGACTTTTTTGATGCCGGACCCGGCATCCTTTATCTTTACGCTGGATCTGATGCTGGTCTGCCATTGGCTCAGGTCCTTATCGGATGTGATCTCGACGGTGGGCTTCTGGTCATCCAGACAGAAGCTGGCGCTGTGGCTGTTTTCGCCGCTGTCTGTGACCAGTCCGGCTTTATCCGTCACACGGATAAAGACATTGCCCTTAAACTCGGGTGTGAACACGGGCTTGTTATCCGGGTCATATACCTGCCATGCGCCGTCCGCCGCAGGGGCTGCCTGATTGATGTCGTTACAGATCTGGTATTCGATTTTATCGACACCGGAGGCGTTATCCTTGGCGTTGATTTCCAGCTGGCCCTGCTTGTTGGCGTACCAATAGTAGCGTGGGCTGGTATCTGCTGTCCATGAGGGCAGGTCTTTCTTTTCAGTGTCCGACATGATAAACCAGCTTTTGCTCAGCTCTGGCTTTGCGCGGTCGACCCGGAAGGTGTAGGTTTGGGCTGTATTAACGCGTCCAGACTCGGTGGTGCTGTGAACCGTGACCTCATAGACGCCATCCTGGGCACAGGGGATTTTTACCGTTTGGGGCTCCTGCCCAACGGCGGTCGAAAGCGCAGCTTCTGCAACGGTCGTTGTTTCTGTTGCTTCATCACTGGCCTTTCGGGTAATTTTGTAATGACCCGTTATTTTCGTCAGTCCGTTGTTGGCCAGGCTCAGCCCGATATTCAGGCTGCGGTCTGCCCCGGTAAACCAGCCTCTGGCGTTGGGCGTTGTCTGGATATCGGACGCGTCTGCTGTTTTAGTGTCCTCCGGCGTTACCGCTACACCGTCCAGAGGTTTTGTATCAATGCGGATATTCTTCTCTACTGGCGCGCCGCAGATATTGGCGGCGCTGACAGCCTTAAACGCGTATTGCCACTCGCCGTCATCACTTATGACCACGTCCAGGCTTTCGGTGGGGCTGAGAGGCGCCTGGTTTATCTTTTCCCAGACGGCGTTGTTTATATCCTCACCTTTTTTTACCCGGCGGCTGTAATAATCCACTGAGTTGGCCAGGTCATTGGCGTTGTCGGTGTCGGTATTATTGGTAAGCTTGAGGGTAACGGTGGGATTCTCGTAACACCACTTGTCAAAGCCATACTTTTCTCCATCCTCTGGTGATACGGGCGCTTTCCATTCTACGTCCAGCGCCGGCACAGCTCTTTCGATATTGAGGGTGTCGGTGGTGCGGGTATAGGTATTGCCAGCCCTGTCGGTCAGCACGATTTTTACCGCATAGCTGCCGGGCTCATCACAGGTCAGGGTCATAGTGCCCTGCTCCTGCCCTCTGCCGTCTGCCGCTGGGGTTATATCCTTTTGGCCCAGCAGGGCGTTATTGTCTGCCCGGAAGATTTCGGCCTTGACAATGCCGGATTTCTCATTCTGGGGGTCCTCATAATTGATGTTTAAATCGACTTTATAATAGACCGCGTCTTTTGTATAGCCTGCGGCTGCAATGTCATTAATGCCGCTTCCGCTGTCGGTCTGGCCTTTATAGCCAATGTACTCAAGGTTCTGGATGGCGGGCTCGTGGGCTTCCAGCATGACCTTATAGGCCGTGGCGGCTTCCTTGCCGTTGGCGCTGGCAGCGCGGACGTAAAGGGCGCCGTCAAAATTATTTTCCAAAGCCATGCTCACGCTGTGGGGGTTCTGCTGATCCTCAAAACCGGTGGCAGTCCAGTCCACGCTGGCTTCTTCTGCGCCATTGGGCACAAATTTGTATTCGATGCGGTTTACATACAGGCTGTTGTCGGCCATGGCGGCCGTAACCTCAAAGCGGATGCGCTGTCTGGCAAACAGGGTGTATGGCCCGGTAAGGCCGCTGCTTAAGGGGACAGGCTGCTCGTCATTGTCCTTCTGGGCTGTGACCTCGATGTTGACGCCACTTTTACTGATTTTAATGGGCTCTGTGGCCGCGGTGGCGGTATTGCCTTTGTGATCGGTCATGCTGGCGGTGAGGGTGGTGGTAAGCTGCTGATTCTCATCCACACGCAGCGTGACGCTATAGTTACCCGCGCCGTCTGGTGTGCAGGGCCATTCTGTGCCTGCGGCGTCCCTGGCAACAACCTGCTGTACGCCGCTGATCTCGTTGCCCTCCTGGTCTACGGTGTAGGGCGTGGTGTCACAGAGGGTATCGTAATTGCCGCCCTTTGTAAAATCGCTGACGTTAAAGGTGACGGTGACGTCCTGGTCAGTCCAGGTATTGGGCTGGTAGGGGCTGCCTTCTGCGGTGTAGGTAATGCCATCGCACACCGGGGCTGCCTGATCGGCCATGGGGTTGACGATCATGCGGGCGTCCCTCGGGTTGGCGGTACTATCTGCCGGGGCGCTCTCCACCCTGCCCGTGTAGTAGTGATTGTTTTTATTCTCAAACAGGATATCATAGGTGCCGGGCCGCTTGACGCTGTCCTCGGCCACGGTCTCCCCCTGGTCGTTTTTATAGACATAGTCCCAGTCCCTGCCCCGCTGAGCCTCCCGCAGGGCGCAGTTGATCGTGGCCTTCTGGGGGCTGCCGTCATAGGTGGTGATATAGTCGCTGACTTTAAAATCAAGAAGCCCGCGGTTGTTGATGGCGGGGTAGTGATGATATTCATGCCAGTAGTTAAAGCGGCCATTTTTATCGTTTTTATCCACATAATCATTCAACGCATTTATCACCCCAGGACGCGCGGCACGGTCCTCCACCGAATAATTAATGGCGTCAGGGTTTTTATGATTCTGATAGTCAGGGAAAAAGGCCAAGTAAACATGCTCGAGCTTTGGGCGGTATTGGGCATCCAGCGGCGTGTTGGGATAGACTCCCCCCTCAAACTGATTATAATATAAACCAAAATAACCAGACGCATCGGGCTTGAAGCTGCCACGCGCCGAAACGAGCGCACTAGTAGAGCAGTTGCGGATAACGCCTGTAAAGCGGGCGGAATAGCCGCCCGCTGTGCCGCAGCCCACTATGCCGCCGCCCAGCGCATAACGCGTGACCGAATAATTCGGCCAGCGAAGCTGCTCACTGTCTTTAGATTGGTTGTGAAAAAAGAGGTTCCCGTCTGTGCTGCAGTTCTCAATGGTCGCATCTTTACCCACGGCGGCAATGCCGCCGCCCACAGAAACGGAGACGTTAGTGCCGGAAATGATCGGCGCGTTAGAATCGTCGGTATTTATAGGGGTGCTCAGGTAACCAGTATTCACATTTACAATGGTGGCGTCCTCTAAATAGCCAAAAACGCCTGTGCCATAGATTGTTACCTCACGGCCGTTCTGATCGTAGCCCGGTATCGGCACATACCTCATACTATACCCAGGGTTTTTAATTGAATAACCATCGCCGTCCAGCGTCCCCATAAAGGGCGCATTCTGCCTGCCGATGGGCACGTTGTCAAGAGATAGATATCTTTTACTCCATGACGTGCTCTCTCTCGAAGGCTCCAAGCGCCAGTACTTGCCCTCGCTGGCTGTACCCTCGTATTTGTGCAGGTTCCAGAGCTGCTGATCGGTGGCGATGATGTAAGGGTCGCGCTCGGTACCGCTGCCCTCCTCAAAGTCGGCGTTGGTACGGATCATGGCCGCTGGTGTGGCAATGGCGGCCTCTCTGGTGCGGGCCACCATGCGGTAGCTGGTGGGCGCGCCGGCGGTTTCCGGGGCTACGTCCACAGCCAGCTGGGTGCTGTTGGCGCCCGGAATGTCGCTCCAACCCTCGTTATCGGGCTCGATGGGGCGTGTTTTGGCCTCGGCGATGCCTCTTGCCTTGCTCTGCACAGCCTCGGCTGCCTCTGGGCTTTCGTCGCCGGTAATGCCTTCTAAATCAATGGCTTCGGCGGCTTCCAGGCTGGCTTTTTTCTGCTCCAGGGCTTCGTCGGTGCTCTGCACCTCTGTGCCGGCGTCGCCGCCGTTTTTAGCCTGCCACTGGTAGGTGACGCCTGCGGGGTCCTGGGCCTCGATATTGGCGGACAGTACCACGCGCTCCCCAATTTCGGCGTCCTGTGTCTCTGGCGCTTCCACGACCTTCAGCGGGTTTTCGACTGCCATGATCTCCGGCCCTTCTGGCAGGGGCTCGGCCTCTTTATCCTGGGGCGCTTCGGCGGCCTTTAAAGCTTCCTCAGCGGCCTGGGCCTCTGGCGCTTCTGCCGGCTGCTCTGCTTGGCTGCTTTCCTCCTCAGAGGGGGCTTCCGGCGCTGTGGTGTCCGGTGTTGGAAGGGTCTCCTGGGTGTCGGAGGGCGCGGGGGCGTCCTGGGTATTCTCATCGGCGGCGGCAATGGCGGCGTTTAAGTGCGCGCTGCCGGCTGCCAGCACATTGGCCGGAACCGACCCCAATACCAGTGAAACCACTAAAAGCAGGGTTACTGCTTTTTTCATACGCTGTACCCATTTTTCATTTCTGTTCATTTTTACTCACTCTTTCCTTATCTCGTACTCTGCCGTGGTCCTTCGGCTTATAAAAGTTGTTTTTAAAGATATTCATACAGTTTTAATCTTAGTGCCTTTCGGACATATTTTCAATAGATCGGTATCGAATGACCATTCAGCAGTACGATAAAACCAAAGGCCGCCTTTTCAGGCGGCCTTTGGTTTTGCTATCTTTCGGATATCTGTCTGGAATAGTAGGCGGTCAGCTGGTCAAACACCTCGGCATAGCGTTTAACCGGAATGGGCAGCTGCACGTCTTTTACCATATTTACCTGGTAGCGGTGGCAGTCAATCACGTAGTCCATATTGACGATATAGCTGCGGTGGATGCGCAGAAAGTTTTCCGGCAGCTCTTTTTCGACATCGCTGATCATCTCCTTGATCTCAAAGCTGCGCTTCAGGCATTTTACCTGGCATTTGCGGTGTTGGGCCTCGATGTAAAGCACGCCGTTCAGGTTCACGTAATAGTCGCCGTTGGCAACGTCTTTAAACCTGATGCGCTGGGACCTTTTCCGGTTTTCTTTTATCTTCTGGTTAACCAGCTCGTAGGCTTTTTTGCCTACGGCAAAGGGGAAATCCTCATTTTTCCCCAACAGGTTATCGGCCGGGTTGGACACGTGCATAAAGATGACCCTTAAACCGGCGGGGGTCTTGCGGTAGATAAAAGTGCACCGCTGCTCCTGGGTAAAAAGGTAGTGGCTGACGCCGGTGTTGGAGGCAGTGTAATGCCCGTAGACGGCGGCGGTCTGCCCGTCCTCGTAGAGCAGGCTGTAATGGGCGTTGGTGACCACAAAGGGGATTTCCTGCTCAATGCTCAGGATTTCCCGCACGTTTTCGGCGCCCTGCACGTACTGGCTGCCCAGGGGGCCAATCCAAACAACGTTTTCATCCATGTACTTAATAATTTCATCCAGTTTTCTGTCATAGTGCAGACAAATAATATCTCTTGTCAAATTTACTGCGTTTTTCATGGTTCTGTGCTCCTGTCCTCTCCGTCAAAAACAGCGATGTTCCTGTTTTTGGGCGCGCGGAACCAAGCCTACAGACAATATCCTTTTTAACAGTAATAATGTTCTCATCCATACTCTCCTTTTAATGGTTCATTATTTTGCTCTTACCGTTAAGTTAGGAACTTAACGTCACAACTGTCTAAAAAGCCTATTGCAATTTTCTAAAATGCGCAGTAAATATAAAATTCCAAGTTGTTTGTAAAGTTATTTTGTTTATACTTGTTATTTTTATTTTAATATGCTACCCTTGATAATAGTTTTACTTTTACTTTTTACGTTAAGTTCCTAACTTAACGTCATATTTATTCTATTTAAAAGCATTTGGCTATTTTTTCCATTTCCAGCCGCTTCTGCTCGGTCACGCTGTGTCCATAGGTGTTCAGGGTAAAGGCCACGCTGCTGTGGCCCAGCAGTTCGGACAAGGTATGGATACTGGCGCCCAGCTCCAGGGCTCGGGTGGCAAAGCTGTGGCGCAGGCTGTGGAAGGTGACGCCGGGCCGCAGCCCCAGCTCTTTTTTCACGGCCTGAAACCGGCGCTGGAGGGTGCGGGCGTCGTAGGCCCTGCCCTGCCGGTTGGCGATCAGGGGCTTTTCTTTATCGGGGTTTCCCATATTTTTCAGATAGTGCGCCAGCGCGTTTTTGAGCGCGGGATGCAGGGGGATGCTGCGGCAGCTTTTCTGCGTTTTGGGGGTCTGCTCCCTCACCGGATAGGTGTTTGTTTTGGGATCGTAGATACGCTGGCGGTTGGCCCGCACATGCAGCACGCTGGCCCTGAGATCAACATCCTTTACCCTCAGGCCCAGCACCTCCCCCAGCCGCAGGCCAGTGGACATGGCCAGCAGAATGCCCATATCCACTGGCTTCTGGCTGTACCTCAGTTTTTCGCTCAGAGCCTTGTGCTCCTGAAAATCCGGAACCTCCTTTTCACGCCATTCCACCGCTGTTTTCGGGGTTTTGATACACACCGTGTAGCCTTTCTGCTTCGCCCTTTTGAGGAGGGTGCGCAGATAGGATAAAATATCCCGCACGGTTTTATCTGCGAGGCTTTCACACAGCTGCTTTTTAAAGGCTCTCTGCTTTTTAGCTGTAATTTCGGCCAGATATAAATGACCCAAAAAAGGGCGTATATGGACCCGCTCATAGCTCTTATAGGTTTTAAGGCTGCTGCCCTTAACGTCGGCCTCCTGCTCCCCGAGCCAGGTCTCTAAAGTGATGTCTGTCTTCACTGTAAAACTCCTTTATTCTGCTTTTCTCAGCTTCTATTGTACACCCGGATTATTATAATCTGTTTGATTTTCAAACACAAAAAACCCCCGGCTTAAAAACCGGGGGTGCTTGAAAGGAAAAGTATTGGGGGAGATTAGGTATTTCGCTTAATCTAAGTAAGAGGTATGTGTGTTCAGAACTATTTATACCCCTGGGCGGGGAGTTTAAACATACGCTCTTCTTTTTAGTCTCTTTTAGGCATGTCTTAAGGATTTTTGCATAACAGACGCAGATGTGGTATAATTAAAAAGTAATTAGAAGTCTAACGTTTTTCTCAGAGCACGGTACTACCCCTATCTTTTTTAGTAGACCGCAGCCATCTGAGACAAACCTGTTAGATTTTTATTGATGTCCAGCGCTGGCTGGTCTTTTTTTATGCCTGAAATAAAAAAAGCCTCCGGCTCTTGACCGGAGGCTGCTAAAAGGGAGAGTAAAATTTGGGGGAGATGTAAATTAAATTTGAGGTATGTTGTTCAGAACTATTTATATCCAATACAAAAGCATTTAAACATAAAGCCACTCTGGAGAGTGGCTTTATGGGGGTCCCGCAGGGAGACTGAGCTAAATGAAAAGAGGTTACCATACAAATTATAGGAGATTTGTATATGCTGACAAGAATATTTATACCCTTTTAAGGTAATTTTAAACCATCTTATAGCAGTTAAAAAAAATTTCTTTTGGATATATTTATAAAAAAAACAAGGAGGCCTGTACATGAAACGATTAGCAGCTATTAAAGATTACATCATTGAACAAACCTTACACAAAACCTTTAATCCCAAAGGACAGTTAACGCTTTATTTTTCCAACTGTTGTTTACCGGACGAAATTGTCCTCGCGGCCAGGGAGCTTGGCTACACCATTCACTTGAAATCGGAACAGGCCAGTGCCTGGATATTGGAAGAACCGCCAACAAAAAAATAAGCCGGATTTTAAATCCGGCTTAAAGCTTTTTACAGCGTTTTATTTAGATAACAGATACGTTTGAAGCCTGAAGGCCGCGGGCGCCCTGTTCGATATCAAAGCTTACCTTGTCGCCTTCATTTAAAGTCTTGAAGCCGCCGCCCATGATTGAGGAAAAATGAACGAATACGTCATCGCCTTCTTCTCTTGAAATAAAACCAAAACCTTTGTCACTGTTAAACCATTTTACTGTACCATTATTCATTAATTGGTACCTCCTAAGATATTATATTATATTTGCAATCGTAGAATAAAAAAACACATATTTTTGCAAACCCTCTTGTCACCAAGCTTACATTGAACTTAAGTAGACAAAAACGACTTGCAAAAATATGTGAAATCAATTGATACTCTCTTAAATACACTCTTAGTATACCTGAATAAATATGCTTTGTCAAATTTTCTTTATAAGTCTGCAGAATCTCTTAAGAAAGCTCCAATCTCAAGCTGGAAATGCCTGAGCAAAATAAAAGCTGCATCGGCTCTTGTGGCGCAGTGCAGCTTTTATAAATTCAGGCTTCGCGTATTATTTTGCGACGGCCTTGTACCAGGTCTCGCCGTTGATCACACCGCGTGATGGGTAGTTTACCCAGCCGGTGATCTTATCGGTGCGGTAAGGGAAGTAGGTTTTCATGATGGCCAGGGCAATACCTGGGGCTTCCTGAGCGTTCATTTTCTGGATATCCTTGAAGGCTGCGCTGTACTCGTCGTAGTTTTTGGATTTCATCATTCCTGAGTAGGCGTCCAGATAGGCCGGGTCGGCGTAGGTTCCAAAATGCTGGTTGCTGGTCATGGTAATATCGGCAATGTAGCTGGCAATGCCTGTCCAGCTGGCAATGCCGACGGTGGTCATGCCCAGATAGATCTCATACGCGCTGTTGGTTCTCAGCTGTTTGGTATAGTCGGGGTTTGAAATGGTCTGCTCGTCAACGGATACCCGTATTCCTGCTTCTGCCAGGTTGGTCTGGATCATCTCTGCGATACGCTTATAGATTTCGGTTGATCCCTGGAGGGCGATTTTTACGTTCATGGGACTGCCGTCCGGAAGCTCGCGCATGCCGTCGCCATCTTTATCTACAAATCCTGCCTGGTCCAGCAGCTCGGCCGCTTTTTTGAGATCCCGTTTGTTTTCCGGGAGGCTGCTGTCATAGCCCAGGCATGCCGGAGATACAGCGCCTTCATTGGCGATCTGGCCGTGGCCGCCGCCAATGGACTGCGCAAGAAGTTCATAATCCAGGGCATAACGCACGGCCTTTCTGAAATTAAGGTCATTTGTCGGGTATTGATTGAACCCGAAAACGATCTGATAGGTGGCGGAATTCAGGCTTTCTCCCGGGTCGATATTGGGGTCGCTTTCGATGGTTGGCAGCAACGTGGTGTCCAGTGAGGAGGAGTAGCCGTACATGACGTCGATCTCCCCGGACTGCATTGCCATGATCAGGGAGGACTGGTTATCAAAGCTCTTCAGCTCAACTTTATCCACGGTGATCTCTCCCAGCGGGTAATCGCTCACTGCTTCATAATAGGAGGTCTGGGCATCCGCGTCGGCTGAAACGAATTTATAGGGTCCGCAGCCGACTGCGGCGTTGGGCTCTGTATACTTTTTGGACTCTGTGACGTTTTCCCAGATATGTTTTGGTAAAATGTAGTAAGACAGGGTTGCCTCATTCATAAACGCAAAGGCTTCGTCCTCGTCAAAATTCAGACGGATACTGGTATCGTCAATCTGGTCGACAGAAGTGATCTTTAAGAACCAGGTCATGTTCTGCTGTTTGTAGTAGTCGAAGGTGAACAGCACATCTTCAATGGTCACGGGCTCGCCGTCATGCCATTTCAGGCTGCCCAGCGGGTCGAAATGGAGGGTAACCTGCCTGTTATCATCGCTGATCTCCCATTTTTTGAAAAAGCAGCCGTCTCCGGTCAGCTTTCCTTCCTCATCAAAACGCCACAAATTCAGCTGCGAAAAGGAATGGTAGTTGAGACGGCCATAGGCACTCTCGCTGTTCATGGCGCTGTAGCCATCGTTTTTGTAGGTTGTCCCGATGCGCAGCACCTCTACATGCCCTGATCCGTTTCCCTGCTGCTCCCCGCTGGAATTTCCACAGCCCGAAAGGGGCAGCACCACCATCACGGCCGCTAAACAGGCCGCAATCACTCTTTTAATTTTCATTTCTTTTTACTCCTTTGTAAATGGTTATTTTAAACAACAGCCGGATTGAGCTGTTGGTCTTTAACAATGACGCCCTCTTCAATGGTATATATCTTATCTGACACATAACGGCAGAGGGCTACGTCATGGGTAATAAAAAGATAGGACAGCTTTCTTTTTTTCTGCAGCGCGAGCAGCATCCGCATGACCTGCGCCTGCGAGATCACATCCAGCATGGACGTGGGCTCATCCAGTATGAGGATGTCGGGCTCTGGCAAAAGCGCCCTTGCAATGGCAAGGCGCTGGAGCTCACCTCCTGAAAGCTGTGCCGGCACCCGCTTCAGCTGCTCTGGATAAATACCAAATTGCCCGGCCATTTCACGCCGCGCTTCTGTGTTATACGCTTTGCCGCAGAGCTTATAAACTTCTTCCATACTTTTATCCAGTGAAAGTCTGGGATTAAAGGACACCTCTGGGTGCTGGAAGATCATCTGGATACGCTTCCGCCTTTTTTCCCTGGCGGGCAGGGCCTGAAAGGGCTCATCATTATAGAGCACTTTTCCCTGTGCTGGTCGGAGCAGACCGGCGGCGATCTGTCCCAGTGTTGATTTTCCGCTTCCACTTGTTCCTAAAAGACCCACAATCTGGCTGTCTTCCAGTGTGATTGAAACATCCTTCAGGACAAAATCCTCCTGCTGGGGATAGCGGTGTGATACGTGGTCAATTTTAAGCCCCATAGAGATGACACCTCACATTATGCTGTTCTACTCTGACCATCTCCGGTGTTTTAAAGCATTTTCCGCTGGCCTGTGGACAACGGTTCGCAAAGGCGCAGGCGAAGCGTTTGTCAATGGAAGGCGCATAGCCGCCCGGGCAGTTTAATCCGTTTTCCGGCAGCGCTTCCAGCAGCATTTTACTGTAGGGATGCTTTGGTTTTTTAAAAAACGCTTTGGCGGGGGCCACCTCAACGGTTTTTCCGCCATACATGACACAGACGGTATCGGCGATTCTGCTGGCAAAACGAATGTCATGGCTGACGCACAGCAATGTGCGGTCATCCATTGACAGCAAAAGCTTTTCCACCTCTGCGATCCTTTTTTCATCCAGGCCCTTTGTGGGCTCATCTGCCAAAAGGATTCTGGCGCCTCCGGCTGCGCCCATTGCCATGAGGGCGCGTTGGCGCATGCCGCCGCTCAGGGTATGAGGGTATGCCCTTGCCAGTTTATCGGCTGGCGTCAGGCCCAGCCTTTCCATCCACGCTTTTGCCTTTTGAAGGGCTTCGTCTTTTTTGAGGCCGCTGTGTTCAACGAGGGGTTCGGACACCTGCTCCCCGACGGTCATCAGCGGGTTCATCCCGTTTCCGCTTCCCTGCGGAATATACCCGATGACCTTTCCTCTTATTTTGCGCAGCTCACGCTCTCTGAGGCCCAGCACCTCGGTCCCGCCGATTTTTATGCTTCCCCGCACTGCGGCGTCACTCGGCAAAATGCCTAATATAGCCGCGAGCGTCACACTTTTGCCGCTGCCGGATTCGCCCAGAATAATGGTGCGTCCTCCCTCTGGCACGGTAAGGCTCATATCCTCCACCACTGGCGGCTGTCTGTTAAATTGGATGGTCAAATTTTTGATCTCAATCATTGTATCACCTGATACTCCTCACTTTTTCCCAGGCTCTTGGTTCCCAGCCCATAATAGCCGATCAGCACAAAGGCAAAGATGCAGAGGCTGATGCAGATGATTGGCGGCACGTACCACCAGGTGTAGCCCGCCACGACACCGTTTTTATGGAAGGCGTAGTATAAAATGGAGCCCCAGCTTTTCTGGTCATAGACGCCGAGCCCCAAAAAGCTCAGGCTCGCCTCGGTTACCATTGAGGTCGCTACTGCCAGAGTTGCCCGCATCAGGACAATGTCGCTCATATTGGGTAAAATGTGACGCAGCATAATAACGCTGGATTTCTGTCCCATCATCTCCTCGGCCCGGACAAAGGGGAGCTGACGGACTTCCAGCACCTTTGCCCGGACGAGGCGGGCTGTGGTCGGCCACGCGGTCACGCAGATCGCGATTACAATGTTCCACATGCTCGGCTCCATAAACGCTACAAATACGATGGCGAAGGGCAGCTGCGGGATGGTCATCCCTACGGCTGTCAGGGACTGCAGGGCCTGATCCAGCCGGCCGCCAAAATAACCGCCTGCCAGACCGATGCCTGTGCCGATAATAATGATACACGCCGCCGCGGTGATTCCTGTCAGCAGGGTTGTCCGGGTACCGAGAATGAGCTCGCTGAAAATATCCTGCCCAATATCATTTGTTCCAAGCAGGTGCTCCGGGGACGGCCTCTGAAAGGGCGCTGTGAGGGCTTCCATCCCATATGGCATAAGCTGTTCTGCAAAAACAGCCACAAAGACAAAGAAAACCAGAATCGCCATCCCGATCCAGACACAAAGGTGCACTTCTTTCAAGTTCTGTTTTTTAAGCTTCATGAATGACCGCACCGTCCTTTATTCTCGGATCAAATTTCCACGCGAGAATGTCCGCAATGAACTGAAAAAAGATGACACAGACCGCAATGAGCAGAAAGCACAGCTGAACGGTTGGATAGTCATGCTGGATAACACCGTCGTAAATAAGGGTTCCCAGGCCTTTCCATGAAAAAACAACCTCGATCAGCATTGAGCCTGCGAGCATATAGCCAAACTGCATACACAGCAGTGTCACATAGGGGACGGCCACGTTGCGCAGCACATGCCTGAACAGCACCTTGTGCCGGGGCAGCCCCTTGGCCTCAGCGGTGAGAATGTACTCTTCATCCCGAATCTGCGAGACAAAGCTTTTCATCATCAGAAAATTGGTCGAGGTTTTAAACAGGGCTAACACGCTGACCGGAAGCACCATATGGTAGAGCGTATCCGCAAATTTCGCCCACCCTGTCAATCCGCCCGAGGCCATGCCCCCAACGGGAAACCAGTGGAGGTTAAAGGCAAAGATCACCAGAACGATGAGTGCCAGGCAGTTGGCGGGTATTGTCTCGAACAGCAGAAAAACAAATGTCAGCGCCGAATCTGCCCGTCCGCCTTTATGGTACCCTGCAAAAATGCCTAAGGCACCGCCCACAAAGGCGGACAGAATAATAGCGGTAACCGACAGAACCAGGGTCCAGCGGAGCCGGAACAGCACCACCTGAACCACATTCTGGCCGCTGATATAGGATTTTCCAAATTGAAAGGTGACGGTATTCCAAAGGAAGCGGATATACTGCTCAAAAAGAGAGCCGTCCAGAGCGTACTGAGCTCTCACTTTATCCAGAATCTCCGGGTAATTGTAATAGAGTGTAAAATACTCTTCCTCTCCCAATATGTGCAGCAGCGGGTCTCCGGGCATCAGATGGACTAATAAAAAGTTCAGGCTGATTGCGACCAGGATTAATGCAAGGGCGCGGAGAAGATAATAAAGCACTTTTCTCATACAGTCATCTCCATCGCTGTTTCTTCTGATTTCAGCGAGCAGACTAAAACGCCCATAACGGTTTTCCCCTCGTTGATAAAACGTCCATCCTGTAAAGCGTCTTTTACATAAGCGCGGATCGCCTCACGCCAGTTTTTAACAATGATCCCTGTTTCCACGGTCTCATAATGGCGGATGAGGCGGCCTACTGCCAGAGCTTCCTCCTCCTCGCAGCGCCACTGGCACTGTACTGGCAGCACAACGGGTCTGTAGCCCATCGCTTTTAAAAGCTGACAGGGGTACTGCACGTGGTTGCTGCCGCTGTGAGTCATGGTGTGACCAAGCAGGATTTCGTCTAAGGATTTACAGCTCCCGTTGTCTTTCTTTTTAACGGGCGTATCGCAAATACCCACATATACCACCAGATCCCTGCTGAGGCTCAGCATTCTTAAAAAGGGTTCTGGATGGTAAAGGCCCGGATTCATGCTTCCGATTACCAGATCATAGGCCCGCGTTTCAAACGGCAGCCGGTTAAAGTCGCCAGTCTGTACCTTCACATTAAGGTCCTTTTCCCGAGCTTTCTGACGGACAATGCGGTTCATCTCCGGCGAGCAGTCCAGGGCTGTTACCGCCGCGCCACACGCCGCGAGGGGCAGCGCGAAAGCGCCTGTCCCACTGCCTATATCCAGTATTTGTTTTTTCGATCCATTCCAAAAGCCCTGTCGTTTTAAATACCCGAGCAGGACATCTACCCGTTCGTTGCTGCTGCCCATACCCGCATCATAATAATCTGCCGTGGCATCCCAGCATTTACGTTCCTCTGGAAAGGTTTCCCGGTACAGAGATTTTTCCGCTGCGTCCCTCCAGCATTTCACCCAAAATTCTTCTCTTCGATTCACTGAACTCTACCTTTACTTTTTTATTGCACAACAAAAAAAGCTCAAAAGCCATGATTACAATCAAATCAACAGCCTTCAAGCTTCAATATTTTTTATTCACTTTTAAAATTTTTCTGTACGTTTATAAGCTATAGTATAGCAGAGATAAAAGGTTTTCACAAGCTTTTTTTGTGTTTTTACGCATACTCAGTATCACCAGTACTTTCCGGATTGATTTTTACAGAGGAATAAGCTACTATAGTAGTAACCCGATGAAGGGGCAATTTTATAAAAATTCAAGGAGAAACCGCACATGGCCAACCAAAAAAAACAAAAACAAGCCCAGGATAACCGGGCCTTTAATGAAATGCTCAAGTCTGCAAAAAAGCGGCTGGAACAGCGTCCGCCGGATGACCTTGCCCGTAAGGCAGGCGCTGCCTTTGCTCCGGAGGCTGCGGTTTTCACGTTCCCAAGCCTTGGATGCACCTACACCATCACTTATCCAGGATTTGAATGTAAGGAGGCCATCGACGAGTGGTTTCACCTTGTTCTGCTCCACTATATGGATCTGGCGGACGAAACACCAGTTTCCGACGCCTTTGTTCCCTTTGCCGACCAGCAGGAGGGCCTGATCCGCGGCACTAAGTTTGACCACACTGCCGCGCAGGCCCTGCGCGCCTTTCTTACAGGCAGACGGCCTGAGCAGGTGAAAGCCGCCCTCCAGAAACTGGACGCGGCCTTTGTGCCGTCAAACGCAGACCTCTGCGCTGTCCTTCCATTTCTTCCCTTTTACCCCATCGCGCTAAAGATCTGGTTTGACGATGATGAGTTTCCACCCGAGGGTAAGCTGCTGCTGAGCAAAAGCGCCTCCCACTATCTGACCATTGAGGACGCGGTTGTGGCAGGTGAGTTCATTTTGAGGGAATTGGAGACTGCGGTTGCTTCCCAGGGAAAAAGCTGATCAAGTTTGATCAGCTTTTTATTATGCGGCATCACGATAAGTATTAAACTCAAAGGTCAGGCAGGTCTTTAATTTTGAAGGAAAACCCAGGTGAAGATTCTCGATTATAATGCCATTCTCCTTATTTTTCCCCTTTTTAACCGCTGTCATTGCAGCAACCTCCAGTAAACTCCTTACATATCCTTGCCAGCGGTTCGTTTTGTCATTCCCTTTATGCTTTTTTATGATTATAGCATAACTTTCTTAGATGTTGAACTTTTTTTCAAATGCGTATGTTTTGATAAATCTTTGTTTTGATTTTTTGAAGTCTTAATGAAAATGGGTAAAAAAATAACAGGCTCGAAAGCCTGTCTGTTTACTGTATATATGGCGTGCCACGAGGGATTCGAACCCCCGACCTTTCGGTTCGTAGCCGAACGCTCTATCCAGCTGAGCTAGTGGCACGCATTGTGAGCACCTGTCGTGCTTACCTTTCATATTATAACAGCTTTCCAAAAGATTGCAAGTCTTTTTTGAAAAAAGTTTTAAAAAATTTCAAGCAGCGCGTATTTTGCCGCTAAAATTCTTATGGACGTCTTTCGTCCTTTTCCTCCTGCATTTTCAGCTTGAGGGTGGTGGCCTTGGCGACGGCCTTTACGCGGGTCTCAATATAGCGCTCACGCCAACCGATTTTTTCCACAATGTCATCGCAGAATACCTGGACGCTGATGTCTGGGGCGCCCTGCGCCTTCGCGGCGGCAGCGGCCCGGGCTTCGGTTTCCTGCTTCACAAAGTCTACGGCTTCGGCTTTATCTTTAAAGCTCCGGCACTGGCCCGCCACATGGGCCACATAACCGTCGTTTTCCTCGTCGGGGCGCACCAGTGCGGTCACGCGCTCCTCAACAGCGGCCATGGCTGCGCCCACAGCGTTGGCGACCTCGTAATGCTCTGGGACAATGACCGTGCAGCCTGTTTCCTCGTGAATTTTCTCATACCAGGTTTTGGCCGGTGCCCCGATGGCGATGATGGGGACCGGATGCGCCTCGTACAGGCTGAGCACCTCTGTCCTGATGGTTTCCAGTATCTGCGCTGCGGCCTCGTCGACGTAGGCGTCGGGGGCTTTATCGGTCTGGGCGTCCACAGCGCCGACGACCAGCTCACGGTCCCAGCCCTCAAAATCTCCGGTGTAGTGCAGCAGATCCGTGGGGGTCAGCCCATCTCTGCCGCCGCGGCAGGCTGGTAGGACGCGCCGTCCTGTCAGGGTCGGGTGCCCGTCCACTGCGATGATCTGCGTATCGCCGCCCAGGCCGCAGGTATTGATCTGGGCGGAGTCGATCTGTGTCTGCCAGTCGCCGACACGGGCGCCGATGGGCGCAAGGGTCAGGGTATTGTCTAAAACAATGCCGCTGTCGGTCGTGGTGCCGCCCATATCGACAACCACGCCGTCTCCGCAGCCTGCCAGACTCAGCGCGCCGATGATGCTGGCTGCCGGGCCGGACAGAATAGACTCGATGGGCTTTTCCCGTATAAAGGAAAGGCTGGCCAGATTGCCGTCGCCTTTCACCATATACACGGGCGCGTCAATGCTCTGGTCGGCCAGCGTCACCTCCACCGCGCGGATAAAATCCTCGAGGATGGGGATCAGGCTGGCGTTGAGGACAGTGGTGACGGTTCGGTCATGGAAGCCCAGCTGACTGCTGAGCTCGTGGCCGCAGACCACTGGCAGGGCGCACTGCTTTTTGATGATATCCTTGACGGCCAGCTCCTGGCTGGCGTTGCGCACGCTCATCATTCCGGACACGGCAAAGGCCTGCACCTGGGGCGCGATGGCTGCGCAGGCCTCAATGACCTGCGCCGTATCCAGCGGAATAACTTCCTTCCCCTTGATATTGACCTTCCCCTTGACCTGGGCCCTGTGCGCGTCGGGCAGCTCGCCCTTTGGCAGCTCGCCGATGATGATCAGGCCTGTGGGGCGCCCTTCGCCCTCGACAATGGCGTTGGTTGCCAGCGTGGTGGACAGCACCACCTTCTCGATGGTATCTGCCGGGTCAAGGCAAAGGCCGCGGATACTCTTACCGATACCGACAGCCAGATTGTCTCTGGTGGTCGGTGATTTTGCTTTTTTCAGCACTTTCTTTGTTTTTTGTTCCAGTAAAACGGCGTCGGTATACGTTCCGCCGGTATCAATTCCTAATACTGTCTGCATCGAAATTTCCTTCCTGTCTTAAAACCTGTCTGTAATAAACCCATTATAACAAATATCCGCCTGGAAGTCTCTCCTGTTTCGCGTTCTTTCCACGCGCTTTTATCAGTGGCCTCTGGCCCTTTTCTGTGTTAAAATGATCTAAAACAAAACGAAAAGCAAGGAGTGCCTATGTATCCCACCATCCAAAATATTTTTCTGCTGCAAACCGGCGGCACCATCGGCAGCGCCATTCATGACGGCTGCATTGACGTAGACCCTGAAAAGGGCGACGCCCTGATCCAGACTTACCTGAAAAGCGCGTCCCGGCTGGTCGATTTTGAGGTCAGCCGTCCATTTACCATTCTGAGCGAAAACCTGGTGCCCGCCCACTGGTCCCAGATCATAGATGCCCTGAAAACCGTTGATTTTGACCGGTACAAGGGTATTATCGTGACACACGGCTCCGATACCCTGCCCTACACAGCGGCGGCTTTAAGCTACTTTTTTAATACCACGCCCATTCCCATTGTGCTGGTCTGCTCGAACCATCCCCTGGGCCACCCTGAGAGCAATGCCCTGCCCAATTTCAGCGGCGCGGTGGATTTTATCCTGAACACCGGCCTGCCAGGCATTTTTACCGTCTATGAGAATAAAGACGGCAAAACGCAGATCCATCTGGGGACGCGGCTTCTGGAGGCGGACTGGATCAACGACAATTTTCTGAGCTTTGGCGGACGTCCCTTTGCTGTCAATGACCGTCACTGCCTGTCTCACGGAAACGCGCGTCTTAGCCCGTCCATGGACGCCTTAAAGAAACGCGCGCACCACACCGGCTGGGTATCCACACCAGTTTTTACCGAGAAGGTGCTGGCTCTGCGCGTTTACCCGGGCATGGATTACCGTTATATTGATCTGGGCACCACGCCGCCGGCCGCGGTTCTCCACGCCCTCTACCACTCAGCCACCGGCAATGCTGAGGGCCCTGGCGGCGCTTCTCTGGCCGATTTCATCGCCAGCCATCCGTCGGTCGACCACTACCTGATCTCTTTTAAAAACGCCCAAGGCGACCTCTACGCCACTGGCCACGACCTGATCGGGCAGGGCGGTATTCCGCTGGAAAACATTTCCTTTGAGGCTGCGGTCACCAAGCTTTATTTTGCCTATAACCAGAAAGAAACCAATCCAGTGGCCTATATGCGCGCTGAACGCTTCTTTGAGTTCGTGTAAATTAAAATAATTCGTATTTAGCAAAAATTTGCATTTATCTTTTCTGTTTTTCGTTATAAAATAAGGATATATATTAAGGTAACGAATCTAGGAGGTAATATAAATGTACGATGTTGTAATAATCGGTGCTGGAATCATCGGAACGAGCATTGCCCGTGAGCTCTCCCGCTATGATCTCAAAATCGCCCTGCTTGAAAAGGAAAACGATGTGTCTATGGGCTCCACCAAGGCAAACTCTGCCATTGTCCACGGCGGCTACGCCGAAGCCCACGCCAAGCTCAAAGGCCGCGTGTGCTACCAGGGCCGCAGGCAGTTTGAAAAACTGAATGAGGAGCTGAATTTTGGCTTTGCGCCCATCGGCTCGCTGGTGCTTGCCTTTGAGGAGGAACAGAAAAAGGGGCTGGAGGACCTGCTTGAAAACGGACGCCTCAACGGCCTCCCGGACCTTGAAATTCTGGACCACGACGCCATTATGGAAATTGAGCCAAATGTCAACCCTGAGGTCAAGTACGCGCTGTACTGTAAAGGCGCTGGCGTCTGCTCACCCTACGAAATGGCCATCGCTCTGGCCGAAAACGCCGTGGCCAACGGTGTGGAGCTCTACCTTGAAACCCCTGTAAAAGCCATCGAACAGACCAAAACCGGCTTTGACGTCATCGCCGGTGACGACCAGGTCTTTAACACCCGCTACGTGGTCAACGCTGCCGGGCTGTACTCGGACAAAATCGCCGCTATGGTGGGCCTGAATGACTTCCAGATCCTCCCGCGCTCTGGCGAGTATCTGCTCATGGTGCGCGGCTCCGGCTCTGCCATCAACCAGGTGCTGTTCCAGATGCCGACTAAGATGGGCAAGGGCATTCTGGTCACTCCGACCTATCACGGCAATCTGCTCATTGGCCCGGACGCTGTCAATGAGGAGAGCGTTGACCGCGATACCCACGCCGAGCGCCTTCTGAAAATTTTCAAGGAGGCGACGCTGACCACGGACAAGCTGAACATCAAGCAGTTTATCCGCAGCTTTACAGGCGTGCGGGCGGTCAGCACCACTGACGACTTTATCATTGAGGAAAGCCGTGTGCCGCATTTCATCAATGTTGCCGGTATCCAGTCGCCGGGTATCACCTCCTCACCGGCCATCGCTCAGATGGTCGCCGGGATTCTGAAGGACGCTGGCCTTGCGCTAAAGGAAGACCCAGGCTTCAACCCGCACCGCGATCCCATCATCACCAAGAAGGAACTGGCGCCCATGAAGGAAATCCTGCCGCTTTTAGATTTGCCGCTGGGCGATCCTGAGCGCATGGTCTGCCGTTGCGAACAGGTTACCGAGGCGACCATTTTAGACGCCATGCACCGCGGTATTCCTGTCACCACCATTGATGGCATCAAACGCCGTACCCGTGCGGGTATGGGCTGGTGCCAGGGCACCTTCTGCCGGCCGCGTGTCGCTGAGGTTATGTCGAAGGAGCTGGGAAAGACGAATGTTCCAATCCTTTTAAAGCGCGGTCTTTCCGCGACCATTG